>Ga0111538_10001200_pt1 | contig 36597 bp, 32 predicted proteins | sample SoiMethybrSBSTD1_FD_79669 | JGI IMG/M metagenome (GOLD analysis project Ga0111538, IMG submission 79669) | Bulk soil microbial communities from a Populus tree surrounding site in Tennessee, USA - Soil MetaG P. TD hybrid SBSTD1 (version 2)... | ecosystem: Environmental > Terrestrial > Soil >...
CAGGTCGATCGCCGCATCCAGTCTCGCGTCAAGAAGCAGATGGAGAAGGCGCAGAAGGAGTACTACCTCAACGAAAAGATGAAGGCGATCCAGAAGGAACTGGGTCGCAAAGACGACAAGGGCAATGAGATCGACGAGCTGAAGAAGAAGATCGAACAGTCGAAGATGCCGAAGGAGGTCGAGGAGAAAGCCGTCCAGGAGCTGAAGCGCCTCGAGGCGATGCCGCCGATGTCGGCGGAAGCGACCGTCTCCCGCAACTATCTCGACTGGCTGATCGCCGTTCCCTGGTACAAGAAGAGCCGCGAAAACCGCGACCTGAAGCACGCCGAAGCGGTGCTGCACGAGGACCATTACGGTCTCGAGAAAATCAAGGATCGCATTCTCGAGTTCCTCGCCGTCCGCTCGCTCGTGAAGAAGCCGAAGGCGACGATCCTCACCTTCTCCGGACCTCCCGGAGTCGGCAAGACGTCGCTCGCCAAGTCGATCGCCCGGGCGATGAACCGCAAGTTCGTCCGTCTGTCACTGGGCGGCGTACGCGACGAGGCTGAAATCCGCGGCCATCGCCGCACCTACATCGGCGCGTTCCCCGGCCAGATCATCCAGATGATGAAGAAGGCCAGCACGCAGAACCCGGTCTTCCTCCTCGACGAGATCGACAAGATGTCGATGGACTTCCGCGGCGACCCGTCGGCAGCGCTGCTCGAAGTGCTCGATCCCGAGCAGAACAACACGTTCCTGGATCACTACCTCGACGTCGAGTACGACCTGTCGAACGTGATGTTCATCTGCACGGCCAACGTGCTGCACACGATCCCGCAGGCCCTGCGCGACCGCATGGAAGTGCTGCAGCTGGCCGGCTACACCGAGCAGGAGAAGATCGAGATCGCCAAGCGGTTCCTCGCGCCGAAGGCGATCGAAGGCGCCGGCCTGACCTCCGACAACATCGTCATCCAGGACGACGCCATTCAGACGATCATCCAGCGCTATACGCGGGAAGCGGGCGTCCGCAACCTCGAGCGCGAGATCTCGTCGATCTGTCGCAAGGTCGCGCGCAAGGTCGTCGTCGAGGGCAAAGCGTTCAAGGAAGAGATCACGCCGGAGAAAGTCACCGAGTATCTCGGCGTGCCGCGCTTCCGTCCGAGCCTGGCCGAAGAGCAGAACGAGGTCGGCATTGCCACCGGTCTGGCGTGGACGGAAGTCGGCGGCGAGCTGCTGGTGACCGAAGCCACGCTGATGGCCGGCAAAGGCAAACTGACGCTCACCGGCAAACTTGGCGACGTCATGCAGGAGTCGGCGCAGGCAGCACTCAGCTACGTCCGTTCCAAAGCCGCGGAATTGAGCCTGACCGAAGACTTCCATTCCAAGATCGACATCCACGTCCACGTGCCTGAAGGCGCGATTCCGAAGGACGGTCCGTCCGCGGGTATTACGATGGCCACTTCGCTGGTGTCGGCGCTGACGAAGATCCCGACGCGCCGCGATGTGGCGATGACCGGTGAAATCACGCTGCGCGGCAAGGTGCTGCCGATCGGCGGCGTGAAGGAAAAGGTGCTGGCCGCGCATCGCGCCGGCGTCAAGAACATCGTCCTGCCCCGCGACAACGAGAAGGACCTCGCCGACATTCCGAAGAACGTGCTCGACACGCTGGACGTGCACATGGTGTCGACGATGGACGAGGTGCTCAAAATCGCACTGGCGGAGCCGCTGCCGGCCAGGATTCCGGCGGCACCACCTGTGGTCGCCGAAGTAACTGAACCAGCAGGAGATCACCGTCCTCATTGAGAAGGCCCAAGGGCTGAGGCCCAAGGCCGAAGGGCTGTCCCCGGGCCCAAGGGCCTTATTCCTTGACCAGCCCATAGGCCGTAGGCCTTCACGTGCTGATCTCCGCTGAATTCGTTACCAGTGCCTCCGGGGCGGACGATTTTCCGAAGGAACGGCTGCCCGAGGTGGCGCTCCTCGGGCGTTCGAACGTGGGCAAATCGAGCCTGTTGAACGCGCTGACGCGCAGCTCCCTGGCGCGCACAAGCGCGGCACCGGGCAAGACGCGGCTGGCGAACTTCTACCGTGTGAAGCGGGGGGCGTCGGCGGCGCTGTTTCTTGTCGATCTCCCGGGCTATGGCTATGCGCGCGGCGGCGATCCGTCCGCGCGGGAGTTCAATCGGCTGGCGGAGAAGTACTTTTCCCGCCCCGGGTATCGCGGAGTGATTCTGCTCGTGGACTCGCGTCACCCAGGGCTCGAGTCGGATATGGAAGCGTGGCACTGGTTGGAATCGCAGCCGTGGCCGCGTGCGGTAATCGGCACCAAAGTGGACAAATTGACGCGCGCCGAGCGGGCGCGTCACGCTCGTGAATTCGAAACGTTGTTTGACATCCCCGTGCCGCTGGTTTCAGCGCACACGGGCGAAGGACTGGATGAACTGTGGAAGATGATCGCAAGCCTGCCAAAGGCAACGGCGGCGTAGCAACCGCCACCGCACCCCCCTCCGCTGACGCTGCCGCCACCGCGCCTGGCGCGACGGCCGACAAGCCCGCGGGCAAGTCCGAAAAGGCCGCCGATAAAACGCCGGCTCCCGAGTCAGCGGGCAAAACCGGCTCCGCCGAAGCGTCCGCTTCCGCGTCAACCGGCGCGGCGGACAAGTCGGCGAACAGGCCCGAACAGACAGCCCGCGGTGAGCAGGGCGGCAGGCCTGACCGTGGCAACGGCGGCCGACAGGGCGGCGGCGAGCGCGCTCAGGGCGGTCCCGGGGAGAACCGGCCGCAGGGCGGCGCCACCGCCGCTGAACCGACGGCGGGCAGGCCGCAGCAGGGCGCCCCGGCGCAGGCGATTTCGTTGTCGGCGATGAAGGAGATGAGCATCTCCGCGCTGACGAAGATCGCCAAGGAGCTCGAGATCGCGGGCGCCACGGGGATGCGCAAGCAGGAGCTCATCTTCGAGATCCTGCGCGTGCGCGCCGAGAAGAGCGGCAACATCTTCTCGGAAGGCGTGCTCGAGACGCTGCCCGACGGCTTCGGCTTCCTGCGCGCTCCCGACTACAACTACCTGCCCGGCCCGGATGACATCTATGTGTCGCCGTCGCAGATCCGCAAGTTCGATCTGCACACGGGCGACACCGTCTCCGGCGTCATCCGGCCGCCCAAGGACGGCGAGCGCTACTTCGCGCTGATCAAGGTCGAGGCGATCAACTTCGAGCCGCCCGAGAAGACCAAGGAAAAGATTTTCTTCGAGAACCTGACGCCGCTCTATCCGCAGCAGAAGCTGTCACTCGAAACGGCGCCCGAGAACCTGTCGGGACGGGTCATGGATCTGCTGACGCCGCTCGGCAAGGGCCAGCGCGGCTTGATCGTCGCCCCACCGCGGACCGGCAAGACGATGCTGCTGCAGAGCATCGCCAACAGCATTACGACGAATCACCCGGAGGTGTATCTGATCGTGCTGCTCATCGACGAGCGGCCGGAAGAAGTCACCGACATGCAGCGGTCGGTCAAAGGCGAAGTGATTTCGTCGACCTTTGACGAGCCGGCGCAGCGCCACGTCCAGGTCGCCGAGATGGTGATCGAGAAAGCGAAGCGACTCGTCGAGCACAAGAAAGACGTCGTCATCCTGCTCGATTCGATCACCCGCCTCGCCCGCGCCTACAACACCATCGTCCCGGCCTCAGGCAAGGTGCTGTCCGGCGGCGTCGACAGCAACGCGTTGCAGCGGCCGAAGCGCTTCTTCGGCGCCGCGCGGAACATCGAAGAGGGCGGCTCGCTGACCATCGTCGCGACGGCGCTCGTCGACACCGGCTCACGAATGGACGAAGTCATCTTCGAAGAGTTCAAGGGCACCGGCAACATGGAGGTGCACCTCGATCGCAAGCTGACCGACCGTCGGGTGTTCCCGTCGATTGACATCAGCAAGAGCGGCACGCGCAAGGAGGAACTGCTGCTGGTGAAGGAGGACCTGACGCGCGTCTGGGTGCTGCGCAAGGTGCTCACGCCGCTGTCGCCGACCGAGGCGATGGAGCTGCTGCTGTCGAAGATGAGCAAGACCAAGACGAACAGCGAATTCCTGGCCGCGATGGCATCCGGAAAATCCTAGGAACTGGTGAACGCGGCAGCGAGCCCGGCAGTGAAGGAACCCCCGCAGACAGTCGCCCGTCGCCGCCACGGCGATCGGACAGCTATCGCCGCACCCCTGCTCTCGGTCGTGATGCCGGTCTTCAACGAAATCACGACGATCGACGAGATCATCGGTCGCGTCTTGGCGGTGCCGATGCGTATCGAGCTGATCGTCGTCGACGACTGCTCGACGGATGGAACGCGCGAGCATCTGATCCAGCTGCAGCGCGAACGGGGCTTCATGCTCCTGCTGCAGGAACGCAATCAAGGCAAAGGCGCCGCGCTGCGCCGCGGGTTCGCCGCCGTCACCGGCGACATCGTCGTCATTCAGGATGCCGACCTCGAGTACTCACCCGAGGAATTCCCGATGCTCGCCGAGCTGATCGTCGACGGGCGCGCGGACGTGGTCTACGGCTCGAGGTTTCTCGGGCGGCACCGCGTGTTTCTGTTCACGCATTACCTCGGCAACCGTCTCCTGACACTGATCACCAACGTCCTCTACAACACGATGCTGACGGACATGGAGACCTGCTACAAGGTGATGCGTCGGGAAGTGCTCGACAGCATGCGTCTCGAGTCCAACGGGTTTGGCATCGAACCCGAGATGACCGCGAAGATTTTCAAGCGCGGATACCGGGTCTATGAGATACCGATCACCTACGACGGCCGCAGCTACGAAGAGGGCAAGAAGATCGGCTGGAAAGACGGCGTCGTTGCGCTGTGGGTGCTGGTGAAGCATCGATTCTTCGCGTAACGCCAGCCTGGGGGCAGCCTTCCAGGGTGCCGCAACCTATTTGCTATAATTTCTGTTTCGGCGCCCAGGAAAAATCCGGTCACCAGCGGGCTGCCAGGAGTTTGTCGTGAAGGAAGGGATTCACCCCAAGTACGAAGAGGTCGAGGTGCGCTGCGCGTGCGGCAACACCTTCAAGACGCGCTCGACGAAACCCGAGCTGCACCTCGAAATCTGTGCCGCCTGCCATCCGTTTTTTACTGGCCGTCAGAAGCTGATCGACACGGAAGGACGGGTTGAGCGATTCAACAAGAAATTCGGCGCGCAGACTTCGGAACAGCGCAAGACGGCAGAGAAGGCGGCCAAGGCCACCAAAGCGGCCGCAGCGAAGAAGACCGCCAAGACAAAGACCGTTACCGCCTGACCCCTCGACGCCGCTCAGTTCTCGAATGCGGGTCGAGGGACTGGCGGAGACGCGCGCCGATCGTTCGAAACGTAATCGAGTGGCGTCGCGTCTCGATGTGCCTGGACAACCGCCTCCAAGTTTCGCAGACGAAATTCAGAACAGCGCGGCTGTGACCGCTGACGCGTCGCTGAGCTTGCGATCCAGGCGGGCCAGGCGGTGTTGTGTGGCTTCGTGTCGCGAGCGGGTCGACTGAAGAGTGAGCAGCTGGAGGGCGAACGTGCGCGCCGCGTTCAAGTCGCGCACCCGGTGCTCGTGGTGAACGGCAAGCGCCTCCGATGCTTCGCGCAGGACCGCTTCGGGGCATCGGCGCAGATTGAGAATGCGCCGCCACGCCGTCGCTGCTTCGTCGAACCGACGTTCGCGCCGTGACAGCACGGCGTAAGCGCGCCACGCTTCGGCCCGCGTGGCGCTGTCGGCGTCGCCGCATTCGGCCGACCGCGCATAGGCAGCGCGCGCGTCATCGCTCATCCCGGCCCGCTCGTACAACCGCCCCATACCAAGCGCTTCCCTCGCGGTGTGTGCGGCCGCCGGTCCGTCCTCGAGCAGCTGCGAGGCGCGCGCTGTGAGCATCGCCAGCGACACGAGGTCGAGGCGATTGTGCTCGAGCACCGCCTCCATCCCGCGCGCGTCGCCCGTGCGCACGAACTGGAAATAGCGCGACGGAATCTCGAATCCAGGAACGTCCCCCTCGCGCACGTGCCCGCACAGGTTCTGCTCGAGCGTGCTCAACCGTGCCCCGCCTTCACGCGCGTCGGCTTCGTCCCGGCGCCACAGACGCCGCGCCGGGTGCAGCATGTCGACGTGCGGCATTCCGGCGAACGGCGTCTCCAGACGATGGAGCTGGAAGCGTGTGTCGATCAGCGGCAGGTCGAACGACTTGCCGTTGTACGTGACCACGGCACCACAGATGTCCGCGGTCGCGGCGACCGCTTCCAGCAGAACGCGCTCCGCGCCAAAGTTTGCCAGGAAGAACTGCCGCACACGTAGACAGCCGGCTTCGTACCATGCGCAGCCGACCAGAAACGCATACGTGCCGGCTCCGCCCGCGAGGCCGGTCGTCTCGAGGTCCACGAACAGCATCCGCCCGCTACCAGTGGCGGTTGTCCTGTTGTTGTCGAGCAGTGGAAACCGCGGCCACCAGGCATCGTCTGGTGGCAAGGTGTCGGCGACACTCACGCGTCCATGACGATGGCCGGGCAAGTATTTGCGATCGACGACGAGGAATCGCTGGCCGCGAAGCTCGCGCCACTCACCATCCAGGACGTCGGCCGGATCGGCGGGCTTCCGCCTGAAGGCGGAACCCGCATCATCGGACGTGGGACGCGCCCCAGGACTGGTCGTCTGGCTGTCACCTTCCTCGGGCCCCGAAGCACCGGACGTGAAGGTGCCCGGCGGAAGACCACCACTGGCCGCCGCGGGGCGGACAATTCCGCGCAGGCGCTCGGCGAGAGCGCTCACGCGGCGTCTACCCGTTCGGACGGTCCGCAGATCAACTCGAGAATCCGCAGCGCCACGACCTTCGCCAGAGGACCTGTGTTGCCGATCGGACCGACACACGTCGGGCAGCCGTGTTCACACTCGCAGCCGGCAATCAGCTCGCGCGTCCGCGACAGCAAATCGTCATGCATGGCGAACAGCGGTTCGCTGAATCCGATGCCGCCGGGATAGTTGTCGTAGACGAAGATGCGCGGCTGATCCGATACCTTCACCGGGATGCCGGCGCGGTTCAAGTCGGTGTCGTCGCCCTGATCGCCGCTGCCGATTGAAATGCCGATGTCCTGCCGATCGCACATCAGCAGCAGCTGGGCAACCTGGCGCATGGCAAACGACAACCCGACGACCCCGTCGCGCCGATCGTCGGCGGTATATGGCAGCGCAGCCATGATCTCGGGAGGGACCGTCAGCCAGTACGCCGTCGTGTGCATCTGCTGCTCCGGCAGGTCCAACTCACCGGAGCCGACATTCTCGTTCGTGTAGAACTTGATCTTCTTGAACCCGACGACGCGGGAGGAGACGTGGACTTCACCGTGGCTGCGGATGCCGGCTTCATTGGCAAACGTCTCCAGCACCGTCACCTTCGTGTAGGTAATGGCGTCGGTGTAATAGTCGCAATCGATCCGGCGTACGTACGCCTTGCGCCCTTCGAAGTCGAGCTTCTCCACCTGATACAACACGCCTTCGATGATGTAGATCGCTTTCTCGTGGAGCGTCGGCGGTCCGCTGTTGAAGCTCGTCTCGGCAATCACGTCGGCGCCATCGGTCGTGTCGACGACCACGAAATTGTCGGAGGAAATCGACCGCAGGCTGACGGCGTCGGCGGGATACGACTCGTTGGTCCACTGCCACTGTCCGTCTCCCTCGATCCCTTCCACGCGATGCACGAGGCCGCCTTCTTCCAGGATTGCCAGAACCTGCTGGACGTCGTGACGGCCGTACTCCTCGCTGGTCGTAAACGGCAGCTCGAATGCGGCGCACTTCACATGATCGACGAGGATGTGCAGGTTGTCCGGGTTGATCAGGGCATGTTCCGGTGGCGCGTCGAAAAAGTAGGCCGGATTCCGCACGACGAACTGATCGAGGGGCGCGCTGCTGCCGACGAGGATCGCCGCGGACCGGCTGCTGCGACGGCCGGCGCGGCCGGCCCGCTGCCACGTGGCGGCAATGGTGCCGGGGTAGCCAGCCATCACGCACACGTCGAGCGCGCCGATGTCGATGCCCAGTTCGAGCGCGTTGGTGGACACTACGGCGCGAACACTTCCCTCGCGCAGGCCTTTCTCGATCTCACGCCGCCGTTGCGGGAGGTATCCGCCCCGATATCCGCGGATCTGGTCGCGCGTTCCCGGTGGTCCGCTGAAGTCGTCTTTGAGATAGGTGGTCAGGATCTCCGTGGTCAGCCGACTCTGAGTGAAGACGATGACCTGCAGCTTCCGTTTGAGGAATTCCGCGGCCACGCGGCGGGTCTCAGCGAGATACGAGCGCCGGATCCCCAGCTGCTGATTCACGACCGGCGGGTTCACAAACAGAAAGAACTTCTCTCCGCGTGGCGCGCCACTCTCGGATACGAGCTCGAATGGCTGCTCGACGAGCGCTTCCGCCAGCTCGCGAGGATTGGCAATCGTCGCCGACGAGCAGATGAAGACCGGATCCGATCCGTAATGCCGGCAGACGCGTCGCAGCCGGCGCAGGACGTTAGTCAGGTGGCTGCCGAACACCCCGCGATAGGCATGCAGCTCGTCGATGACCACGAACTTCAGGTTTTCGAACAATTTCGCCCAGCGCGGGTGGTGCGGCAGGATGCCAGCGTGAATCATGTCGGGATTGCTGAGCACCACGTGCGCGCGTCCACGAATCGCGCGCCGCGCGTCCTGCGGCGTGTCGCCGTCGTAGGTGAAGACGGCAATCTCGCGGTCAGCGCGTTGTGAAAGCTGATCCGCCAGCTCGTGCAGTTCCGCGAGTTGATCCTGCGCGAGCGCCTTTGTCGGGAATAGATACAGTGCTCGGGTGGATGCGTCGCCGAGAGTGGCGCTCAAGACAGGCGCGTTGTAACAGAGCGTCTTACCGGACGCGGTCGGCGTCGTAATCACCACGTTGCGACCGCCGAGTGTGTGCGCGATTGCAGCTGCCTGGTGCGTGTAAAGCTGATCGATACCCCGGTCACGCAGGATCGCCTGCACCAGCGGATCTACGCCGTCGGGAAATGGCGCGTAGTCGGCCGACCGGGCAGGTAACCGACGAACCGCCGTCACCCAGGCGTCCGGCGTATCTGGACGTTCTGAGAGCCCTCCTGTCAGCCGATCGAGCGCGGTCTGCAGGGCCATGTCATGCGCGGGATCCGTTCGCCTGGCGGGGAGCATAGCGGGGAGATCATAAGGCGAAGCCTGGGATTTGGAAAAGGTCCTTTTGGCCTTCGCCCTGCAAGCGACCTCGATATGACGGAACACCAGAAGCGGAACCTCCTCATCGGAGCCGCCGGCGTCGGCGCCCTCATGCTGGCGCAGGCCTGGCGACGCCGCTCGGATTACGACTTTGCCGGCAAGTCGGTGGTCATCACGGGCGGCTCACGCGGCCTCGGCCTGGTCCTCGCACGCGAGCTTGCGGATCAAGGCGCGCGTCTGACCCTCGTCGCCCGCAGCGAAGACGAGCTGGCACGGGCTGCCGACGACATCCGCGCGCGGCAGCCGTTCACCGAAATCCTCATCGCGCCCGGCGACGTGCGCCGCCGCTACGAGGCCGAGCGTGCGATTGCGCAGGCGTTCGATCGATTCGGCCGCATCGATGTGCTGATCAACAACGCCGGCGTGATCCAGGTCGGTCCTGTTCACCACATGCAGCTTGCCGACTACCAGGAGGCGATGGAAACACACTTCTGGGGTCCGCTCTACACGACGCTGGCGACACTTCCCCATATGCGCGACCAGGGCGAGGGACGGATCGTCAACATTTCCTCGATTGGCGGCCGCATCGGCGTTCCGCATCTGGTGCCGTACTCGGCGAGCAAATTCGCCCTCACTGGACTCTCCGACAGCCTCTCCTACGAGCTGGCGCGACATAACATCCACGTCACGACCGTCTGCCCGGGACTGATGCGTACCGGCTCGCCCCTCAACGCGACGTTCAAAGGGCGTCACCCGCAGGAGTTCGCGTGGTTTGCGATCTCGGATTCGCTGCCGCTCGCCACCATCAATGCCACGCGAGCGGCGCGGCAGATTGTCGAAGCCTGCCGCCGCGGCGATGCGGAGCTGGTGGTCACCGTCCAGGCAAAGCTGGCGATCCTCGCGCGGACCGTCGCGCCGGAGCTGTTTGCCGGCGTCATGACGTTCATCAATGGCCTGCTCCCCGGGCCGACCGGTGCCGACGGCGATCGGATCAGGCTCGGGCGCGAAAGCGATGCGAGGTGGGCCCGATCGAGGCTGACGGCGCCAACCTACAAGGCGGCGGCGGAGAACAACGAAATCTGATTTCGAATGCGCAGAGCGGACGGAGGACAATAGCGCCACGTGTCCTCCCGTTCCCGCCGCGTGGCGGTCGCCTGCCTTCTGCTGGCTGTTGCGGCCTGGATCTACATTGCCAAAGCGGCGGCCCGGATGCCCGACTTCCAGGTCTATTGGCGCGCGGGCGCACGGGCGGCCGCTGCCGAGCCGCTCTATCGTCCCGATGATGCGCCGTACGAGTTCAAGTATTTCCCCGCTTTCGCGGTACTTGCGACCCCGTTCGGCGCACTGCCGCTGCACCTGGCAAAGCCAGTCTGGTTCGCCCTTTCGACAGCGTCGCTCCTCATCCTGCTGCGGCTGACGGTACGGCTGCTGCCGCACCGGCGTAAGTCCACGGCGATTCTGATCACGGGTCTGCTCGTCGGTCTCGGCAAGTACTACGCGGAGGATCTGGTCCTCGGCCAGGTCAACACGCTCGTCGCACTCGTTGCCGCCTGCGCGCTGCTGGCCCTGACCGCAGGGCGCGAGGCCATCGGCGGCGGATTGATCGCGCTTGCGGTCGTGCTCAAGCCGTACATGCTGATCCTCGTGCCATGGCTCGCCGCGCGGCGCAAGCTGCCGTCGATTGCTGCAGTGGCGGCCGGCCTGGCAGTCGCCGGCGCACTTCCTGTATTTCTGTATGGGATCGAAGGCACTCTGATCCTGCATCGTGACTGGTGGCGGACGGTGTCAGCCAGCACCCAGGGCACGCTGCTCGACACCAGGAACATTTCGATCGCGTCGATGTGGGCGAAGTGGCTCGGCATTGGACCAGCCGCGGCGGCGGTGGCTGTTGCTACCTCGCTGGCGCTCCTGCTCACCGCGGCAGTGGTGTTCCTGCGGCGACGCGGCGTCGAGCATCCGGATGCACTCGAAGCGGGTCTGCTGCTGGCAATGACGCCGATCATCTCGCCACAGGGATGGGACTACGTGCTCGTGCTGACCACCTTCGCACTGATTGTCGTCGTCAACGACCTGGATCGATTACCACGTCTGATGCGGCCATTGGCCGTCGTGTCCATCGCGGCGATGGGACTGACGCTCTACGATCTGCTCGGCAGACGGCTGTTCTATATCGCGCTCGATCTCGGCGTGATCACGATAGGAACGATGACCCTGATTGCATCAGCGGCTGTGTTGCGCATCCGCAAAGCGGCGTAGGACTCGGATCTGCAGCTCGCTTACCACGAAAAGAAACTCCTCACCCTCACCCGATCCCTGTAACCGGACGTAGCGAGCCTCCGTCGGCGCAAACGACAATGTGGCCTCGAGCTTTTTCGGATCGCGCATTCCTCCCTCTATCAATGCCGCCAGCACACCGGCCGTCGGCTGGTCCTGCCACCTGACGCCGTCAATCGAGGTCGACACGGTGAGGCGATCAGGAGCGTTCCACCAATACGGCCCGAGCGCATAGACCAGCCCACTGATCATTGCCGGTGCGCCGATGTCGGCGATCAGCTCCTGACGGTCGCGGCGGGCACACTGCCACGTCGTCCGCGGATCCCGGTCCAGCGCAAAATGCAAATCGTCCGCCTCACAGGGCGACCGCAGCGAGACGATCGGCACGCCGGTCCACGCGGTTTCAGCGGTTCGAGCGGGCATTGCCCGGAGACGGTATTGACGCGCACCGTGGGCGTGCGCCACCGGCAACGCGGATGACTGCTGCTCGACCGCCGCCTGCGTTGCCGGATGTGTGTCGGCAACGACGACGGAGAGGTCGTGACCCTGCCGGAACGGCGCGAAGACGTCCGCGGTGGAGGCGGCGTGCGTCAGCGCAAAGTAGTAATTCGGGGCGTAGCCACTGAACCCATTCACGGATGTCCATCCACCAACGACCGCGCGCCACGTCGCCGCGATATCGAGCGATCGCTCGACCGGCAACTGGAGTACGACCTGACCCCGCAGGCCGGAGGGATCCGGCATATCCGGCGGTGGCGGCGCGGCGACAATGCCTGGCATCCAGGCGTCAGCGAGAATCACGCCGGCGGCGAGCGCCGTCAGGACGCGACGCGAGGTCGGTCGCAGGCTGCGACTGAAACGGGCCATCGTGATGCCGGCGGCGGCGCTCAGTGCGAGCACGGCAAGCAGCCAGAATCGCGCCGGAACGCGCAGGCCGCTGGCTCCAGGCATCCATTGCACCCAGACGAACGGGCCGGGCCGTCCACTCGGCTCTCCCATCACGACCGGCATCGGCCCGAGCGCAAGCAGCCACATCACCACTGCGGCCAGGAGGTAGAACCCGAGAACAGGCGGACGCGGCCGAAGGCCGCGTGAGGCCACCGCGGCGAGAAATGCGAGGCTGCCGGCGGCGATGGCCACGAGCAGCGGCTTGGCCACGCGCGACGCGCTGAAGTGGACGAACAGAAAATCGACGCGCTGCGGCCCCGCCAGAACGACGACCGTGACGATGACGGCGTACAGGCAGGCGACGGCGATGAAGAGACCCACGGCCCACCGCACCGGCCGAGGAACGGGATGACGCAGGAACAGGACGAGGCCGGCCACGAACAACACCGTCACACCGACGCCGGGAAACAGCTCCCCTTCGGCACGGCAGCCGACACGCAGCCATCCCCAGAACGTCAGGGTTGACGGCGCGCAGAGCACGGCGGAGACGTCAGCGCTGAACGCGTGCAGCTCGAGCGTGCTGCGTTCGAAGCCATGCTGCGCGTGCACGCCGACGTACTTGTAGAGGATTGGCAGCAGTGGCATCGCGGCGACCGCAGTCGTCGCTGCAATGGCGGCGAGCGCCAGCCACCGCCGTGGCAGGACGACGAACCACAGCACCCACAGCCCGACGAACACCGAAAAGAACACCAGCATGTAGCCGTTGGCGAGCGCCTGCAGAAGCCAGCCTGCGCCGTACAGCAGGAGCCAGACGCCCGCGGGTCGGCGCGGCTCAATTGTCGGATTGTGTGGGGCGGCCTCGGCCGCAGGCGGCCCCGGTGTCGAAGGCCGACCTGCTGCGATGAACCCGTGCAATCCGAGCAACGCCAGCGGCGCCCAGAACGACGCCAGCATCTGGATATGTGACAGCGTGGAGATCCGATACGGTGCGAAGCCGTACGCAAGGCCGGCGATGAACGCCCCCGCGGCGTTGTGCGTCAGGCGGTAGACGAGCGCATACATCGCCATCGCACACAGCGGGAACGTCAGCAGCACTGTCAGGTTGTAGGTCGCCAGCGAGTTACCGGTGATCCACGAAATCGGCGACGCAAGGACGCTGACGCCGAGCAGGTGCTCCGAAAACGCCAGCGCGTCACGTGTCGGGAAGAAGATCGGGAACTGCCACCACGCGTCGGTCAATGGCATGTGATGGGCGTTCCAGTGCAGGATCGCCGCTGTCAGCAGCGGGTCGCCGGGATCCTTGGCAATCGAGGTGCCGAGATCGGCGAGCACGTGCCTGCCGAGAACCGCAGTCACGACGGTGTAAAACGTCAACGCCCACAGTGGCGTTCTGACAGGCACTGCGGCCGTATGGTACCGTGATAATCGCGATGTCAGATGTCAACCACGTCGATCGTCGTTACAACCAGACGGAGGAGGCGTACGCCGCCGACGATCTGGATGTGCTCGAAGAGGCACGCCGGTACGGCGAACACGTTTTTGGCCTGTTCCGCCCTTTCATCGGCCGTCGGGTCCTCGAGGTCGGTGCCGGAATCGGCACGATGAGCCGCAAGCTGGTACACGACGCCGATCTGGTCGTCGGCGTCGAACCAAACGCAAACTGCCGCTCGCGGCTCGAAGAGGCCATGCGTGGAGAACCGAAGTTCTCGCTCCTCGCATGCCGTCTCGAAGACTGTGACATCGATGACCTGAAGCGCCACGCGCTCGACACCGTCTACTGCGTCAACGTCCTCGAGCACATCGAAGACGACGTCGCGGCGTTGACGGCGTTCAGGGATGTCATCGAGCCAGGCGGGCACGTCCTGGTCTACGTGCCCGCCGTCCAGGCTGCCTACGGTCCGATGGACGCCGAACTTGGACACCATCGCCGATATTCGAAACGGACGTTGAGCGCGGCATTCGCCGCCGCCGGCCTGCACGTCACGCAGCTGAAGTACGCCAACTTCGTCGGCCTGATCGGGTGGATGTACAACTCCCACGTGACGAAGAGTCGTCGCCACAGCGTCGGCCAGGTCAAGCTGTTCGAACGGTTCGTGGCGCCCTGGGAGCTCCCACTCGAGCGCCTGATCGCACCGCCGATCGGATCGTCGTTGGTGGCCGTCGGGACGAAGCTGGCATAAATTCCCAAATCCCGATCCGCTGTGGGCGTTGGAAGTTGGAAGCTAATGAGGCTTCATCACCACCTTGATGCAGCCGTCTTTCTTGTCGCGGAACGTCCGGTACATCTCGGGCGCATCTTCGAGCGGCACCGTGTGCGTCACCACGAAGGATGGATCGATGTCGCCGTTTTCGATGTGCTGGAGCAGACGCGGCAGGTAGCGGTGGACATGCGTCTGACCCATTTTCAGCGTCAGCCCTTTGTTGAACGCTGCCCCCATCGGCACCTTGTCGATGAAGCCGCCGTAGACGCCGGGGATTGAGACAATCCCGCCTTTGCGGCAGCAGTTGATCGCCTGCCGCAGCGAGCTCGCCCGATCGGTGGCCATGAACGTCATCGTCTTTGCCTTGTCGTACCAGTAGTCCGCGTGGGCGCCATGCGCCTCCATGCCAACGGCGTCGATGCACGCGTCGGGACCAAGGCCTCCAGTCATCTCCCGGAGCCGTTCGAAGATGTCATCCTCCATCGAATCGAGCGTCGCTGCGCCGGCGTCGGTTGCCATCTCCAAACGCTCGGGAACCGTGTCGATGGCGATCACCCGCTTGGCGCCGAGCAGGAGTGCACTGCGAATCGCAAACTGTCCGACGGGACCGCATCCCCACACGGCAATCGTCTCGCCGCCGGCGATGTCGCAGTTCTCGGCCGCCATGTAGCCGGTCGGAAAGATGTCGGTGAGGAACAGGACCTGCGCATCGGTCAGTCGCGACGGCACCTTGAATGGGCCGACGTCGGCGTACGGCACGCGCGCGTACTGCGCCTGACCGCCGGCGTAGCCGCCCATCATGTGCGAGTAACCGAACAGGCCCGCCGCCGAAAACCCGTACAGCTTTTCCGCCATTGCCGCGTTGGGGTTCGAGTTGTCGCAGCACGCCCATAGTTCGTGCGCGCAGAAGAAGCATTTCCCGCAGTCGATCGGAAACGGGACGATGACACGATCGCCTTTCTGGAGGTTACTGACTCCGTGTCCGACCTCGACGATCTCGCCCATGAATTCATGTCCGAGAATGTCCCCCGAATGCATCGTCGGGATGAAGCCATCGTACAGATGCAGATCGGATCCGCAAATGGCCGTTGACGTGATCTTCACGATCGCGTCGCGTGGGTTCAGGATCTTCGGGTCGGGGACCTCCTCGACCGCGACGTGATTCGTCCCTTCCCAGCAGACGGCCTTCATCGCCAGCCTCCCGGCGTCCGTCGGCCGGACGGCTGTCCCGCGGTCGTGGGAATTTCACCCGTCTCGAGCAGCGCTTTGAAGCGGCGCAGATCTTCGTGCACCTGCTGGCTCGGCTCCTCGCCGAACAGCCACGCGACGGCCGACCCGAGTTTGCCCGCCGGAGGGTTGTACTGCAGGCGGACGCGCACCATCGTGCCGTGTTCGGTCTCGTCGAAGTTCACCGAACCAGCCGTGGAAATGGTGGACCCGTCGAGTGACTGCCACCCGATCACCTGGTTCTCGACCTCGTTGATGATCCTCGCGTCCCATTCGGCGCTCGTTCCCGCCGGCCCCTTGGCCACCCAGTGTGAGATGCCCTCTTCACGCGTCGCCACCATTTCGAGATGCTTCATGAACTTCGGGAGGTTCTCGAAGTTCCGCCAGAACCGGTAGACCTCGGCGATGGGCCGATTGATCGTGACTGACTCTTCGACGTGAATTCCGCGCCGGCCACCGAGCCTGCGTCGCGTGTCCGACCCGCGGTCGGCGATGATGCCGGTGCCGCGTTCAAACGCGAGGCTCTCGGCGCGGTTGACGCCGAGCGCCTGATACAGATGACAGTGACCGGTCGCGCCGCGGTAAATCAATTCGGCGCCGGCGATCGCTGCCGCGCCGCTGGCTCTTGTCCGCCGCTTCAACGCGAGCGCGGCAAGCGCGCCGCCCGCGATCATCGAGAGCCACCGCTCCGTGCGTCCGACGTTCACCTGGCCGTTCCGGTCGCCGGACTCCTGCCAGCCGAACGGCTCACCTGAGAACCGACCAGTATCAACCCGCTTCTCTGTTGCTACGGCCACGTCCGCCTCCTTGTCGTGTTCGTCAACATCTGATGCCGAAACACAAAGACGCAGCACGACACGTACCCGTTCGTCATTCGGGATTGGAGATTTCGAATGGTGTCAACGGTCGCGCTGGGTCGTCAGCGGGGAGTAAAATCCAACGATGGCAGTCATATGCAATCGCGCACGTCGTGTCCTGCTGGGCGTGCTCGCCTCCACACTCTTTATCGCTGCGGTGAGCGCACAGGCGCCCGGCTTCAATTTCTCTCCCTCGCCCGGCGTGGCGCCCAGCGAAGCAAACCATTTCATAGAAACCCCGAAAGGGTGGGTCCATCCGCGCACAGCGTGGGGTGATCCCGATCTGACGGGTATCTGGCCGATCGCGCACGGTCTCAACCTCGTGCGCACGTGCCCTCGTGGCGGCGGCCCGGGTCGTGGCGGCCCAGGTGGCGGTGGACGCGGCGCCGCAACAGCTGCGCCCGCGGCAGCGCCCGCCACAGCGGCGGCCCCGGCGTGCGACCCGAATAACCCACCGCTGTTCAAGACGGCAGAGGTGTATCAGGCTGAAGTCGATCGGGCGCTTGGTGTGCGCAAGGCAGGGGACGCCGCAACACAAGCGCTGGCGACGGGTAATTTCGGAGCGGCGCTGCAGGGCGGCGTGACAGATCCCACTTTCCCGGAGCGTCAGACCTCGATGATCGTGGATCCGCCGAGCGGCAAGCTTCCGGAATTGACCGCCGAGGGCAAGCGCCGATCGGCATTGATGAAAAGCAGTTGGGCGGCACCTGGCGAGACTGCGGACGCCCCACCTCCTGGCAGCAATCTGAAACTGCAGACGTGGGATACGCCTGAGGACTTCGACAGTTGGGACCGCTGCATCACCCGCGGCATGCCGACCTCGATGATGCCGTATCGCTACAACAACGGCATCAACATCTTTCAGGCGCCAGGCATGGTCGTGCTGAGCCTCGAAATGATTCACGAAGACCGCATCGTCTACACCGACGGCCGTCCACCGCTGAAGGCCACGCAGAAGAAGTACATGGGCGAGCCGCGTGGGCGCTGGGAGGGCAACACGCTCGTCATCACGACGACGAACTACAAGGAAGGTCCGTCCGGCACCAACATCGGTGTATTCGGCTCGCCGGCGGGCAATCGCTGGCCCGTCAGCGATCAGATGAAGACGACGGAACGCCTGACGCGACTGAACGACAACACGATTCTCTATGAGATGAAGGTCGAAGATCCGGTGATCATGGCGCAGCCGTACACCATCCGTTATCCACTGCGCCTGAACAACAACTACGAGTTCTGGGAATACAACTGCCACGAAGGCAACCGGACGATCCGGGACTACATCAACGGATCGCGCAAGCAGCGCGGGCTTCCCGTCGGCGACACGAACACGGTGCCGACGCGATGAAGGCCAGAATTGCTCTTGCGATAACGGCTGCCGCGATCGCAGCATCCACCGTCACCACACCTGCCGCCATCTCCGATCCGGTCAAAACGGACAGCGGCCTGATTGCCGGCGAGACACTTCCCTCCGGCGTGCGGGTTTTCAAGGGCATTCCATTCGGTGCTCCTCCCATCGGCAGTCTGCGCTGGCGGGAGCCGCAGCCTGTCGCGAAGTGGGACGGCGTGCGCGAGGCGAAGTACTGGGGCAATGTCTGTGTTCAACCGAACCAGCCGAATCGTCAGCCCGTCAACGTGACCGTCGATTTGCCCGACTCGCCGAAGATGAGCGAGGACTGTCTTTATCTGAACGTCTGGACGCAGGCCAACCGCGCCAACGACCGTCGTCCGGTGATGCTCTGGATCTTTGGCGGTGCCTATAGCGAGGGCGGCGGTTCGACGCCGCACAACAACGGCGAGAACCTCGCGAAGAAGGGCGTCGTGCTCGTCACCTTCAATTACCGCCTGGGAATCTTCGGTTTCTACGCGCATCCAGAGTTGACGAAGGAAAGTCCGCACAACGCTTCGGGCAACCAGGCGCTGGCCGACGCGATTGCCTCGCTCCGCTGGATCAAGGCCAACATTGCAAACTTCGGTGGCGATCCGAACAACGTCACGATCTTTGGCGAGTCAGCCGGAGCGGCAATCGTCGGCATGCTGAGCGGGTCACCAGTGGCCAAGGGACTTTTCCAACGGGCAGTCGCGGAAAGCGGCGGCTGGATGGGCCTGACGATGGGCTTGATGACACCGCGTGAGCGGGCCGAGGCCAATGCCGGCCCGCGCGCTGGTGGTGCCGGTCGTGGCGGCCGTGGCGGTCAGGGACGCGACGGCGCACCCCCTGCACCGGTCGCGCCAGCGACTCCTCCGCCGCTGCCGACCCTTGCCGACCTGCGAGCCAAGACAACCGAGGAGATCCGCACGATGGGCCTTGGCGGCGGTCAGCCGGTTATCGACGGCTGGATCATCCCGGAAGATCTCTCGATCACCTTCGCGAACGGAAAGCAGAACCCCGTCGACGTCATCGCCGGCTTCAACAAGGACGAGCAGACCGGCTTCGGCGGCGCCAACAACACGAACACGGCGCAGCGCGACGGCATCGCGTGGCACGCACGCATCTTTGCCGAGAAGCAGACGCAGCTCGGCAAGAAGGCGTATTGGTACACGTTCACGCACGAACCGCCGGTCGAACCACCGGCTCCAAACCTGCGCGCCACTCATGCGGCCGAGATGGTCTACGTATTCAATAACCTCGGGGCGCCGCGCATGATTCCCGATCGCAGCTCACCGAAGCTGGCGCTGGAATCCGCCAAGGACCGTGAACTGGCCGACCAGATGTCGTCCTATTGGGTCAACTTCGCGAAGAATGGCGATCCGAATGGCAAGGGCCTGCCGAAGTGGGAGCGTTTCAAAGACAAGAACTCCCCGCCGCAGTTCCTGGGTGAATCGAAGGAATGGCCCGGCGTTGAGGTGCTGAACAAGCTCGACGAGGCCTACACGCAGAAGGTTTTAACGCCACTGGGAATCAAGAAGTAACGCCCGACGGACCCTGGGACTAATCGGGGGCCGGGCGCTCCACAGATTCGACCACGAGCGCATCAACCGGTCCGCGGGCCGGTTCCAATTTCAATCCGAGCTGTTCCTGCAGCGCGGTGAACACCGACAGTCCGCTGTCGCCGGCCGCCGCTGAGGTGTTGCCAGCGGCGTCGAGACCGGCCGACGGTGTCCACTGCAGGTCGATGTTGAAATTGCCGGACAAGGCCGTGGCGTCGACGACAGACCGGGCGACGATGCTTTCCAGGCTTCTTGCCAGGTCGGCCATCGGCTTCGTCCCGGCGAGGATGAAATTGCGCTGCGTCACGGTCATGCACGCCGGCCGCGCGCCCGCCGGACCGATCGGCGGCGTGCCGATAATCTGCGGTCGGTTCTCGGCCAGCCACTTCGCGCAATCGACGTCGGACGGCACCAGATTAGGGCCGAGCTTCCGGTCCTGCCGTGCCATCACAAGCCGATACATCGGCAACTCGCGCGTCTCGCGACGCACGCGCAGGTTGAAGCGCTCTGCCAGCACGCGCTGCAGCATCGGGCGCATCTGCGTCTGTGGATCGGCGCCCTGCGGATACGTTGCGCTGATGTCGAACCGCGCCGAGCGCGTCCATTCCGGCGCGTCCACCAGCTGCACGTCGCGAAGATCGTAGGCGTAGATGATGATGGCCCGCAGTGAGATGTTTCGGACCCGGAATTGCGGGTTGCCGAAGCCGGTAATGAATCCGCCTTCACCGATGCTGGTGTTTGGCTTGACGGACACGACCTCGAACGCCGGCTGCGCACCCTGCGCGGCAAGCGCCGCCGCAAGAACGGTGCACGACAACGCGATCGCAGCTACTTCCGGCGCGTGTCCTTTTCGTTCTCGAGGCAAATGAACTCCATCAAATCGGTGTCCGGGATCAACGTCACCTGCACGGTCGTCCCCCACGGCTTCGTGTACGCCTTCGGGTCGTCGATCGTGATCTGGATGTCCATGTGTCCGAAATCTTTGCGGTGGAAACGGGTGGTCACGTGCAGCGCTTCCGTCGACGGTTTACCGAGCTGATCGAGCCACACTTTCCCGTTGAAGCCACGAGTGTCGATCACCAGCGCGTCGCCGTCCCATCGGCCGGTTGAATAACCATGCCACGTCGGCGTCACGTCGGGATGCGGGACGAACTCCCGTCCATCCATGAACGCCTGCCACCACAGATTGAACGCTTCGTGGACGAAGAACACGATGTTGCGCGTCTGCACGATGCGCCAGGGCGCCGGGGCCAGCAGCACCTTGGGCACACCCTGCGGCAGGCAGTTCGCGTCCGGCTCCTCCTTCCAGAGGGCGCCGGAGGCGCGCTCGTCGTACAGCATCTTCGCCCACGGCTGAAACGGCACGTCCTCCTTCAAATCCCTGGCAAGATTCCTGACGTAGCCGAGCGGCGGGTTCCAGACCCCCGAGAGATCGGGGGTGCCGTCGGGCAGTTTCGGCGCTGGCGCCGACAGATTGGGTTTGCCGTCAGGCCCGCGCGGGACGGCCGACGAAGGGACCTTCTCCCACTGCGCACTCAGCGCTGTGGACATCACGAAAACGAGGGCGATCGATGGCAGGATCTTCATGCCAGTGAAGCGCCTTACTATACGCCATGCTTCAATACCGCGTCCGCAGCCTCCTGACCGTCGTCATCGTCACCCTGCTTTCACTGCAACCGGCGGCGCAAAAGACCACACCCCGTCCGCAGTCAGTGCGTCTTTACGCACTCGACGGAGGAACCCTCGAATCGGATCCGACGCGGTACAGATTGACGAAGGAAGACGTGACGGCGACGCAGTTGTCGGTGACGGCCTTCCTGATCGTCCATCCGAAGGGCACGCTGATGTGGGATACAGGTGCGATTGCCGACGATTCATGGACTCCGAGCGGACGCCCGGTCGCTCGCCGTCTCGTGCTCTCCAACAGCCAGGAACGACGCGTGACGCTGCGGACCACGATGAAAGCGCAGCTGGCCGCGATCGGCTACTCCCCGGCGGATATCACGTACCTCGCACTCTCCCACTATCACTGGGATCACACGGCGAACGCGAACCAGTTCGTCCGCTCGACGTGGCTGGCGCGGCAAGCGGAGCGCGACGCAATGCTGCCGAAGCAGGCACCTGATCCTCCGCAGCCGTCCACGTTCGCGGATCTAGGCAATGCGAAGACCGTCGTCATCACAGACGACGACCACGATGTGTTCGGCGATGGAACGGTGGTGCTCAAGCTGGCGAAAGGTCACACGCCCGGTCACCAGGTGCTCTATGTGAAGCTGGCGAAAACCGGCGGCGTCGTAGTGTCAGGCGACCTGTACCACTATCCGCAGGAACGGACGCTCAATCGGCTGCCGACGTTCGAGTTCAACGTCGACCAGACCCGCGAGTCACGCGGCGCTATCGAGGCGTTTCTGAAGAAGTCAGGCGCGCAGCTCTGGATTCAGCACGATTTCACCGCGATGGCAAAGGTCAAGAAAGCACCCGCCTTTTATGAGTAGATGACCAGCGTCGGTCAGCTCGCACCGACGAGCGCCAGTTGAAGCTAAAACGATCGGCTCTGGCATCCGTCCACGACAACAGACGTGCCGCTGATCCAACTCGCCTTCGGTGACGCCAGGAATGCCACGACGTTGGCGACCTCCTCGGGCCGGCCAAACCGGCCGAACGGCAGCTCGCGCCTGACGAATTCCGCGATACCCGCGGGATCTGACTGCTGGCGCTTCCACCAGGATCCTCCCTCGAACATGATCGACCCCGGTGAGATGGTGTTGACACGGATGTTTGACGAGGCCAGCTGCTGCGCGAGCGATTTGCCGAGGCTGATTTGCGCTGCCTTCACCGCGTTGTAGGTCATGCGGCCGCCGGCCTCTCGCCCGTAGATCGAGGCAATGATTATGACGGACCCGCCGCCGCGGCGCTGCATGTGCGGTACGGCGAGCCTCGACACCCGCACTGCCGTTCCCAGCGCTTGGTCGATCGAATGCTGCCACTCGGCGTCAGTGGTATCCAGCAGGCCCGCACCACCCGCCACCGAGACGTTGTTGACGAGGACGTCAATGCCCCCGAACGTCTCGACCGTCCGATTGACGACGCTCGCGGCGCCATCCTGTGTGCTCACGTCGGCGGTTATGGCCAGCACACGGTCAGTGCCGCCGGCACTCAGCGTGACCTCGCCCTGCGCCTCACGCAGGCGGCGTTCGGTGCGCGCGCAGAGTGCGACGCGACAGCCCTCGGCCGCCAGCACATGGGCAATAGCCAGACCGATTCCGCGGCTGGAGCCGGTCACGACGGCGACTTTGCCGTTCAGCTGCAAGTCCATGGAGTTCGCATCATAACTGAGCGGTTCGGCGCGGATCGTGACCAAATCCGGCACCACGACTGCATTGGTGCCGTCTGGAGGAACCGGCGGATGAGATGGCAGGGACGCGCAGGGAGTGGAAACGTTGAAGATCGGCGCGGGATGGGCATGGCGCTGCCCGTCGGCGGCGGCATCGGCGGCATCGTGCTGCTGTTGCTGATCTCGGCACTGACCGGCACAAATCCGGCAGATATCATCAATTCCGCTCCGACACCTTCGGAAAGCACAGGAACGAGCGGCAGCGGCAACCTCGAGGACGATCCGCAGGCGCAGTTCGTCTCGGTCGTGCTGAAAGATACAGAAGATGTGTGGGATCAGGTCTTCCGTGAACGGGGTGCGGAGTACCGAAAACCGGTACTTGTGCTGTTCACCAACGCCACCCAGTCAGGGTGCGGCGTCGGTCAGTCGGCGATGGGTCCGTTCTACTGCCCGAACGATCAGAAAGTGTATCTGGATCTGTCGTTCTTCCGCGATCTCGATACACGATTCGGCGCGCCTGGCGACTTCGCGCAGGCGTATGTCGTGGCGCACGAGATCGGTCACCACGTCCAGACTTTGACGGGCATTTCTGACCGCGTCCATTCGGCGCAGGAACGGGCGAGCGAGCGGCAGGCGAATGCGCTGTCGGTGCGGATGGAACTGCAGGCGGACTGTTACGCCGGAATCTGGGGCCATTTTGCGGCGCGCCGCGATCTCCTCGACCCGGGCGACGCCGAAGAAGGCTTGCGCGCCGCGGCCGCGATCGGAGATGACCGGCTGCAGCGGCAGGCGCAGGGGCGCATCGTGCCGGAATCCTTCACCCACGGATCCTCCGAGCAACGTATGTCCTGGCTGCGCCGCGGCCTCGACAACGGACGCCTGGAGGCGTGCGATACGTTCGCAGACGGAACCTTCTAGGGTACGTCGTTCCACTACTACGCCCGCGCCGTTTGTCGCGGGCGGAAACCGTGGTCGGAACGTACGGGTTACGGCCGGCCAGCCGATAGCGCTGCATCCGGCCAGCTTGTCCGTATAAAATGAACGGCTGGCCGGGGCACGACGTTGAATCCGGCACGACAAGGGGTTCAACTCGATGCGCATCGGCGTCCCTGCCGAGATATATCCGGGCGAAGCACGCGTGGCCGCGACGCCCGAAACAGTCAAGAAACTGAGCGCCGGCGGCCGCCACACGGTCATGGTCGAAAACGGCGCCGGCGTCAATGCCAGCATTCCGGACACCGAGTTCGTGACGGCCGGCGCGACGATCGGCTGCGCCGCCGACATCTACAACCACTCGGACATCGTTCTCAAAGTTCGCCGGCCCGAACCCTCCGAGCTGCCGCTCCTGCGCCGCGGTTCGATTCTGATCGGCCTGCTGACGCCGGACATCGGCATCGAACCATTGGCACAGGCCGGAGTCACTGCCTTTGCGATGGAGCTGCTGCCGCGTATTTCGCGCGCGCAGGCGATGGACGTGCTCTCGTCGCAGGGCAATATCGCCGGTTACAAGGCGGTCATTCTCGGAGCGAACGAATACGGCCGCTTCATGCCGATGCTCATGACGGCCGCCGGCACCGTGAAGGCGGCGCGCGTGCTGGTGCTCGGCGCCGGCGTCGCCGGACTGCAGGCCATCGCCACGGCGAAACGGCTTGGCGCCGTCATCGAGGCCTTCGACGTTCGACCCGCGGTCAAGGAGCAGGTCGAATCGCTCGGTGCCAAATTCGTTGAGGTGCCACTGTCGGACGAAGAGAAGCGGTCAGCCGAGACCGCGGGCGGCTACGCACGCGAGATGAGCGACGACTACAAGCAACGGCAGGCTGCGCTCATCGCCGAACGCGCGAAGGCCGCCGACATCGTTATCACCACGGCTCTGATTCCGGGCCGCCAGGCTCCCCTCCTCATCACCGACGACACGCTGCGTGGCATGAAGCCGGGATCAGTTGTCGTTGATCTCGCAGTGAAGCAAGGCGGCAACTGCGCCGGCAGTGAGGCCGACACCGTCACCGTCCGCCACGGCGTGAAGATCCTGGCGCCGTCGAGCCTGCCGTCAACCGTGGCGGCCGACGCCAGCGCGCTCTACGCCCGGAATCTGCTGAACTTCGTCAATCTGCTGACGGATCCCAAGACCGGCGAGCTCAAATTCGATCGTTCCGACGAAATCATTGCCGGCACGCTCGTCTGTACGGACGGCGCTGCTGTGCGGAGTTAATGGGAAATGCAAGATTCAAAATTCAAAATGCAAAAAGCTCCGCGCAACACGCAGCATCCTCATTTTGCATTTTGCATTTCGCATTTGACATTGCCGAACTGAGGCTTCAATGCACGGAGTCGCCGTCGATCCAATCGTCACCAACCTCACGGTCTTCGTCCTCGCCGTCTTCGTCGGCTATCACGTCGTCTGGACCGTCACTCCCGCATTGCACACGCCGCTCATGAGCGTGACCAACGCCATCAGCTCCGTCATCATCGTCGGCGCAATCCTCGCCGCCGGATCGACGATCGGCGGCACGGGTGCGCTGCTCGGCGCCCTGGCTGTTGCACTGGCGGCGATTAACACCTTCGGAGGATTCCTCGTCACCGAGCGAATGCTCGAAATGTTCAAGAAAAAAGAGCCGAAAGACAAGCGCGCGGAGAAAGCTGCGTGAACCAGGCGAACCTCGTCGCTCTTCTTTCACTCGTCGCCAGCGTCTTCTTCATCCTCGCGCTCAAAGGGCTGTCGCACCCGCTCAGCGCACGCCGCGGCAACCTCTTCGGTATCGCCGGCATGTCGATGGCGGTCGTCACGACGCTGGCGATTGCGGGCCAGATCCAGTGGGCGCTTCTGGCTCTGACGGTCGGCGGCGTTGTCGGGTGGTACGTGGCCAAACGCGTCGAAATGACGCAGATGCCAGAACTCGTGGCGGCGATGCACTCCCTCGTCGGCCTGGCCGCCGTCCTGATCGCGTTCGCCGTCGTCAGCAACCCGAGCGCATTCAATATCGGAGTGCCGCTCCCACGCGGCAATCGGGTCGAGCTGTTCATCGGCACCTTCGTCGGCGCGATGACTTTCTCCGGCTCGGTCATTGCGTTCGGCAAGCTGGCGAACCTGGGCAAGAAGTTCCGCTTGTTTTCGAGCGCGCCGATCGTCTTCACGGGCCAGCACATCGTGAATCTGCTGCTGGCGGTCATCATGGTCGCGCTCGGCATTGCCTTCGTGCTGGCGGCCAGCGATGCGCAGTGGCCGCCGTTCATCGCGATGACGGCGCTCGCCTTCGTGCTCGGCGTGCTCATCATCATCCCGATCGGCGGCGCCGATATGCCGGTCGTGATCTCGATGCTGAACAGCTATTCGGGATGGGCCGCCTCCGGCATTGGCTTCTCGCTGAACAACCCGCTGCTCATCGTCGCCGGCGCACTGGTCGGATCGTCGGGCGCGATCCTTTCCTACATCATGTGCAAGGCGATGAACCGCTCGTTCTTCAGCGTCATTCTCGGCGGTTTTGGCGCTGCTGAAGGCGCGGCGGCCGCTGCGACGGAGCAGCGCAGCGTCAAATCGGGCTCCGCCGACGACGTGGCGTTCCTGCTCGGCAATGCGGAGAGCGTGATCATCATCCCCGGGTACGGTCTGGCGGTGGCGCGCGCACAGCATGCGGTAAAAGAGATGGCGCAAAAGCTCATCGCCAAGGGCGTGAACGTGCGTTACGCCATTCACCCTGTCGCCGGCCGGATGCCTGGACACATGAACGTTCTGCTCGCCGAAGCCGAAGTGCCGTACGAGCAGGTGCTGGAGATGGAGGACATCAACAGCGACTTCGGGACGGCTGACATTGCATTCGTTCTCGGCGCCAACGACGTCGTCAACCCTCTCGCGGAGCAGCCGGGCAGCCCTATTTACGGTATGCCGATCCTCGAAGCACACAAGGCGCGCACCGTCGTCGTGAACAAGCGCTCGATGGCGTCTGGCTATGCCGGCATCGACAACCCGCTTTTCTACCTGGACAAGACGATGATGGTGTTCGGCGACGCGAAGAAGGTGGTCGAGGACATCGTGAAGGCACTCGAGTAGAAGCCGCGGCCGCGTGGTAAGGTCTACGCTGTCTCTGGGGCGTTCGTCGCATGCCATCGCGACCGATCATCGTCTGCTTGTGCCTTACCGCATCCGCCGCGGTCATCGCCGCGCAGAACACCCCTCCGCCTGCGCCGCAACAACCGACGTTCCGCACCGGCGTCCAGTCAGTACGTGTCGATCTCTACGCCACCAAGGACGATAAGCCGATCACCGATCTCCGTCTGGACGAGATCGAGCTCTCCGAAGACGGCGTGCGGCAGACGGTTCAGACATTCGAGCGGATTGCCTTTGCCGCGCGCCCTTCTGCACCGGCGGCGGAGACACGATCTCTCGACGACGGCAGACGCATGGCTGGCGATCCGAAGTCGCGCCTGTTCGTCGTTTTTATCCCGGCGCCCAGCGCCCGATTCTTCGCCGGCCCGATCATGCAGCAGCGATTTCCGCTGATCCAGCAGTTGAACAGCCTGCTCGGGCCGGACGATGTCGTCGCCGTGATGACTCAGGGCACGCCAATCGAGGCCCTGACGTTCCAGCGCCACCTTCCGATGACCAGCCCTGCGCTGTTTGGCGAGCAGTACCAGGATCCGAAGTACGCATTCTGGGATGCGTGCTATCCGCCGACGATTCCCGGCAGCCCCAACGCCGAGATGAAGGGCCGATACAACGAGCTGATGACGTTCGAGGCGCTCGAGTCGCTGATGACACATCTGGGCGGCGTGCGTGAAGAGCGCAAGCACGTGCTGGTGATTACGAACGGCTTCAGGTTGTTCACGAAGAATCCAGCCCTCGGCATGCAGATGCGATCCGGTTCGGGGCCCGGCATTCCGATCGGCGGCGGGCCGTCACCGCTGGGCGTTGCGCCGCGCCTTGGTGACTCAATCGGCGCCTCGGGCCTGTCGCCGCAGCGGCAATGTGAAACCGATCTGCTCGATCTGGCGTCGCTGGACTTCGGCGGCCGCCTCGAAGAAATCGCCGCGCATGCACGTCGCAACAATGTGTCCCTGTATCCGATCTCACCGCCAGTGACGACCTCAGCTCGCGGCCGAGGATTCCGCGGCGGTCCGTTCACCAACGCGACGCCGTATGAAATGCTCTCGTCGCTGCATGGTCTTGCCGAGGACACCGACGGCATCGCCATCGTCAACACGAGCGACGTCGGGGGCGGTCTGAAGAAGATGCTGACGGCGACGTCGGCGTATTACCTTCTCGGCTACACGCCGACGAACACCGCCGTCGACGGAAAGTTCCGACGGATCACGGTGAAGGTCAAGCGCTCGGGCACGCACGTGCGCGCGCGAGCTGGCTACGTGTCCGAACGGCTGCCCGAGCTGCGTGCGATCGCGCCGGTCGTTGAGACGAACCGGCCGCCGGATCCGTTGTACGTCGCGATCAATGCTCTCGCGCTCGCGAGAGACGACATGCTTCACGTCCGCGCAGCATCCTGGATGCGCTCCGCGGGCACAGCGAGTTCTGGCGCTTTATGGATCGTCGCCGAGCTGGACGAACGGATCCGCACTGCTCCTCGCTGGAAGAGCGGCGCCTCCGCGCAGTTGACGCTGCGGCCACCCGGCGGTGGAGCGGCGCTCACACGTCGCGTGGAGATAAAAGCCGACCGTCCCGTTGCCGAGTTCGAGCTCGCAGACGCCACTCCCGGCCTGGCAGCGGGGCTGTACGGCGTCCAGCTCGAGTTCATCGCGGCAGACGGTGCGCCCGTCGGTGATTTCGTGCGCCTGACGATGCCCGCCAATGCGACACAGCTCGGCGAAGCGGTGCTTTCGCGGCGGATATCTGCTCCGGGAACACGTTATGTGCGAACAGCAGATCCACGATTCAGGCGCAACGAACTGGTGCGGCTCGAGCTGCCGACCACCGCGAGCATCCCTGCTTCGGCACGGCTGCTCGACAACAAGGGCGGCCAGCTGCCGGTACCCGCACAAGTCAGCGAGCGGGAGGATCCATCGGGAGCATTCCGCTGGATCGTGGTCGACATACCGATGTTGCCGCTGGCACCGGCTGTTTACGCTGTCTCCGTGACGCAAGGCAACGCCTCGCAGGTTGCCGCATTTCGCGTCGTTCCGTAGGGCATCGTTCTTAAGGGTTCGTATAGGATCCGGCGATGACGTTAACGGCTCGGCTCTTCGCGCTCACCGTGACCCTCTTCGCCGGCTGGTCCGCTCTTGTCAATGCGCAGGGGTCGGCCGTGCAGCCCACCCGACCTGCCGCCTCGACACAAGCGCAGACGGAAATGCGGATGTACTACATGGTGTTCCTGCGTCGCGGCCCCGCCTGGACGGCTGCCGTCACGCCTGAGACGCGGAAGATTTCAGACGGGCACATGGCGAACATCCAGCGGCTGACCAAAGAGGGAGTGATGGTGGTTGCCGGGCCCTTTGAAGGGCAGACCGGCGACAAGGCGCTGGCTGGCATCTTCATCCTGAAAGTGGACTCGCTGGACGCTGCGAAGGCGGCCGTCGCCACCGACCCAGCCGTCAAGGCGGGCCGTTTTACCCTTGAAATCCTCCCCTGGTGGGGTCCGGCGTCGCTGCGGTACTGAGCACATCACGTCCAGTTCCAACGCTCCAACTTCCCGCTTCCATCGCGCAGATGGCGGCGCACGGGCAACTCAGCTTGGAATTGGAAGTCGGAATCTGAGAATTGTCCCGCATGCACCCGTTTCGGGTTAACAGCCGTAATTTACAGGCAGATATGGTGACGGCGGCCCCGTTTGCCACCCGCACTGACGCACCGGCCGGGCTCCGGCCGGTTCCGGTCCCCTCTCCCCAGTGCGCGGCAGTGACGGAAACCGGCCAGGACGATGTCCTGACACGGGCGAAAGCCGGTGACCAGGCCGCGTTTGCAACGCTGATTCGTCGCCATCAGAACATGGTGTTCAGCATCGCGCTGCACATGCTGCGCAGCCGGGCGGCGGCCGAGGATCTGGCGCAGGAGGTCTTCCTCGAGCTGTATCGCAGTCTGGCCCGGCTGGAATCCGATGCGCACGTCGTCTCATGGCTGCGACGGGTTGCCGGCCACCGCTCCATCGACGAGATCAGGCGGCGCAACCATCGGCCGGAATTCCCGACCGACACGCTTCCCGAGACGGGGCACGCACCGGAGACGCGGGAAGTGTTCGTCGCCGAGCGGCTGCAGGCGCTCGTCGCCGAGCTGCCCGAGCGGGCACGGATGGTGGTCGTGCTGCGGTATCAGGAAGAAATGGAGCCGACGGAGATTGCTCAGGCGCTGAGCATGCCGGTGAACACCGTGAAGAGTCACCTGCGCCGATCGGTGGCAGCACTGCGAGAGCGTTTGACGGGCGGAGGACGGCGATGAACCTCGATCAGGAACTTCAGGACGCACTGCGGCGCAAGCCGGCGCCGGACGACCTCGCGGATCGCGTGCTGGCCCGCATCGCCAACGAGTCCGCCCGGCGCGGCGAGGCGAAGCCGAAAGCAGACGGCGTGCTGCGCTGGCTCGCCGCCGCTGCCGCGGTGATCATCGCTGCCGGCGCCGGCGAGCACTACTACATGCAGCAGCGGCAGGCCGCCGAGGCGGCACGCGCGCAGCAGGAGATTCGCCTTGCGCTGCAGATCACGAGCCAGAAGCTCGCGTTCGTGCAGAGCAAGATTTCGACACCGGCGGAGAACGGCCGCCGGTAAGGGGAACCCATGAAGGCCACACTCGCAGTCGTCGCGTTCACGCTTCTCATTCCGGTCACCGCCCGAGCTCAGGATGGGAAGCTCGATCTCAGCTTTCTCGACCGACTCGAGAAGATCGCATCGGAGCACGCGAGCATTACCATTGACTCATCGACGCTGGGGCTCGCCGGCCAGTTCATGCCGAACACGAAGGAATCTGCAGCGGCCAAAGAAGTGATCGCCGGACTCAAGGGCATCTTCGTCCGTTCGTTCGAGTTCGATTCGGACAATGCGTATTCGACAGACGACATCAACGCTGTCCGGAAGCAGCTGGCTGGCTGGAACCGCATCATTTCGAGTTCCGAAAAGGGCGGGGATCTCGCCGAGGTGTATCTGTTTCAGCAGGCGGGCAAGATTAACGGCATCACCATCCTCGCCGCTGAGCGTCGTGAGCTGACTGTCGTCAACATCGTCGGCCCTATCGACCTGAGCAAACTGAAGCTTCTCGAAGGGCAATTCGGCATCCCGACCGTCGGGCAGTAGCAGGTGACCCGGGTTGGCTGGGGTGCCTGTGTAGCCCAGTGGGCCTGCCGGGTCCGCACCCGTCTCTTCGCCGCAGGTCGCGGAACCCGGGCTACGTCAACACGCGGATGATGTCGGAGCGCGTGATGATGAACGTCTTCTGAGTCTTGAAATCCCTGATCAGCAGCGCCGGCTGCTCCGGCGTGATCATCGTCGCGAGAAACTGCACTGGTGTCGAGGCGTCCACGAACGGGAACGCCGGCTGCATGATTTCTTCGACCGACTTCGATTTGCAGTCCGGATCGCTCACGAATTCCTCGTAAAGGTGCGACTCGTTAAGCGAGCCAATGATGCGGCCCGCCTTCGTCACGCAGATCTGTGAGAAGTCGTGGTCGCTCATGACGCGGATCGCTTCCTCCACCGGTCGCGCGGCTTCGATCGTGTAGAGCTCACCGGACACACCGAGCGCCACCAGGTCGCGCGCCGTCATTCCGGACACTTCGAGGAACCCTTTCGAGCGCATCCACTCGTCGTTGAACATCTTTCCGAGGTAGCGGGAGCCGTGGTCGTGAAAGAGGACAACGACGATGTCGTGCGGATGGAAGTGCTCGGCAAGCTGGACGAGGCCGGCCATCGCCGCACCGGCGGAGTTGCCAACCCAGATCCCCTCCTCGCGCGCCAGCCGCCGCGTCATGATGGCGGCGTCCTTGTCGGTGACCTTTTCGAAGTGGTCGATGATGGCGAAGTCGACGTTCGCCGGCAGAAAGTCCTCGCCGATGCCTTCGGTGATGTACGGGTAAATCTCGTTCTTGTCGAAGATGCCGGTGTCTTTGTACTTCTTGAACACCGAGCCGTAGGTATCGACGCCCCACACCTTGATCGAGGGATTGCGTTCCTTGAAATAGCGGCCGATGCCGCTGATCGTTCCTCCAGTTCCGACGCCGACGACGAAGTGCGTGAGGCGACCGTCTGTCTGCTCCCAGATCTCGGGCGCCGTCCACTCGTAATGCGCGGCGGTGTTCGACAGGTTGTCGTACTGATTCGCCTTCCACGCGCCCGGGATCTCCCGCGCCAGGCGGGACGACACCGAATAGTAGGAGCGCGGGTCCTCCGGGTCCACGTCCGTCGGGCAGACAATCACTTCGGCGCCAAATGCCTTCAGTGCGTCGATCTTTTCCTTCGATTGCTTGTCGGTGGTCGTGAAGATGCAACGATAGCCTTTGATCACCGCGGCAATCGCGAGCCCCATCCCCGTGTTCCCGGACGTTCCCTCGATGATCGTGCCGCCGGCCTTGAGCAGCCCCTGCTGCTCGGCGTCCTCGATCATTCGCACCGCCATGCGATCCTTGAGCGAATTGCCCGGGTTGAAGGTCTCGAGCTTGGCGAGGACGGTCGCCTCGGTCACGCCACGCGTGATCGAATTGATACGGACGAGCGGCGTATTGCCAATCGTCTCGAGGATGTTGTTCGAGATTCCGCGGAACCCCTCGACGACTCGCCTCGCGTGCTCGGTCGGGGCAGGTCCGTTAGTCTGCGCGTCTATTCTCTCGCTGGGGGCAGGAGCCTTCGCCACGTCCTGAATTGTACTGGTGGCGAAGGAACAACTCCCAACTTCCAATTGCCGACTCCCGAATGGAGAGCGTCCTTGGAAGTTGGAAGTTGGCTTGGAGGTTTCCTATTTCCCGTCCTTATCCGAATCGCGATCGTCGTCCGTGAAGACGTCCTTGACCTTTTCCCCGGCCTTCTTGGCCCCTTCCTTGGTCTTCTCGGCACCCTCCTTCACGGCGTCGGCGGTCTTGTCGGCGCCGGCGCGCGCCTTCCCCTCGAGGTTGTCATTGATGTCGACGTCGCCATGTGCGTCAACGTCGCCAATCCGTCCCGAGGTCGCGGCCGTCGGATTCACACGCAGGTTGTCGATTACGTCGGCCACCCCTTTGGTGCCACGGGCAATCATCACTGCGTGCGCCCTCTGCGCCGCGGTGTCCACCTCGCCATTGAGCGTCACCACCTTGTTCTGGGTATCCACATCGACCTTGTATGCCTTCACCATGTCGTCAGCCGCCAGCTTCGACTTCACGGCCGTGCTGATGCCGGCATCAGTCTGACTGCAGGCCACCGTGAACGCCAGAACGACGGCGGAGACAGCGCCCAAAAATGCTCTCATCTGACACTCCTCCTCATGAGTTCCGCACCCCATTGAGGAGCATGGTTCGTGCCGCGACCCGAGCGTAATATGGCTCTGGCTCGACCTTATTTACGCACGTACTTCCAGTTCCGCGGTTTACCCTCGCTCATCCACTCAACCGCCGTGTCGAGCCGGCGCTCACGGGTCGCGGGCGTCTTCGCTTCGTTGAGCCATTCGATGTACTCGCGCTTGTGACTCGGTGAAAATGCTTCAAAGGCTGCGCGGGCTTTGGCATTCCTGCGGAAAGCGCTGATGAGATCGGCCGGCGTAGTCACAGGTACCGGTGCTTTTCGCTGAGGTCGAGGCATCGTTACTCCGGCTTCGTTGAGCCTGGCCGCGTCTCTGACCAGCCTGAGCAGCTTTGCCTTCGCTGGCAGATCCTTCACGGTCGTCAGCTTTCCAAACTGACCAACGCCCGACTGCATCTCCGAACTCACGGGCCTGCCGTCGAGCATCAGGAGCGGAGCTTTCCAGAATCCCAGCGTGCAGTACTGCTTGAATGCGGCGATGCCAACCATGATCCCGTGATGAGCGAAGGTCGGCGTACCCCATTTGATCGTTTCCACCACTTCCGGGCACGCCTGGTGAACGACGGCGCGGAGATACGTCAATATCGGTTTCGCAAAATCGGGCGACTTTGCGATGTACGCATCGACTCTCGGGTCCTTCTTTCCCATAGTTCCGCCGATTCTATTCGGCTGCCGGGCGACGTGAAGCGGAAGATCCACGAGCACCTATAATCGGCTCGGCGGCACCCGGATAGCACCCCGTCCAGCAATGGCATTTCTACGTCTGGCTTTCCTTTTCGCGCTCCTGTCTCTGGCTGCGTGCGCCGGCTCGACCGCGCGCCTGCCCCCGCCGGCACCTGCGGCAGGAACCCTCACGCTGTCGATCGTCGGGACCAACGACTTGCATGGCGGCATCCTGCCGCGTGGCGATCGGGGAGGACTCGCGCTGCTCGGTGGATATGTCACCAACCTGCGCGCGGCACGCGCCCGCGACGGCGGTGCAGCACTGCTGATCGACGCCGGCGACATGTTCCAGGGCACCCTCGAGTCGAATCTGAACGAGGGAGCCATCGTGGTCGCGGCCTACAACGCGCTCGGTTACGCCGTCACGACTATCGGCAACCACGACTTCGATTTCGGTCCGCTCGGTGCGCCGGCCACACCGCAGCAACAGTCCGACGATCCACGAGGCGCATTGAAGGCCCGCGCAGCCGAGGCGGGATTCCCGTTTCTGGCCGCGAACCTCATTGACGAGACGACGAACAGGCCGGTGGCGTGGCCGAACGTCAAGCCAACGACGATAGTCACCGCCGCTGGCGTCCGCGTCGGTATCGTCGGCGTCATGACTGCGCGTGCGTTGTCACAGACGATTGCGGCCAACACCATCGGCCTGCACGTCGCGCCGCTCGTCGACACGATCGCCGCGGCAGCCAGGGAACTGCGCGCGGACGGCGCAGCGATTGTCATTGTCACCGCGCATGCCGGTGGCCGGTGCACGTCGTTTGCGAATCCAACCGATCTCAGCTCGTGCGAGCCGGTCGAGGAAATCATGCAGGTGGCGCAGGCGCTGCCGCGCGGGCTCGTTGATGTCATCGTCGGCGGCCACGCCCACTCGGGCATGGCCCACATGGTGTCGGGCATCGCCATCATCGAGTCGTTCCAGGGCGGCCGCACCTTCGGTCGCGTCGATCTGGTCGTCGATCGCGCGAGTGGACGGGTCGTCGAGCGGCGGCTCTTTCCGCCGAGAGACCTGTGCGCCCGCGTCGATCCCGGGACCACACGCTGCGATCCGGAAGGGTCGAGCGCCAGCCGCGTCGGCGCCGAATACGAAGGCGCACCGGTGCGGCCCGACCGGACGATCGAGAACACGATTGCACCGGCCGTGCAGGCGGCACTGGCGCAGAAAAGGATGCCGCTTGGTGTCATGCTCAGCACGCCGGTCCGTCGCGCCGCAGCAGCGGCCACCGGCGATTCACCGCTCGGCAATCTGTTTGTCGATTCGTACCGTTCCGGCGTTGCCGGCGCAGACGTGTCGATCAACAACACCTCGGGCGGGCTGCGCGCCGATCTGCCGGCAGGCCCGCTCACCTACGGTTCAGTGTTCGAGGTCATGCCGTTCGACAATCGCCTGGTGGCCTTCCACCTGACGGGCGCCGAGCTGCGCCAGGTGCTGTCGAACCAGCTGCTGCGATCGACGGCGCTGGTTGGCATCTCCGGAGTACGCGTTCGAGCAACGTGCGACCGCGACACGCTGAACGTCACGATGCTGCGGCCAAACGGTTCCCAGGTTGCCGACAGCGAGCGCCTGCTCGTCACGACGAGTGACTTCCTGGCGACCGGAGGCGACGGCATCTTCGTGCCGGTGACACCACCCGACGGCCTCTCCGTCGAACAGGATGTCGGCCTGGTGCGCGACATCGTCGTGGAAGCCCTCAGAAAACGCGGCGGGACCCTCAATGAACGGCAGCTCGTGGACGGCGGCAGCCCTCGCTGGATGCTGCCCTCTCGTCCGCCGGTCGCCTGCAAATAAGATCAGGGGTACTCGTCCGATCCCTGAACCCAGATGAACGACTGCAGGTCGATCATGTCGCGCGGATGGAGATCACGCTGATCGACACGCACCTGTTCGGCAAACGCGAGCAGCGAGGTGTAGGTGCGCCATTGCGGACGCGCTGTGTACTCGAAGGGAAAGCCGTAGGCACGGGCGGCCGTCTTCGTGACGGTGGGCTTCAGGAAGATGTGCGTGTCGGGCTGCGCGATGAAACCGAACACGGTCACCAGCGGCCATGTGAAGACCCTCGTCTGACGCCTCGGCAACCCGGCCACAACGTCGCACCATCTGTCGAATGACGCCTGCCGCCGCGACGTTCCATGGAGAAATTCGAACAACCCGGTCGCAAACGCGCGCGCACCGCCGGCGTCGCGCACGGCGTCGCGCAACGCCATCTTCTCGAACGAGAACAGCAGGTTCGTTCGCGACTCGATGCTCACCGCGCGACGCGAGATTTCGTCGTGTCGGCCGGCGCGGAGCAGACGTGCGAACTCATTGCGCCCCAGCAGTTCGGCCCATCGCTGATGAGCGGTCCATTTGTAGTCGCGCTCCCAGTCGATGTAGGTCGCATCGCGAAATCCATCGTGAAAGTAACGGAGGAACTTGCGACGGCACTGGAGCGCGCCAGACGCGGGCGCCTTCGCCATCCGCCGTCGGCTGGGTGGATGACTCAGCTGTGTCCGTGCGGCGGGGGCCATGCCGAGGTGGGAGCAATAGGCGCGCCGCCACGCCGAACCGGCCGTAAATGCGTCATGGCGTAGAGCATG
>Ga0111538_10001201_pt1 | contig 36582 bp, 35 predicted proteins | sample SoiMethybrSBSTD1_FD_79669 | JGI IMG/M metagenome (GOLD analysis project Ga0111538, IMG submission 79669) | Bulk soil microbial communities from a Populus tree surrounding site in Tennessee, USA - Soil MetaG P. TD hybrid SBSTD1 (version 2)... | ecosystem: Environmental > Terrestrial > Soil >...
ACCGACCCGTCGGCGGACGTCACCGAGATCACCGGCAGCGGCGCGCAGTACTTCCCGTCGGCCGCGACTGTCGCGTACGCCCCGGCCATCTCCAGCGGCGTGGTGTCGGCGACGCCGAGCGTGAACGCGCCCCAGGTGCGGGCCTTGGCCGGCGAGGCCTGGATGCGGTCGATGTCGGTGTGCCAGCGCAGCCCCAGCCGCTCGGCCATCCGCACGGCCGCCTCCGGCCCCACCCGCTCCTCGAGCTGCACGAAGAACGTGTTCACCGACTTGCCGAAGCCGGCCCACATCGTGTGCCGGCCGGTCATCTTGGCCGACGCGTTGACCGGGCACCAGTACAGCCCGTTGCACCGGGTGGGGCTGTTCCACTCGGTCTTCCACTTGGACTGGTACCGCTGCGGGCTGTTGATCTCGGTGGACAGCGGCATGCCCTGCTCCAGTGCCGCCAGCATCGTGAACAGCTTGAACGTCGAGCCGGCCTGGTAGCCGGGCAGGTCACCGCCGCCGAGCAGCGGGTTCACCGTCGCCGGGTAGTTGCCGCGGATGCCGAGGCGGGCCCGGCGCGGGTCGGAGTGCTTGCCGTTGCCGGCCTGGTTGAGCGAGTACACCCGGTTGACCGCCATCGCCCGCACCCGGCCGGTGCCGGGCTCGACGCCCACGATGCCGAGCGCGTACGGCGAGCCGATCTTCTCCCGCGTCGTCACCTGGGCGAACGCCGAACCCTGCGCGTTGATGTCGAGCGAGGTCACCACGGTGAGGCCGCCCCGGCGCAGGGTTTCCAGCCGGTCCATCGGGCTGTCGCCGTACTCCGGCCGCGCCATCCACCACGATTTGAACAGGTCGCAGAAGAAGCCCCAGTGGTTCGCGGCGGCGGGGACGTCGACGCAGTCGTTGGGCGGCTCGTGCAGCCTGAGCGTGATGGGCTCCGAGCGCGCCAGCAGCGCCTCGTCGGCCGGCACGTACCCGGCCTGCGCCATCTTGTCGATGACGTAGTTGCGCCGGCCGTGTGCCGCCGTCTGGTCGGCGCCGGCCGGGTCGTACGTCGACGGCGCCTGCACCAGCCCGGCGAGCAGCGCCGACTCGGCGACGGTCAGCTCGCTGGCCGGCTTGGAGAAGTACACCTCGGCGGCGGCCTGGATGCCGTACGCCCGGTGCCCGAAGTACGCCGCGTTCAGGTAGCGCTCCAGGATCTGCGCCTTGCTGAGCTGCTTCTCCAGGTCGATGGCCAGCCGCATCTCGCGCAGCTTGCGGGTGGGCGTCTGCTCGGTGGCGGCGTACACCTCGTCGGGGGTCCGGGCCGAATCGCGCAGCGACATCCGCACGTACTGCATCGTGATCGTCGACGCGCCCTGCGACACCCCGCCGGCGCGCTGGTTCGCGACGAACGCGCGGGCTATGCCGCGCACGTCCACGCCGTTGTGCTCGAAGAAACGGGTGTCCTCGGCGGCAACGATCGCGTGCTGCATGTGCGGGGAGATCGCCTCGATCGAGACCGGGATCCGGTACTCCTCGTAGAACTGCGTGATCAGCGTCTTGCCGTCGGCCGCGTAGATCTTGGACACCTGGGACAGAGGGGCGATCTTGAGCATGTTCAGGTCGCCGCCGATCTCGGCGGCACCCCGTTTGACCGACAGTCCGGCGACCGCGGCGATCGGGTACACCAGCGCCGCGACCACCAGGCCCGCGAAGATTCCGGTTCGGGCGAGGGTCGCGATCGTCGCGAGCAAGCGGACGCGCGGCATGCCCATTAGGCTATGACAAAACGTCTCATTTATGAGCCGACCACCAGAAGCGGGATCATATTCTCATGCTTGCCCAGACCATCGAGTCGATCAAGCCACTCGACCCCACGGAGCGGGCCGCCGTCACGACCGCCGCCGCGACCGCCGCTCGTGCGGCCACCGTGCTGTTCGCCGGCGACCACGGCGTCCGGACCGCAGCCCTCGGGCCGGTGCCGGCCGACGCCACGGCCCGCCTCGTCACCGCGGCGCTCGACGCCGCACCCGTCACCGTCGTCGACGTCGGCGTCGCCGCGCCACTGGAGCCCCGGGAAGGCCTCGTGGTCCGCAAGGTTCGCGCCGGCACCCGCGACTTCACCGCCGAACCGGCGCTCACCCGCGACGAGGTGCTCGCCGCTGTCGAGATCGGCATCGGCGAGGCCGACAACGCCGTCGACGAGGGCGCCGGGGCGCTGATCGCCGGCGGCATCGGCGTCGGGGGCACGGCTCCCGCGCTCGCTCTGATCGCGTCCCTCACGGTTTCGAACTGGGACGACCTGAGCTGGGCCGACCACCACGACGACACGCACGCCGAGGACGCCAGGACCCGCACGGTGACGGCGGTGAAGCACGGCCTGGCCAGGCACCGACCCGACTCGGCCGACCCGCTCGGGGTGCTGGCGGTGGTCGGCGGCCTCGAGCACGCGGCCCTCGCCGGCTTCATCCTGGGCGCCGCCGCGCACCGCGTGCCGGTCGTCATCGAGGGTCCGGTGGGCGAATCCGCCGCCACGGTGGCCGCGGCCCTGGCCCCCGCGAGCACCGGTGTGGTCGTGACCGAAGATTGAACGGTGGACGCTGACCCCGCCGCACCGACCCTCTACCCGCTCGGCCTGAAGCTCGTCGGCCTGCGGGTGCTCGTCGTCGGCGCCGGCGCGGTCGCGACCCGGCGGGTGCCGGCGCTGCTCGACGCGGGCGCCGAGGTCGTCGTGGTGGCCCCCGCGGCCACCCCGGCCCTGCGCGCGCTGGCCGGCGCCGGCCGGGTCGCCTGGCACGAGCGCCCGTTCCGGCCGTCCGATGTGGACGGTGCCTGGCTGGTGCAGGTCGCCGTGGACGACCCGGTCGCCGCCGACGAGGTCAGCGCCGCCGCCCGGGAGCGCCGCGTGTTCTGCGTCCGGGCCGACGACCGGCACGCCGCGTCGGCGTGGACCCCGGCGGTGACCCGGCACGGGCCGGTCACCGTCGCGGTGCTCGGCGGGGGTGACCCCAAGCGCTCGGTGGCCGTCCGGGACGGCATCCGGGAGCACCTGATGGCGTCCCACGAGACGGCGGCCGAGCCGGCCCGCGGCACGGTCGCGTTGGTCGGCGGCGGACCGGGCGACCCGGAACTGATCACCGTGCGGGGCCGGCGGCTGCTCGCCGCGGCCGACGTCGTCGTGGTCGACCGGCTGGCCCCCGGCCTCCTCCTGGACGAGATGGGCCCGGACACCGAACTCGTCGACGCGTCCAAGATCCCCTACGGCCCGGCGCGGGCCCAGGAGGAGATCAACGCGATCCTCGTCGACAGGGCGAAGCGGGGCCGGTTCGTGGTGCGGCTCAAGGGCGGCGACCCGTACCTGTTCGGCCGCGGCGGCGAGGAGGCGCTGGCCTGCGCCGCGGCCGGCGTCCCGGTGACGGTCGTGCCGGGCGTGACCAGCGCGCTGGCGGCGCCCGCCGCGGCCGATATCCCGGTGACGCACCGCGGCGTCGCGCACGAACTCGTCGTCGTGTCCGGGCACCTGCCGCCCGGCCATCCCGACTCGCTCGTCGACTGGGCCGCGCTCGGCCGACTGAACGGCACTGTGTGCGTCCTCATGGGCTTGAAGAACCTGCCGCGCATCGCGGCCGCGCTGATCGACGGCGGCCGGCCGCCCACGTCGCCGGCCGCCGTCGTCGCGGAGGCCACCACGAAGGAGCAGCGCGTGGTCCGGGCGACGCTTCGCACCGTCGCGGCGGCGGCAGCGGACGTGCCCCCGCCGGCGGTCGTCGTGATCGGCGACGTGGTCTCGGTGCTAGCGGCCCTGTTCGAGGAGGAGAGCGCAGCGGATCAGGCCTAGGTGGCTGTACGCCTGCGGATGGTTGCCCAGCCCGCGCTCGGTGTCCGGGTCGTACTCCTCCGGCAGCAGGCCGGTCGGACCGGCGCACGAGAGCAACTGCTCGAACAGTTCCTCGGCGTCGCCGCGGCGGCCGGTACGCAGGTACGCCTCGATCAGCCACGAGGTGCACAGGTGGAACCCGCCCTCCCGGCCGGGCAGCCCGTCGTCCCAGTGGTAGCGGTACACGGTCGGGCCGCTGCGCAGGTCGGCCTCGACCTTGAGCACGGTGGCGAGGAACCGCGGGTCGTCGGCCGGCAGCAGGCCGGACAGGCCGATCCACAGCGCGGCCGCGTCGGGGTCCGGCTCGCCGTATGCGACGGTGTAACTGCCGGCCTCGACGCTCCAGCCGTGCTCGAGCACGTTCGCGGCGATGGCGTCGCGAAGCGCCGTCCACTCGGCCGGCAGCGGCAGGTTGCGCCGGGTGGTCAGCCGGATCGCCCGGTCGACGGTCAGCCAGCACATGACCTTCGAGTAGACGTAGTGCCGCGGCGGGCAGCGCGCCTCCCACAGCCCGTGGTCGGGCTCGTGCCAGCGGCGGCCGACCGCCTCGACCATGTTCTCGAGCAGCGCGACGTCGGCGGGCGTCGGCGGGCGGATCTCGCCGAGCGCGCACAGCAGGTCGGCGACCGGGCCGAACACGTCCAGTTGGACCTGCCGGTTCGCGATGTTGCCGACCCGCACCGGACGGGACCCGGCGTAGCCGGGCAGCGCCTCGATCACGGCCTCCGGGCCGAGTTCGTTGCCGTCGAGGTCGTACAGCGGGTGCAGCCGCTCCGGGTGGCCGCCGGTGTTCTCCACCACCCGGCGCATCCAGCCGAGCAGCGACTCGGCCTCCTCGTACGAGCCGAGGTCCACCAGTGCCCGGGCGGACAGGGCCGCGTCGCGCGGCCAGCAGTAGCGGTAGTCCCAGTTGCGCACCCCGCCCAGCTCCTCGGGCAGCGACGAGGTGGCGGCGGCCATGAACCCGCCGCTCGGCTGGTACCACAGGCCGCGCAGGGTCAGCGCGCTGCGCAGGACGGCGTCGCGGGCGGTCGACGGCAGTTTGAGGGAGTTCGTCCACTCGATCCAGCGCCGCTCGGTGGCCGCGTGCCGGTCGGGAACACCGATCTCGTGGGCGTCCACCGAGGTGGTCCCCAGCCGCAGCTCGAGGATGCGTGTCCCGCCGGCCGCGCCGAGGTCGACGGTGGCGCGCGCCGAGTCGGTGCCGCCGTCGTCGACGACCGTCCAGTCGACGCCGGGCGCGTACAGCACCATCGGCTCGGCCGAGCCGAGCACGACGAGCCCGTCGCCGAGCGGCTGCAGGCGGATCGAGACCTGGCCGAACTCGGGGCGGGGCGCGAACTCCACGGCCGCCCGGCCGGTGCCCGTCAGCACCCGCACCAGCGTGTTGCCCGGATCGCCGTTGGCGCCGGCCGCCCTGTTGTGCCGGGGCTGCTTGACCGCGGGCTCCGCTCCGCTGCGCCCGCTGGCAGCCCCGGCGACCGGCGACTCGTCGAGGAAATCCGTGACCGTCAGGCCCGACCAGCGGGTCTCGACAGTCATCGTGCCGGGCCGGTAGCGCTGGCCGAGCGGCAGGCCGCCCCGCTCGGGCGCGACGCTGAAGTGCCCGGCCGGCGAGCCGCCGAGCAGGTCGGCGAACAGCGCCGCCGAGTCCGGCCGGGGATGGCACAGCCAGCTGATCCGGGCGTCCGGCGTGACGAGGGCGACGGTGCGGCCGTTGGCCAGCATCGAGTGCCGCTCGATCTGCACCGCCCGCTCGCCGAACAGCCACTTGCGCCGGGTCTGCAGGAGCAGCGCCAGCAGCCGGGCGGCATCGCGCGGGTCGTCGACGCGGTACTGCGCCCGGGTCTCACCGCCGCCCACCTTGACGCCGACGTCCGGGCCGTGCAGGTGCGCGAACGCGTTCTCGTCGGTGACGTCGTCACCCACGAACACGGCGGCACTGGCCGACAGCTGGGTGCGCAGCGTGTCCAGTGCGGTGCCCTTGTGCGTGGTGATCACCGACAGCTCGACGACCTCCTTGCCGTTGGTCACCTGGATGTCGGCCCAGCTGGCCGGCCCGCTGCGGACCTGCTCGGCGACCCGCTCGGCCACGTCGCGCGGCGCGGTGCGCAGGTGCACGGCGATGCTTGCCGGCTTGACCTCCAGCTTGACGCCCGGCTCGTTCTTGACGATCTCCTTGAGCACGTCGTGCAACTCGGCGCGCAGCCGCAGCCGGTCTTCGGGCAGCGCGTCGACGAAGCCGACGTCGAACTCCGAGCCGTGGCTGCCCACCAGGTAGACCTCGCTGGGCAGCCGGGACAGCGCGGCGAGGTCGCGCAGGGCCCGTCCCGAGATCACCGCGACTGTCGTCTGCGGCAGCGCCGCCAGCGCCCGGATCGCGGCGACGGCCTCCGGCAGCGGGGCCGCCTTCGTCGGATCCTCGACGATCGGCGCGAGCGTGCCGTCGTAGTCGCACGCGATCAGCAGCCACGGCACCCGGGCGACCCGGCCGACGGCGCCGCGCAGCTCGCGGTCCAGCGCGTCCGGTGCCGGCAGCGGGACTGTCGACGGCGTCTGCGGTGTGACCGGAGCGAGCCCGGTGGGTTCCGTCGGTTCTGTCATGACGCTCGGCCCGTCCGCTCGAGAGCCGTCAGGAACGACTCGGCCCACGCCTGGACGTCGTGGGTCCGCAGGTAGCGGCGCATCGCGCGCATCCGGCGCGCGCCCTCGGCCGGATCGATGTTCACGGCACGCATCAGCAGTTCCTTCACACCGTCGAGGTCGTGCGGGTTGCACAGGAACGCCTGGCGAAGCTCGGCGGCGGCCCCGGCGAACTCGCTGAGCACCAGTGATCCGCCGTTGTCCACGCGCGCGGCAACGTATTCCTTGGCCACGAGGTTCATCCCGTCGCGTAGCGGGGTCACCATCATCACGTCGGCCGCGCGGTACAACGCGGCCAGTTCGGTGCGGCTGTACGACTGGTGGAGATAATGCACGGCCGGCTCACCGACTCGGCCGTACTCACCGTTGATCCGACCGACCTCACGCTCGACCTTCACCCGCAGTGACTGGTACTGCTCGATGCGCTCCCGGCTCGGTGTGGCTACTTGTACCATCACCGCTCCCGGAGCCGTCAACCTGTTCTCAGCCAGTAGCTCGCGGAAGATCTTCAGGCGTCGCTCGATGCCCTTCGTGTAGTCGAGCCGGTCCACGCCCAGGATGATCGTCGCGGGGTTGCCCAGCTCCCGTCGGATCTCCGACGCGCGCTCGCGGACCTCGCCGCTCGCCGCGACCCGCTCCATCTCGGCGAAGTCGATCGAGATCGGGAACGCCCCCGCGCACACGGTGCGCCCGTCCGGCAGCTCGACGCTGTCCCCGCGCGGTCGAAGCCCGAGCACGTGGCGGGTGAGCTGCAGGAAGTTGTGAGCGCCGAGCGGGCGCTGGAACCCGACGAGGTCGGCGCCCAGCAGGCCCTTGAGCACCTCGGCCCGCCGGGGCAGCTGCATGAACAGCTCGGTGGGCGGGAACGGGATGTGCAGGAAGAAGCCGATCCGCAGGTCGGGCCGCTGCTCGCGCAGCATCGCCGGCACCAGTTGCAGCTGGTAGTCCTGCACCCAGACGGTGGCGCCGCTGGCGGCGACGGTGGCCGCCGCGTCGGCGAAGCGCTGGTTGACCCTGCGGTACTCCTCCCACCAGCGGCGCCTGTACACCGGCTGCTCGACCGCGTCGTGGTACAGCGGCCACAGGCTGGAGTTCGAGAACCCCTCGTAGTACCGCTCCATCTCGTCGCCGGTCAGCGGCACCGGCCACAGGCCCATGCCGTCGAGCTCGAACGGCTCCTGGGTTGGTTTGCCCTGCTTCGTCACGCCCCCGGTCCACCCGATCCAGGTGCCCTTGTGCTGGGCGAGCACCGGATGCAGGGCCGTGACGAGGCCGCCGGGGCTGCGCCGCCAGGTCGGACCGTCCGGGGTGGTGACCTGGTCGACGGGCAATCGGTTGGCGACCACGACGAACGAGCTGTTACCTGACACCTGGTGGATCCCTCCCGTGGATCTTGCGTTGGCCTCCTGCAGCTCCCCGCGGCGACGACGGCGCGGCCGCATCAAAGCTACCGACCGGACTCGCGGATTCGTGCCGCGATCCCATCCCGTGCTGGGCGATACCCCACCGGCCTGCGATGCTCACACAGTTCGCGCAATGTGACCTGTGCCTGGGGGCCCACCATGTCAGACATCGACGTCGAGCCGCGCAGCCGCTCGGCGACCGGTGCGGTGATCATCGCCGTGATCTTCCTCGCCGTGCTGGGCACGGGCGTGGGCATCGTGCTGGGCACGCAGCAGAAGAACAAGGACCGGGCCGAGAACACCGCCAGCAACAGCACGCCCTCGGCGACCGCCTCCCCGGACGTCACGGTGACGCAGACCACCGAACCGACCGACAGCAGCACCTCCGGCGGGACGAAGACCAAGCCCCCGACGAGCACCAAGTCGTACCGCCCGACGACCCGGGACGACTGCCCCCAGCAGACCGACGAGGCGGCCGGCACGTCGCTGACGGTGAAGCTCTACATCAAGACGAACCGGTCCGAGGTGTGGATCTGCGAGGGCGGCGGTCGCCTGGTCTACCAGGGCCACGTGCTCGGGTCCGGCTTCCCCGCGGCGACCAGCGGCTCGACGCTGTTCATCAGCACGGTCAACTACGAGGCCGGCATCTACGGCGCCCAGAACGGTGACACCCGCTACCTCGTCAGCCCGGAGCGGCTACGCATCTTGAAGAACGGCGAGGAGATCTCCAACGAGCCGGCGGTGGACACCTACTCGGGGTGATTTGGGCAATCGGCGGGCCGCCTGGAAGAATTCCGGGCGGCCCGTTGCTGTATTTCACGGCGGCAAGCTCGAGGCCCCAGATTCCGAGACGAAACTTTGAGAGGCGCCGCACCGTGGCCCAGTTCATCTACACGCTCGATAGGGCCCGCAAGGCTCACGGCGACAAGGTCGTGCTCGACAACGTCACCTTGCACTTCCTGCCCGGAGCGAAGATCGGCGTCGTGGGCCCGAACGGCGCCGGTAAGTCCAGCCTGCTGCGGATCATGGCGGGGGAGGACCAGCCGAGCAACGGCGAGGCGCGGCTGATGCCCGGCTTCACCGTCGGCATGGTCGCCCAGGAGCCCAAGCTCGACGAGTCGCTCACCGTGCTGGAGAACATCGAGCTGGCCGTCGCCGACACGAAGAAGAAGGTCGCCCGCTACAACGAGGTGGCCGAGCTGATGGCCAGCGACTACTCCGACGAGCTGATGGAGGAGCTGGGCCGGCTCCAGGAGGAGCTCGAGCACGCCGACGCGTGGGACCTCGACTCCAAGCTCGAGCAGGCCATGGACGCGCTGCGCTGCCCGCCCGGCGACGCCGAGGTGGGCCCGCTGTCCGGTGGCGAGAAGCGCCGGGTGGCGCTGTGCAAGCTGCTGCTGGAGCAGCCCGACCTGCTGCTGCTCGACGAGCCCACCAACCACCTGGACGCGGAGAGCGTGCTCTGGCTGGAGCAGCACCTGGCCAAGTACCCGGGCACCGTCATCGCGATCACCCACGACCGGTACTTCCTGGACCACGTCGCCGAGTGGATCCTCGAACTCGACCGCGGCCGCACCTACCCGTACGAGGGCAACTACTCGACCTATCTGCAGAAGAAGGCCGAGCGGATGCAGATGCAGGGCCGCAAGGACACCAAGCTGAAGAAGCGGCTGGAGGACGAGCTGGCCTGGGTGCGCTCGAACGCCAAGGCCCGCCAGACCAAGTCCCGGGCCCGGCTGGAGCGCTACGAGGAGATGGCCGCCGAGGCGGAGAAGACCCGCAAGCTCGACTTCGAGGAGATCCAGATCCCGCCGGGTCCGCGCCTGGGCAACCTGGTGATCGAGGCGACGAACCTGCGCAAGGGCTTCGGCGACCGCGTCCTGATCGATGACCTGTCGTTCTCGTTGCCCCGCAACGGCATCGTCGGTGTGATCGGCCCGAACGGCGTCGGCAAGACCACGCTGTTCAAGACGATCGTCGGGTTGGAGAAGCCCGACTCCGGCACGGTGCGGGTCGGCGACACCGTCTCGCTGTCGTACGTCGACCAGGGCCGCGAGGGCCTGCAGAGCAAGCAGACGGTGTGGGAGGTCGTCTCCGACGGGCTCGACCACCTGATGGTCGGCAAGGTCGAGATGCCCTCGCGGGCGTACGTCGCGGCGTTCGGCTTCAAGGGCCCCGACCAGCAGAAGCCGGTCAACGTGCTGTCCGGCGGCGAGCGCAACCGGCTGAACCTGGCGTTGACGCTCAAGGAGGGCGGCAACGTGATCCTGCTCGACGAGCCCACCAACGACCTCGACGTCGAGACGCTGTCCAGCCTGGAGAACGCGCTGCTGGACTTCCCCGGCTGCGCCGTGATCATCTCGCACGACCGGATGTTCCTGGACCGGGTCGCCACCCACATGCTCGCGTGGGAGGGCGACGAGGAGAACCCGGCGAAGTGGTTCTGGTTCGAGGGCAACTTCGAGGCGTACGAGAAGAACAAGATCGAGCGACTGGGCGTCGAGGCGGCGCGGCCGCACCGGGTGACCCACCGGCGGCTCACCCGCGACTGACGGTGTCCCGCTTCACGTACTCCTGCGCCGTGCGCTGGTCCGACCTGGACGCGTACGGCCATGTCAACAACGCGCGCTTCCTCACCCTGTACGAGGAGGCGCGCGTGGCGTTGATGTTCATCGAGGCGCGCAGGGCCGGCGTGACGAGCTTCGAACAGGGCGTCGTGATCTCCCGGCACGAGATCGACTACATGCGACCGGTCGACTACACCGACCCGGTGCACATCGAACTGTGGATCGAGGAGATCCGGCCGAGCCGGTTCACCGTCGCGTACGAGCTGCTCGACGGCGGCGCGGTCGCCTCCCGGGCGCGCTCCGTCTGCGTCCCGTTCGACCTGGCGGCCGGGCGGCCGCGCCGGATGTCCGACTCGGAGCGGGAGTTCCTCGTCCCATGGCAGGAGTGATCGCCGACGGGAGTCGGGCCGACGCCGGTGCGTTCCTGTCCCGGTTGGTCCGGCTCGATCCGAATGCGGTGGTCCGGCTGCGCCCCGGGTCGGACGGGCGGGTGCTGATCTGGGCCCGGCTGCCGTTCGACCCGCTGGTCGTGCGGGGGCTCGCGGCCGCCGTCGAGCGCGATGTCACCGTCCGCGCCGGCGAGTTGCTGACGGCGGTGGGTGCCGGCCGCGAGTTGCCCGCGCCCCGCGACGCCGATTGGCGCTGGCCGCTGCCTCCGCCGGCGGCGGTCGACGTCGAGACGGTGCCGGCCGACGAGGTGCTGCGGATCGCCGCGGCAGCCGCCGACACCGCCCGCGCGGCGCTGAGCAGCGGCGTCGGCGGCCGGGCCGTCGGGAGCCGTCGGGTCCGCGACGCGCTGCTCGACCACGTGCCGATCGTCGTCGAGGCCGACGGCGCCGACGGCCAGAAGACCGGCGGTCAGCGGGTCGAGGTGCCGCAGCGGCTGGTCCAGGCGGTCGTCCGGATGGGCTTCGTGACGCCGGGTAGTCGCGTGATCGTGCGCCGGGCGGCTGCGTGGGTCGGTCTCGCGGGGGAGCACGGAGCCGCCTGGCATCGGCCGATCGGGGAATCCCTCAACCTGCACGTATCGCCCTACCAAACCAACGGCTGACGGCTATATCATCCGATCACTCGGATGGGTAAGGAGGGGGGCTGCCATATGTCCTCCGAACGGGTACCGTCGTGCGTCGGATCCAACGGGCGGTAAACGTATGAATACTCACCGATATATGGATCCGCAGGGAAGGTGCCGAAACAGGGAGCGCGGGCTATGCCATGGTGGTCCTGGCGTGCCGGCCACGCCGACACGTCATCGGAGAGCGAGTCGTCATCCGCGGTAGCGACGGCGACGTCCGAGGCGGACTCAACAGACACCGACGCTACTGTCTGTCCAATCACGTTCGACCGCCTGTCACATGCCCTGGATGCGGTCGATATCCGGTACCTCACCGACGTGTCCGGCAGCCTGCTCGCCCTGTGGGAGCGGCACGCCGTGCTGTTCACACTCGAGGGCCCGACCGACGAGATCCTCGTGATGCGGGTCCGTCCACACGCGACGGTCCCACCCGACTGGGCCGACCGGGCGTACCGCGTCGTGAACGAGTGGAACCACACCCGCCGGTTCTGCAAGGCGTACGTGGGTGACCCGACCGATCGCAGCCAGTTGCCGATCTACGCCGAGATGCAGGTCCCGCTCGGCGCCGGCGTGCACGACGCGCTGCTGAACGAGATGGTCGACTGCGCGGCCGCGGTGGCCACCGGCTTCGTCGACTGGCTCCACGACGACGGCGGCCTCTTGTAGGCCCCATCGCGTTGATCCCCGGCCGTTCGCGCGCCCTTGATCACGTTGATCTTGCAGTTGTGGTGCCAGAATTTGCCCTGATTCGGCCCGCTTTGCCTCCCACCACAACTGCAAGATCGATGCGATCTTGAGGTGGCGGGCCGTCCGCGCGGCCACGGCGGCGGGTCATGGGACGATAGAGGGAAGCCCCGTGCGCCACCAAGGATTGGGAACCAGTCTGTGCCACCCACGCTCGACCCCGGCAGCCTGCCCGGCGCGACCCCGCCGGAGCGCATCCGCAACTTCTGCATCATCGCCCACATCGACCACGGGAAGTCGACGCTGGCCGACCGGATGCTGCAGCTCACTGAGGTCGTCGACGCCCGGCTGATGAGGGCGCAGTACCTCGACCGGATGGACATCGAGCGCGAGCGCGGCATCACGATCAAGAGCCAGGCGGTCCGGATGCCGTGGCGGGTGCGCGAGGGCGCCCGGAAGGGCGACCCGTTCGTCCTGAACATGATCGACACGCCGGGACACGTGGACTTCACGTACGAGGTCAGCCGCAGCCTCGCCGCCTGCGAGGGCGCCGTCCTGCTCGTCGACGCGGCCCAGGGCATCGAGGCGCAGACGCTGGCCAACCTGTACCTGGCGCTGGAGAACGACCTGCACGTCATCCCGGTGCTGAACAAGATCGACCTGCCGGCGGCGCAGCCGGAGAAGTACGCGGAGGAACTGGCGCACCTGATCGGCTGCGAGCCCGACGACTGCCTGCGCGTCTCCGGCAAGACCGGCGAGGGCGTGTCGCACCTGCTCGACGAGATTGTGAGGCAGTTCCAGCCCCCGGTCGGCGAGGCCGACAAGCCCACCCGCGCGATGATCTTCGACTCGGTCTACGACGTGTACCGGGGCGTGGTCACCTACATCCGGGTGATCGACGGGCGCCTCGACCCGCGCGACCGGATCAAGATGATGTCCACCGGTGCGGTGCACGAACTGCTGGAGATCGGCGTGATCTCGCCCGAGCCGGTCAAGTCCGGCGGCCTGGGTGTCGGCGAGGTCGGCTACCTGATGACGGGCGTGAAGGACGTCCGCCAGTCCCGCGTCGGCGACACCGTGACGATCAACGGGCGTCCCGCGGCGGAGCCGCTCGGCGGCTACAAGGACCCGAAGCCGATGGTCTACTCGGGGCTGTACCCGATCGACGGCTCGGAGTACCCGAACCTGCGCGACGCCCTGGACAAGCTCAAGCTCAACGACGCCGCGCTGCAGTACGAACCGGAGACCAGCACCGCGCTGGGCTTCGGCTTCCGCTGCGGCTTCCTGGGCCTGCTCCACCTGGAGATCATCCGGGAGCGGCTGGAGCGCGAGTTTGACCTCGACCTGATCTCCACCGCGCCGAACGTCGTCTACCGGGTGGATCTCGAGGACGGCACCGAGCACATCGTCACGAACCCGAGCGAGTACCCCAGCGGCAAGATCGCCACGGTGTACGAGCCGACGGTGCGGGCCACCGTCCTCACCCCCAACGACTACGTCGGTGCGGTGATGGAGCTGTGCCAGGGCCGGCGCGGCCAGTTGCTGGGCATGGACTACCTGAGCGCCGACCGGGTCGAGTTGCGCTACACCCTGCCCCTCGCCGAGATCATCTACGACTTCTTCGATCAGTTGAAGAGCCGCACGAAGGGCTACGCCTCGCTCGACTACGAGCCCTCCGGGGAGCAGGAGAGCGACCTCGTGAAGGTCGACATCCTGCTGCACGGCGAGCCCGTCGACGCGTTCAGCGCGATCGTCCACAAGGACAAGGCGTACAACTACGGCGTCACGATCGCGGCGAAGCTGCGCGGGCTGATTCCCCGCCAGCAGTTCGAGGTGCCGATCCAGGCGGCAATCGGCAGCCGGGTCATCGCCCGCGAGACGATCCGGGCGATGCGCAAGGACGTGCTCGCCAAATGCTACGGCGGCGACATCACCCGCAAGCGCAAGCTGATCGAGAAGCAGAAGGAAGGCAAGAAGCGGATGAAGATGGTGGGCCGGGTCGAGGTGCCGCAGGAGGCGTTCATCGCCGCCCTGTCGACCTCCGACTCGTCCGCCACCGACGGCAAGCGTTGATCGCGCTCCCACGTTGGCGTTTCTGCCCGGCGTGCGCGGCGGCGCTGCCCGGCCCGCCGCCGGTCACCTGCGGCGCCTGCGGGTACGCACAGTTCCGCAACCCGCGCCCGACCGGTCTCGTGATCATCCGCGACGGTGCCAGCGTGCTCGTCGTCGAGCGGGCGCACGAGCCGAGGGCCGGTCGGTGGGCGATTCCCGGCGGCTTCTGCAACGGCTGGGAGTCGCCGGCGCAGGCCGCCGTGCGGGAGGCCCGCGAGGAACTGGACGTCGACGTGGAGCTCGACGAATTCGTCGGGATGTACATAGGCGATTACGAGTTCCAGGGCGAGGTGCTGCCCGTTCTCGACTGTTTCTGGTTGGCCCGCATCGTCGCCGGGGAAATCCGGCCGGACCCGCGTGAACTGCGGGATTACCAGTGGGCGAAAGTCGGTGATACCCCGCCGATGGCCTTTGAAACCATGGAGTCCGCCCTGGCGGATGTGGCGCGGAAAGTTATTGGTGGCGTTTGAGGTTCGAATGGCGGGGGCATACATCAGTCATCCGCTAACACACCCCCGGATCGGGAGGAATAAGGACCGTGACTGTCACTGGCATTATCACCGCGCTTATCGTGGGTCTTGTCATCGGCGCGCTCGGTCGGCTTGTGGTTCCGGGCCGGCAGAACATTCCGATTTGGCTCACCATGGTCATCGGTGTCGTCGCTGCTCTGCTGGGTACCGTGGTCGCCCGTGCCCTTGGCATCGCCACCGAGACGAACGGTATCGACTGGCTCGAGCTGCTGATCCAGGTCGCCCTGGCCGCGATCGGTGTGGGTATCGTCGCCGGCATGGGCCGCCGCCGTGGCGTTGGCCGCACGTACTAACCAGCAACTGAATCGTCAAAGAAGCCCCGGCGCGCAGCGCCGGGGCTTCTTTGCGTATACCTACCGCAACCAGGGAATCGCGCGGTCGAGCAGCCCGCGCGACTTCAGCTCCTTGCGCAGCGGGATCTCATCGTCAATGTAACCATTCCAGTTGATGCCCCAGTAGTTCGCGGTGTGGGTGCCCTCACCGCAGATCTGGCGCTGCACCGGGGTGCGGTCGGCCCACCACTTGCCCGCGAAGTCGATCGGCATGTCGTCGAGGTTGCGGATCCACCGGTAGGTGTAGCCGACGAACAGCATCTTGCGGGTGACGTCGGAGTAGTTCGGCGAGCGCGAGTGCCACAACCGGCGGTCGAAGATGAAGCAGTCGCCCGGGTTGGCGGTGATCTCGACGGTGCCCTCGGGGTCGGGGTTGTGCACCGTGGTGTCGGCCGGCCGGGGCAGCGAGTTCCACAGGTGGCTGCCCGGGATCACCTTCGTGGCGCCCCGCCCGGTCTCCGACAGGTCGGAGAGCACGTACGCGACCTTGAGCGAGAACATCGGCCGCGGCAGGTTCGGGTCCATCGTCTCCGCGTCGGAGTTCTGGCGGTACCCGTCCTGGTGCCAGCCCCACGACGGGGGCTCCTGCTCCGGCGTCGGCGGCGTGACGTCGAGGTGGTTGTGGTGCGTGTAGATGTTCCAGCCGGCCAGGCCCCACATGTACGGGAACACCGTCGGGTGGGTCAGCAGCTGACCGAACAGCTCGTGGCGGGGCAGGAAGCCGAGCAGGTGCAGCACACCGTTCTTGCTCAGGTTCCCGGCCGCCTTCTCCTCCTCGTACACCTGGTCGACAGTGGATTCCAGCGCGGCCCGGTGCTCTTCGGTCAGTACGTTGCGTACCTGGAGGAAGCCCTGCTCGAGAAACTCCTTCCGGTCGGCGTCGCTGATCGGCTCGTAGCCGGTCAATCCGCCGTAATCGAACGGTGCCGACACATATCCTCCTCTTGCATTGGCTGGCTCGGTGGCAAGACGCCCGATAGTAACGCGCCCGCGAAACCGGGAGTCACGCGTGCACGTCGGCGACCACAACGGTGCCGGGCGCCGACTCCGCGCTGGCCCGCGTCCAGGTGCCGGACTCGGCGGTCCATTGGTTGGCGCCGAAGGTGACCTGCGTCACGCCGCGTTCGGTGGCGTGCGCCACCAGCCAGTGCGCGTACTGCCAGCCGGACTTCTCGTTCTTGACAGTGACCGCGACGGAGTTCGCGTCGAGCTTGCCGGTGGAGTCGCCCCAGTCCAGCCGGAGGCCCTGGATGAGCGCCTGGGCGGCGGCCGGGCCGCGCTCGGCCGGGTCGTCCTCGACGGTGCAGCCCACGGATCCGCCGGCATCGCCGATCAGCGCGGTGGCGACCACGTCGGAGTCGGCCGCGTGGTCCTCGTACGCCTCGGGGTAGGCGCTGCGCTGGACCGCCTGGGCCGCGTCGGTGACGCGCATCTCCTGCCAGCCCTTGACCTTCAGCAGCGCCGAGTAGAAGCGGCCGGCCGCGTAGCGGGGATCGGCGATCTGCTCCGCGGTGCCCCAGCCCTGGCTGGGACGCTGCTGGAACAGCCCGATCGAGTCACGGTCGCCGCCGCTGAGGTTCTCGAGGTCGGACTCCTGCCACGCGGTGGCGAGCGCCACGACGATGGCCTGCTTCGGCACTCCCCGGCGGATGCCGACCGCCGCGATCGTCGCCGCGTTGGCGGCCTGCCCGGCGGAGAGCTTCACCTGGTCGTCGGGCCCCGGGCCGACCTTGCACTGGTACGCGGAGGGGATCGGGAGCGGCAGTTGCACGTCGCCGAGCATCTTCACCACGGTGAAGATTCCGACGCCGGCGAGCACGACGAAGGCCATGAAGCCCGCCGCGAGCACCGCCCCTTTTCTCATGGCGACAAGCGTACGGACGGGTTGTGCGAGTCCTGTGAAAACACTCCTGCGGTGGCCCGAATCAGGGACTCGGGGGATTGACCCACGCCGGGTCGCGCTTGCCGAGCAGCGCGGTGATGCCCTCGCGACCCTCGTCGGAGGTGAAGTAGCGCACCGACAACTCGGTCAGCTCCGCGAGGCGCGCCCGCAATGCAGGGCCGTCAGGCTTGCGGAGCAGCTCCTTCGTCCCGGCCAGCGCGCCGGGCGCGGCCCGCAGCAGGGCGCGCGCATACCGGTCGACCGTCTGATCGAGCTCGGCGGCGGACACCGCCGCCGTGACCAGCCCGACCTCGACGGCGCGGCGGGCGTCGAACTGGTCGCCGGTGAGCAGCAGTTCGGCGGCGGCCCGTGGCGCCAGGCGGGGCAGGACGGTCGCGGAGATCACCGCCGGGATCACGCCGATGCGGACCTCGGTGAACGCGAAGGTGACGTCGTCGGCGCAGACGGCGATGTCGGCGGCGGCGACGATGCCGAGGCCCCCCGCCCGGGCCGCCCCGCCGACGCGCGCGATCACCGGCTTCGGCGACTCCCAGATGGCGGCGAGCACGTCACCCATCCGGCCGGCCGGAACACTGCCGCTCTGGAAGGCGGCCACCGTCTCCTTGAGGTCGGCGCCCGCGCAGAACGCCGGGCCGGTGTGCGAGAGCACGATGACCCGGGTCTCGGCGTGGGCCCCGGCGGTCTCGAGCGCGTCCAGCAGCTCGGTGATCAGGGCGTGCGAGAGCGCGTTGCGGTTGTGCGGGCTGTCGAGCGTGATCGTGGCGACGCCGCCCGTGACCGAGTGCCGGATCATGACGGCACCGTAACTCCGGGCACACTGGATCGCATGCCCGGCCCCCTTCCCGTCGGTGACCCGGTGCCGGCCTCGGGTCCGGTGCCGCCGTGCTCGCCGGCCGGCGCGTTCGGCGTCTACGTGCACGTCCCGTTCTGCGCCAGCCGCTGCGGCTACTGCGACTTCAACACGTACACGCCGGCCGAGGGCGTGGTGCAGGACGGCTACGTCGACACGGTGCTGGCCGAACTCGCGCGGGCGTCGTCGCTGGTGACGCCGGCCCGCGTCGACACGGTGTTCGTCGGCGGCGGGACGCCGACGCTGCTTCCCGCGGCCGACCTGGGCCGCGTGCTGGACGGCATCGACAAGGTCTGGGGCCTCGCCGGCGACGCGGAGATCACCACGGAGGCGAACCCGGAGACCGTGTCGCCCGCGTCGCTGGCGTCGTTGCGGGCCGCCGGCTTCACCCGGATCTCGCTGGGCATGCAGTCGGCGGCTCCGCACGTCCTGGCGGTGCTCGACCGCCGGCACACGCCCGGGCGTGCGGCCGCCGCGGCGCGCGAGGCGCGCGCGGCGGGGTTCGCCCACGTGAATCTCGATCTCATCTACGCGACGCCGGGAGAGCGCGTTTCGGACTTCCAGGACTCCCTGTCGGCCGTGGTGGACGCGGGTGTCGACCACGTGAGCGCGTACGCGCTGATCGTCGAGGACGGCACCCGGCTGGCGGCCCGGATGCGGCGCGGCGAACTGCCCTACCCCGACGACGACGTGGCGGCCGACCGGTACCTGGCTGCGGAGGCGGCGCTGTCGGCTGCCGGCTTCTCCTGGTACGAGGTCTCGAACTGGGCGCTGGGCTCCTCCGGCCGGTGCCGGCACAACCTCCTGTACTGGCGCGGGGGCGACTGGTGGGGGTTCGGTCCGGGCGCGCACTCGCACGTCGGCGGGGTGCGCTGGTGGAACGTCAAGCACCCGACGGCGTACGCGGCGGCCCTCTCCGCGGGCGGCTGGCCGGCGGCGGGGCGCGAGGTGCTCTCCACCGAGGAGGCGGTGACGGAGGAGGTCATGCTGCGGTTGCGGCTGGCCGAGGGGTTGCCGCTGGCACGGCTGCCTGGTGCGGCGGCGCTCGCGGTGGCCCGGCGGGCGATGGCCGACGGCCTGCTGGAGCGTTCCGCGTTCGAGCAGGGCCGAGCGGTCCTGACCCTGCGCGGCCGCCTCCTGGCCGACGCGGTGGTGCGCGACCTGCTGGTCGCGGCCTAGGCTTCTTCGCGATCTTGGACTCGTGTCGGGCCCCTGGCACCGATGGGAGTCCAAGATCGCGGAAAGCAGCGGTTACTTGATCATGGGGATGGTCATCGGGTAGCGGTAGAACTCGCCGTTCGTCGCCTTGACGCTGCCGATGATGCCGAAGACCATCGGCACCAGCCATACCAGGAACGGCACGAAGAACAGCACGCCACAGGTGACGAGCGCGACGATGAAGCTCGCGACGTACGCGATCGCCCACGTGATGTGGAAGTTCAGCGCCATCACCGAGTGGGCCCGCACCGTCGGCGAGGTGTTGCCCTTCGCCAGGTACGAGATCAGCGGGCCGACCCAGCCGAGGAACCCGCCGCCGAGGAACACGCCGGCCACGCCGCCCCAGTGCGCGATCAGGACGTAGGTCTTGTCGTCCTGGTTGGCGTATCCGGGCGGCGGCGCGCCGTAGCCGCCGTACCCGGGCTGAATCTGCTGCCCGTATCCGGGCTGGGCGCCGTATCCGGGCGTCGCGTAACCGGCCCCCGGAGCGGCCCCGTACGCCTGCTCCGACGGGTACGTCGGGTAGCCGCCGGCGCCGCTGCTGGGCGGTGGGGCGTAGCCGCCGGCACCGCTGCTGGGCGGTGGGGCGTAGCCGCCCGCGCCGCTGCTGGGCGGTGGGGCGTACCCGCCGGCGCCGCTGCTCGGCGCCGGCCCGGGCGAGTAGCCCGCGCCGCTGCTCGGCGCCGGCCCGGGGGAGTAGCCCGCGCCGCTGCTCGGCGGCGGCGCGTAACCGCCGCCCTCCGGCGGGGTGTAGTCGCCGCCCGAGGGCATCGTGTAGCCGCCGGCACCGCTGCTCGGTGCGCCGCTGCTCGGGGTTGCCGGGCCGCTGGTGGGCGCGGCGGGGCCGCTGGTGGGCGACGCCGGCGGGCTGTAGTTCGAACCCGGGGTCTCGCCCGGCATGGAGTAGGACGGCGGGGTGTACGGAGCGGTCGGGTCCGAACCCGCGTCTCCAGGGCGAGGTGGTTCACTCATGTCCGCCACGGTATGACTGTCGTACCGGCGTGCGCTAGCGACACACGGCCGGTTCTGCCCTGAGTTATCCCTGGTGATCAGCCCCCGAGCCGGCCCGGGCAGGGCGGGCGTTCCGCGCCGGGCCGGTCCGACGTAGACTGGCACTCGTTGATGACGAGTGCCAGCCGGCTGCCGCGGGCGGCCGGCTGAGTCGATCCGCGGGGAGGTGTACATGGCCCTCGACGACCGCAAGCTCGAAGTGCTGCGCGCGATCGTCCAGGACTACGTCGCAACCCAGGAACCGGTGGGGAGCAAGGCCCTCGTCGAGCGGCACCACCTGGGCGTCTCGCCGGCCACCGTCCGCAACGACATGGCGGCCCTGGAAGACGAGGGCTACATCCGCCAGCCGCACACCAGCGCCGGCCGGGTGCCCACCGACCGGGGGTACCGGCTGTTCGTCGACAAGCTGTCCCGGGTCAAGCCGCTGTCGCCGGCCGAGCGCCGGGCGATCGAGCAGTTCCTCGTGGGCGCCGTCGACCTCGACGACGTGGTGCAGCGGTCGGTGCGCCTGCTGGCCCAGCTCACCCGGCAGGTCGCGGTCGTGCAGTACCCGAGCCTCACCCGGTCGAGCGTGCGGCATCTGGAGCTGGTGCCGGTGTCCACCACGCGGATCATCCTCGTCATGATCGCCGACACCGGCCGGGTCGAGCAGCGCATGGTCGACCTGCCCGGTCCCACGTCGAACGACGACGTCACCGAGCTGCGCCGGTTGATCAACGACAAGCTCTGCGGCCGGCGCCTCGTCGACACTCCGGCGCTCGTCGAGACGCTCACCGAGGAGGTGCCGCCGAGCCTGCGCCCGCCGATGGTCGCGCTGTCGACGGTGCTGCTGGAGACGCTCGTCGAGCGGCACGAGGAGCGGGTCGCCCTCGCGGGCACCTCCAACCTGGCCCGCGGCTCGGTGTACGACTTCCAGGGAACGCTGCGGCCGATCCTGGAGGCGCTCGAGGAACAAGTGATCCTCTTGAAATTGTTCGGGGAGATGGACCCGAGCATGCGCGTGCTCATCGGCGACGAGAACGAGATCGAAGACCTCCGGACCACGTCGGTCGTCACCACCGGCTATGGCCCGGGCGTTACCGTCGTCGGGGGGATGGGCGTGCTCGGCCCCACCCGGATGGACTATCCGGGCACGATCGCCACGGTTCGGGCGGTCGCCCGGTACGTCGGTGATCTACTCGCACAAGGCTGACAGCGGGATGATGGATGAGCACGACGAGCGATAGGGCGGGCGTGGCGAAGGACTACTACGGGATTCTCGGCGTGAGCCGGGACGCGGGTCCCGACGACATCAAGCGGGCCTACCGCAAGCTGGCCCGTGAGCTGCACCCCGACGTCAATCCCGACCCGGGCGCGCAGGAGAAGTTCAAAGAGGTCAACGCGGCCTACGAGGTGCTCTCCGATCCGCGCAAGCGGGAGATGTTCGACCTCGGCGGCGACCCGATGGCCAGTTCCGGCGGCATGGCCGGGGGCAGCCCGTTCGTCGACTTCCAGAACATCATGGACGCGTTCTTCGGCACCTCGGCGGCGCGCGGTCCGCGTCCGCGCACCCGGCCGGGCGCCGACGCGATCCTGCGGCTCGAACTGGACCTCGACGAGACGGCGTTCGGCGTCGAGGCGCCCATCACCGTCGACACGGCCGTGCTCTGCACCACCTGCGGCGGCGCCGGCTCCGCGGCCGGCAGTCACGCCACCACCTGCGACATCTGCGGCGGCCGGGGCGAGGTCCAGGCCGTCCAGCGGACGTTCCTCGGCCAGGTGATCTCGGCCCGTCCGTGCGCGGCCTGCCAGGGCTTCGGCACCGTGATCACGCACCCGTGCGCCACCTGCGGCGGCGACGGGCGGGTCCGCACCCGGCGCAGCCTCACCGTGAAGATCCCGGCCGGCGTCGAGGACGGCATGCGGATCCGGCTCGCCCAGCAGGGCGAGGTCGGCCCCGGCGGCGGCCCGGCCGGCGACCTGTACGTCGAGATCGCCGAGCGCCCGCACGACGTGTTCTCCCGCAAGGGCGACGACCTGCACTGCCGCGTCACCGTCCCGATGACGGCCGCGGCGCTCGGCACCCGCCTGACGATCAAGACACTCGACGGGGAAGAGGCGGTCGAGGTCCGGCCGGGCACCCAGCCCGGGGCCACCCTGCGCATCCGCGAGAAGGGCGTGCCGCACCTGCGCGGCGCCGGCCGCGGCGACCTGTTCGTCCACCTCGACGTGCGCACGCCCACCAAGCTCAGCGCCGACCAGGAGCGCGTGCTGCGCGAGTTCGCCCGCGCCCGCGGCGAGGAGGTGGCCGAGCTGTCCAAGCACGGCGGCTTCTTCAGCCGCATGCGCGACGCCTTCAACGGCCACTAGCGGTTGTCGCCACCGCTGTTCCTCGTCGACAGCCTGGGATCCGTCGTGCGCCTCGACGGGCCGGAGGGCCACCACGCCGCCGTCGTGCAGCGGTTGCGCGTCGGGGAAAAGATCTTGATCGGGGACGGGCGCGGCGAGATCGCGGAGGCGACGGTCACCGCCGTCGGAAAGGGCATATTGGACGCGGAATGCGGCGCCCGCCGTGCGGTTCCGCCCCCCGATCCGCGCATCACCGTCGTGCAGGGTCTGCCGAAGGGCGATCGCGGCGAACTCGCCGTCGCGACCATGACCGAGGTCGGCGTCGACCAGATCGTGCCCTGGGCGGCGGCCCGCTGCGTCGTCCGGTGGAAGGACGACAAGCCGCTGACCCGCTGGCGCACCACCGTGCGGGAGTCGGTCAAGCAGTCGCGGCGGGCCTGGTTGCCCGCGGTCTCCGAGCCGGTGCGGACGGCCGACGTGGCGCGCCGGCTGGGCGCCGCGGCCGCCGCGTTCGTGCTGCACGAGGAGGCGGCCGTGCCGCTGTCGGCGGTGCCGCTGCCGCCGAGCGGCGAGATCGCGCTGGTGGTGGGCCCGGAGGGCGGCATCGACCCGGTTGAGGTGGCCGAGTTCGAGGCGGCCGGTGCCGTGCCGGTGCGGATGGGCGATGCGGTGCTACGCACGTCGACGGCCGGCGCGGCGGCGGTCGCCGCCCTCTCCGTCCGCCTGCGCCGCTGGTGACGTGGATTTTCCGCGATCTTGGACGCCGGTCGGTGCCCTGACTCCGGCAGGAGTCCAAGATCGCGGGAAGCGGGGGCGCGTAGGATTCCCCGGGTGTCCGATAGCTGCCTGTTCTGCCGGATCGCTGCCGGCGAGATCCCCGCGACGATCGTCTACGAGACCGACACCGTGCTGGCGTTCCGCGACATCGGACCCAAGGCCCCGGTGCACGTGCTGGTTATCCCGCGGGCGCACCACGAAGACGTCGCGGCGCTCGCCGAGGCCGACCCCGCGCTCGCCGGCGAACTGCTGGCCGCAGCGGCCGCGGTCGCGAAGGCGGAGGGGCTGCGCGGGCCCGGGTTCCGGGTGATCTTCAACGCCGGCGAGCACGGCGGCCAGGAGGTCTTCCACGTCCACGCGCACGTCGTGGGCGGCGCGCCGCTGGGCCCGATGCTCGCTTCATGAGTGCTGAGGGGACCTACGAGAAGCACGTCCGGCTGGCTCAGAAGAACGGCCGCATCCCCGCGGTGTCGGCCGCCGTGCACCGCTCCGACCGTCCACTATGGACCTTTCAGGTCGGCGGCACCGCGACCACCGACACCCGGTTCCGGATCGGCTCGATCACCAAGACCTTCACCGCCGTCCTCGTCCTCCAGTGCCGCGACGACGGCCTGCTCGACCTGGACGACGCGCTGGCCAAGCACGTCGACGTGCCGGCACACGGCGACCTGACGATCGCCCGCCTGCTCGCTCACAACGCCGGCCTGCAGCGCGAGCCGTTCGGCGATGTGTGGGACAGCATGCGCACTCCCGACGACGCGGAACTGCTCGCCACCCTCGACCGGGCCGAGCGGGTGCTGCCCAGCGGCCGTCGCATGCACTACTCCAACCTGGCGTTCGCGCTGCTCGGCCGGCTCGTGGCGAACAGGCGCGGCACCACCTGGGCGCAGGCGCTGGGCGAGCGCGTGCTCGCGCCGCTGCGCCTGGCCGCGACGACGGTCGAGCCGACCAGCCGGGCGACCGCCGGCTACCTCGTCGACGCGTACTCCGACCATGCCCGGCGGGAGCCCGTGATGGACTGCCGCGCGCTCGGCCCGGCCGCGCAGTTGTGGAGCACCGCCGGCGACATGGCGAGGTGGGCGGCGTTCCTCGCCGACCCCGCCGCCGTCGACCCGGCCGGTGCGGTGATCAAGCCGTCGACGCTCGAGGAGATGCGCTGGCCGCGCACGGTTTCCGACGAGACGCGGTGGTCGGCCGCGTTCGGGCTCGGGCTCCTGATCGTGCCGCAGGGCGGCGACCGGATCGTCCACATCGGACACGACGGGGCGATGCCCGGCTTCCTGGCCGCCGCGTACGGGCGGCCGGCCGGCGACGCCGTGCCGCCGGGCCTGGGCGCCGCAGTGCTCGGCTCCTCCGGGACCGGGGTCGAGGTGCTGCAACTGCCGCACACGCTGCTGGCGGCGGCCGTCGACGAGGACCCGGCCGAGATCGTGGCCTGGTCGCCCGGCGAGCCCGCGCCGGCGGCCCTGCGCTCGGTGCTCGGGCGCTGGTGGGGCGAGGGGTTCGAGTACGTCTTCTTCTGGCGCGACGGCCGGCTGCGCGCCCGCGCCGCCGACGACCCGGGCGGTCGCCCGCCGGCGGTGTTCGTGCCGGTGGACGGCTCGGCCGACGCGCTGCGCACCGAGTCCGGACGGGAGGCCGGCGAGCTGCTGCGACTCACCCGCGACGACGCGGGCGTCGTGGTGCGGATGCACTGGGCGACGTACCGGTTCACGCGCGGTCAGGAGACGTTTGACGGAACCCTCGCCAGCGAGCCGTGACCGGATCCGAGGCCCGAATCTCCAAGATCCGGCGGCGGGAAACCGGCGAGCCCGCTCGGGCCCGGCCGGATACCATGGATGGACTCAACACGCCGCGAGAAGCAGGAGTACGAGGCCCCAGCGGGCCGCCCATGACCGAGACCCAACCCCCCGCGAAGCCCGGTTCGCAGCCGGCTCCGGTACACGTGCAGACACGGATCACGGTCGACGACCCGCACGTGATGGTCAAGTTGCTCGGTGCTGGTGACGAACTGCTCCGCCTCGTCGAGCGGTCGGTCGCCAGCGATGTCCATGTGCGCGGCAACCAGATCACCATCACCGGCCAGCCCTCCGACAACGCGCTGGCCGAGCGCATCTTCTCCGAACTGCTCGAACTCATCCAGAAGGGCGAGACACTGACCGCTGACGCAGTGCGGCGGATCGTCGGGATGCTCGAAGAGGGCACCGCCGAGCGGCCGGCCGAGGTCCTCACGCTCAACATCCTGTCCCGGCGCGGCCGCACGATCCGGCCCAAGACGCTGGGCCAGAAGCGCTACGTCGACTCGATCGACCAGCACACGATCGTGTTCGGAATCGGCCCGGCCGGTACCGGCAAGACCTACCTGGCGATGGCGAAGGCCGTCCAGGCGCTGCAGGCCAAGCAGGTCAACCGGATCATCCTGACCCGGCCGGCCGTGGAGGCGGGCGAGCGGCTCGGCTTCCTGCCGGGCACGCTGTACGACAAGATCGACCCGTACCTGCGTCCGCTGTACGACGCCCTGCACGACATGATCGATCCGGAGTCCATCCCGAAGCTCATCGCCGCCGGCACCATTGAGGTCGCTCCGCTAGCCTATATGCGCGGAAGGACCCTTAATGACGCATTTATCATCCTGGACGAGGCGCAGAACACGACGCCCGAGCAGATGAAGATGTTCCTGACCCGTCTCGGGTTCGGGTCGAAGATCGTTGTGACCGGTGACATCACCCAGGTCGACCTGCCGGGCGGCACGCGCAGCGGCCTGCGGGTGGTGCGGGAGATCCTGGACGGCCTGGAAGACGTGCACTTTGCCACCCTGGGCAGCGCCGACGTGGTGCGGCACCGCCTGGTGAGCAATATCGTCGACGCCTACGACCGCTGGGACGCCGAGCAGGAAAGCCAGCAGAACCAGCCGGTGCACGCCGTGCCGAACCGGCAGGCGCACGGCCGCGCCGGCCGTCGCCGATAAGCCGCTAACGAAAAGGAACCCAGTGTCGATCGAGATCGCCAACGAGAGCGGTGTCGAGGTCGACTCCGACGCCATCCAGTCGGTCGCCCGGCACGCCCTCGACGAGATGGGGGTCAACCCGCTCGCGGAGCTGTCGATCCTGCTGGTCGAGGCCGAGTACATGGCCGAGTTGAACCACCGCTGGATGGACGGCGACGGCCCGACCGACGTGCTCGCCTTCCCCATGGACGAGAGCAGCGTCGACCACGGGCCGGGCGAGCCGAACGGCGGCGAGCCCGCCCTGCTCGGCGACATCGTGCTGTGTCCCGAGGTGGCGGCGAAGCAGGCGGCCCAGGCCGGCCACAGCACCGCGCAGGAGTTGGCCCTGCTCACCGTCCACGGCACCCTGCACCTGCTCGGGTACGACCACGCCGAGCCGGACGAGGAGCGCGAGATGTTCGGCCTGCAGGCCCGCCTGCTGGAAAGCTGGCGTAACTCCGCGCCGGGCAAAACCGGAAAACCCTAGGTAGGCGAACATGACCACGACCACCCTGCTCGCGACAGCGGCCGGGTTGGTGGTGCTCGCCGGCCTGTTCGCCATGACCGAGGCCGCGCTCGGCACCACTTCCCCGGCCCGGGCCGGGGAACTCGCCCGGGAGGGCGTGCGCGGCGCCCGCACGCTCCAGGCCGTCGCGACCGACGCCCCGCGCCACATCAACCTTCTGCTGCTGCTCCGGTTGGCCTGCGAGCTGGTCGCCACCACGCTGGTGGCGCTGGTGACGATGGGCGAGTACGGGGCCACCTGGTCGGCGGCGCTGCTCACCGCCGGGTCGATGACGCTGGTGAGCTTCGTCGTCGTCGGCGTCGGTCCGCGGACCATCGGCCGCCAGCACGCCTACACCGTCGGGCGGATCACCGCTCCGCTGGTGCGCTGGCTCGGGCGCGCGCTGGGCCCGCTGGCGAGCCTGCTGATTCTCATCGGTAACGCCGTGACGCCGGGCAAGGGCTACCGCGAGGGGCCGTTCGCGACGACGGTCGAGCTGCGCGAGCTCGTCGAGCTCGCCGAGCAGCGGGGCGTGGTGGAGCACGGCGAGCGCGAGATGATCAACTCGGTGTTCGCGCTGGGCACCACGATCGCCCGCGAGGTGATGGTGCCCCGTACCGAGACGGTGTGGATCGAGGCCGCGAAGTCGCTGCGGCAGGCGCTCGTGCTGGCCCTGCGCAGCGGCTTCTCCCGCATCCCGGTGATCGGCGAGAACGTCGACGACGTGCTCGGCATCGTCTACCTCAAGGACATCGTCAGGCGCACCAGCAGCGGCGACCCGCTGGCTGCCGAGGAGCGGGTCGACGCGATCATGCGCCCGGCGACGTTCGTGCCCGAGTCCAAGCCCATCGACGACCTGCTCCGCGAGATGCAGGCCGGCCGCACGCACATGGCCGTGGTCGTCGACGAGTACGGCGGCACCGCCGGCCTGGTCACAATCGAGGACATCGTGGAGGAGATCGTCGGCGAGATCGCCGATGAGTACGATGTCGCGGAACGCCCGCCGGTGGAGCGGCTGGCCGACGGCGCGGTGCGGGTCACCGCCCGGCTGCCGGTCGAGGATCTCGGCGAGCTGTTCGGCGTCGAACTCGACGCCGGTGAGGTGGAGACCGTCGGCGGCCTGCTCGCCCAGGCGCTCGGCCGGGTGCCCATCCCGGGTGCCGCGGCCGTCGTCGGCGGCCTGCGGCTGCTGGCCGAGGGCACCACCGGCCGGCGCAACCGCATCGACACGGTGCTGGTGCAGCGGGTCGACGCCGGCGGCGCCGGCAGCGGCGGCGCTGCGGCCGACCAGTCCGACGTGATGCAGGAGAGGCAACCCGCCGATGCTTGAGCAGCAGCTGTCCGCCGAGGACGCGAAGCTGGTGACGCTGGCCCGGGCCGCCCGGGCCCGGATCAACGCGATCGAGGGCGCGGCCGTGCGCGACGGCGACGGTCGCACGTACGCGGCGGCCGGGGTGGCGTTGCCGTCGATGTCGCTCTCGGCGCTGCAGGTGGCGGTGGCGAGCGCGGTGTCGGCGGGCGCGGCGCGGCTGGAGGCGGCGGCCGTGGTCACCGAGGCGTCCACTGTGGACGATCCCGGCCTCGCGGCCGTGCGGGACCTTGCGGCCACCGCGCCGGTGCACCTCGCGGCGCCCGACGGCGCGCTGGTCGGGACCATAGTCAATTGAACGAGCTACCAGCCGACCGGATTGTGGCCTCGCGGAGCGAGGCCACAATCCGGTCGCGCGGTCACGACGGCGCCTCGCGGAGCGAGGCGCCGTCGTGACGGGAGAGTTCAGAGCGGGCTTCGCCTGCTTCGTCGGCCGGCCGAACGCCGGCAAGTCGACGCTGATGAACGCGATCGTCGGTCAGAAGATCGCGATCACCTCGAACCGGCCGCAGACCACCCGGCACGTGATCCGGGGCGTGCTGCACAGGCCCGACGCGCAGCTCATCCTCGTCGACACGCCCGGACTGCACCGGCCGCGCACGCTGCTCGGCGAGCGGCTCGGCGACCTGGTGCGCCAGACCTGGAGCGAGGTCGACGTGATCGGCCTGTGCATGCCCGCCGACGAGGAGGTCGGCCGCGGCGACCGGTTCATCGCCGCCGAGATCGCCGGGCTGAAGGCGACGCTGGTCGCGGTGGTCACCAAGGCCGACCTGGTGTCCCGGGAGAAGCTTGCGCGGCGGCTGCTCGCCGTGCAGGAACTGGGCCAGTTCGCCGACATAGTGCCGGTCTCCGCCGTCACCGGCGCCCAACTCGACGAGCTCACCGACGTGCTGGTCGGCCACCTTCCCCCGTCGCCTCGGCTGTATCCCGACGGCATGCTGACCGACGAACCGGAGCAGGTGCTGATCGCCGAACTGGTGCGGGAGGCGGCGTTGGAGGGCGTCCGCGACGAGTTGCCGCACTCGATCGCTGTCGTCGTCGAGGAGATGATCCCCGAGGACGGGCTGACGAAGATCTACGCCGACGTCTACGTCGAGCGGCAGAGCCAGAAGGCGATAGTGATCGGTGCGCGCGGCAGCCGGCTCAAGGCGGTCGGTACGGCGGCCCGGACCCAGATCGAGGAGCTGCTCGGCACCCGCGTCTATCTCGACCTGCACGTGCGCGTCGCGAAGGACTGGCAGCGCGACCCTCGTCAGCTGCGCAAGCTGGGTTTCTAGGATGGGCGTGTGGCCCGTTTCCAGCGCAAGCTCTACCGCGACGACGCGGTGGTGCTCCGCGTGCAGAAGTTGGGCGAATCGGACCGGATCATCACGCTGCTGACCCGCCGGCACGGCCGGGTGCGGGCGGTGGCCAAGGGCGTACGGCGGACGATGTCCCGGTTCGGGGCGCGGCTGGAGCCGTTCGGGCACATCGACGTGCAACTGGCCGAGGGGCGCACGCTGCACACGGTCAGCCAGGTCGAGGGCATCGAGCTGCTGGGCCGCGCGTTCCTCGACGACTACCCGCGCTACACGTCGGCGAGCGCGATCGTGGAGACGGCCGAACGGCTCTCCCCGGAGGAGCACGAGCCGTCGCTTCGGCTGTTCCAGCTCACCCTCGGCGCGCTGCGGGCGCTCAGCGCCGGGGAGCACCCGGCCGCCCTGGTGCTCGACGCGTACCTGCTGCGGGCGATGTCCTACGCCGGCTGGGCGCCGGCGCTGCGGGAGTGTGCGGTGTGCGCCTCGCCGGGGCCGCACCGGGCGTTCTCGGTGCCGGCGGGCGGTAGTGTCTGCTCCGACTGCCGGCCGCCCGGCGCCGCCAACCCCGCCCCGTCCACGCTCCTGCTGATGGCCGCCCTGACCGACGGCGACTGGCCGGGCGCCGAGGCGAGCCCGGTGCCGGCCCGGCGGGAGGCGAGCGGCCTGGTGGCGGCGCATCTGCAATGGCACCTGGAACGCGCGTTACGCTCGCTGCCGCTGGTCGACCGATCCAGTACGTAAGGAGTTGCGTTCCCGTGCCTCGCAGTTACCGCCCGCCGTCACCGCACCCGTCGGGGGTCCGGCCGCCGGCTCTGCCGCCGGACGCCGTCCCGCGGCACGTCGCGGTGATCATGGACGGGAACGGCCGCTGGGCGAAGGCGCGCGGCCTGCCCCGCACCGAGGGGCACGTCGCCGGCGAGCATGCGCTGTTCGAGGCCGTCGAGGGCGCGCTGGAGCTCGGCGTCCGGTACGTGTCGGCGTACGCGTTCTCCACCGAGAACTGGCGCCGCTCGCCCGACGAGGTGCGCTTCCTCATGGGCTTCAACCGCGACACGATCCACCGCCGGCGCGACGAGCTGAACGAGCGCGGGGTGCGTATCCGCTGGGCGGGCCGGCAGCCGCGGCTGTGGCGCAGCGTGCTGAGCGAACTGCGCGAGGCAGAACGCATGACGGCCACCAACGACAAGCTGACGCTGACCATGTGCATCAACTACGGCGGGCGAGCGGAGATCGCCGACGCGGCGGCCCGGCTCGCCGCGGACGCCGTGGCCGGGAAGGTGCGGCCGGAGAAGATCACCGAGGCGACGCTGGCCCGGTACCTCTACGTGCCGGACATGCCCGACGTCGACCTCGTGGTGCGCTCGTCCGGCGAGCAGCGGCTCTCGAACTACCTGATCTGGCAGGCCGCCTACGCCGAATTCATCTCGCTGGACACCATGTGGCCCGACTTCGACCGGCGGCACCTGTGGTACGCCTGCGAACTGTTCGCCAAGCGCGACCGGAGATTCGGCGGCGCACTTCCCAACCCGGTAGCCCCGCCGGTGCACTGATGGACGGTGCCGGTCCGGCCGTCACCTGGGGGCTGCTCGCCGCCTGGGCGGTGCACGACGCCGAGGAACTCGCGACCATGGGCGGTTGGCTGGACCGCAACCGGTCGCGCCTCGAGGCCCGGTTCCCGCGGGTGTCCGGCCGGGTGTGGGACCGGCTGCGCGTCAGCCCGGCGCAGGCGGGGATAGCGATCGGGGCGATGGGCGTGGTGATGGCGGCCGCCGCCGCGCGCGGAGCGCGCACGGGCGGCCGGAGCCCGTTCTACCAGGCCGCCCTGACGGGGTTCGGACTGCACGCGGGCGGCCACGTCGCACAGGCGGCCCTGGTGCGTGGCTACACCCCGGGGGTGGTCACCGCGCCGCTGGTGGTGGCCCCGTTCTCGGTGTGGGCGTGGGGCCGGCTGCGTGCTGCCGGTGTGGCCGGCGACCCCGGCCCCACGGCGGTGGCCGCGCTGGCTCTGCTCCCGGTGGCGGTGGCCGCCTGCCAGGCGCTGGCCCACCGGGTAGCCCGCTGACGCTTGTGCCAGATCTTGGAGGCCGTTGGCCCGCATAGGGGCTACCAGGTTCCAAGATCGCGGAATCGGGCCCACCGGCGGGTCCGACCCCGCGCCCGCTGAATTATCGTGTGGCCCGTGACGAGCACGGAAGCGGGTACCGAGTCTCCGGCGCCGGCCGATAGGCGCGAGCCGAAGTGGCGGTTCGGGTCGGTGGAGGCGCTCGCCGCGCTGCTCATCGGCGTGGTGATCTTCCGCGGCCCGATCAGCAGCGGCCTCTCGCACGCGGCGCTCGCCACCTGGACCACCGTCTTCATCGCGATCGTGACCCAGGCGATGCCGTTTCTCGTGTTCGGGGTCGCGCTGTCCGCGGTGATCGCGGTGTTCGTGCCGCCGTCGTTCTTCGCCCGGGCGCTGCCGTCGAAGCCGGCCCTGGCGGTGCCGGTGGCCAGCACCGCCGGCGTGGTGCTGCCGGGTTGCGAGTGCGCCTCGGTGCCGGTGGCCGGCGCGATGATGCGCCGCGGGGTGACGCCCTCGGCGGCGCTGGCGTTCCTGCTCGCTGCGCCCGCCATCAACCCGATCGTGCTGACCGCCACCGCCGTCGCCTTTCCCGACAACCCGGAGATGGTGGCGGCCCGGTTCCTGGCGAGCCTGATCGTGGCCTGCGCGATGGGCTGGCTCTGGCTGCGCGCCGGGAAGACCGAGTGGCTGCGCCCGCCGTCGCGGCCTTCGTTCGAGGGGCAGAGCAGGGCGGCGGCGTTCTGGGGGTCGGTGCGCCACGACGTCGTGCACGCGGGCGGCTTCCTGGTGCTGGGTGCGATGGCCGCCGCGACGCTGAAGGCGGTGGTGCCGGAGGAGTGGCTGCAGGCCGTCGCCGGCAACCCGGTGTTCTCGGTGCTGGCGCTGGCCGCCCTCGCGGTGCTGCTGTCGATCTGCTCGGAGGCCGACGCGTTCGTCGCCGCGTCGCTGTCCCAGTTCTCGCTGACCGCACGCCTGGCGTTCCTGGTGGTCGGACCCACCGTCGACCTGAAGCTGATCGCGATGCAGGCCGGCACATTCGGCCGCGGGTTCGCGGCCCGGTTCGCGCCGACGACGTTCGCGGTCGCCGTGCTGGTGTCGGTGCTCGTTGGGGCGGTGCTCCTGTGAACAGACAGGCCCAGTCGGTGATCCTGCTGCTGGTCGGTGGCGCGATCCTGCGGGCCAGCGTCACCGACCTGTACCTGCGCTACGTCAAGGAGGGGCTGCGGCCGTTCCTGATCGCGGCCGGCGTGCTGCTGGTCGCCGCCGCGGCCGCGACGCTCTGGTACGAACTGCGCGCGCGCCGGGATGCGCCCGAAGCCGACCATGACGAGCACGGCCACAAGCACACCGGGCCGTGGGTGGCGTGGCTGCTGGTGCTGCCTGTGTTCGCGCTCCTGCTCGTCGCGCCGCCGGCGCTCGGCTCGTACGCGGCCAACCGGTCTGGCACGGCCCTTTCGGAGACGTCGGACTTCGCGCCGCTGCCGGCCGGCGACCCGGTCACGGTCTCGGTGGTCGACTACGCCACCCGCGCCGTGTACGACGACGGCAAGTCGCTCGGCGGGCGGCGCGTGAAGATCATCGGGTTCGTGCTGGTCGGCGACGACGGTGCGCCGTACCTGGCGCGCATGATCCTGAGCTGTTGCGCCGCCGACGCCCGTCCCGTGAAGATCGGCCTGGACGGCGCGGTGCCCACCGGGCTGGCAGCGGACAGCTGGATCGAGGTGACCGGGCGGTACACCGCGAAGTCGACGAAGGACAGCGTCAACGACGGGGTGATCCCCTACCTCGACGTGGAGCAGCTCAGGCAGGTCGCCGCGCCCACCAACCAGTACGAGGAGTAGAGCGGATGCGGGTCGACGCCCGTGGCCTCACGTTCGACGTGACGGTGGCCGGGCCGGCGGCCGCATCCGGCGTCGCCCTGCTGCTGCATGGCTTCCCGCAGAACGGGCGCATGTGGGACGCGGTGGTGCCGCGCCTGCACGCCGCCGGGCTCCGCACAGTGGTGCCCGACCAGCGCGGCTACTCGCCCGGCGCGCGGCCCGGCGACGCCGCCGCGTACCGGGTGAGCGAGCTCGCCGCCGACGCGCTCGCGCTGCTCGACGCGCTGGCGGTCTCCGAACCGGTGCACCTCGTCGGGCACGACTGGGGTGCGCTCGTCGGCTGGCACCTGGCCGCGCACCGCCCCGACCGGCTGCGGACCTGGACGGCGGTGTCGGTGCCGCACCAGGCCGCGTTCGCATTCGCCCTCGCCACCGACGCAGACCAGCGGCGGCGCTCGGCGTACATCCGGTTCTTCCGGCTGCGCGGCGTCGCCGAGACGGTGCTGAAGGCGGCCGACGGCCGGCGGCTGCGTGGCGTGTTCGACGGGTCGGGCCTGGATGCCGACGCCGTCGACCGCTACGTCGCGCCGCTGCTCGCGCCCGGCGCGCTGACCGGGGCGCTGAACTGGTACCGGGCGCTCGGCCGTGGCCTGCCCGACCTGCTGCCGGCCCGGGTGCCGACCACGTTCGTGTGGAGCGACGGCGACATGGCGGTGGGGCGGACGGCCGCCGAGGCGTGCGGGCGGCACGTGTCCGGCGACTACGAGTTCGTCGAGCTGCCGGGCGTCACACACTGGATCCCGGACCAGGTGCCGGACCGCTTGGCCGACATCGTCCTGGCCCGGGTCTTCCGCGATCTTGGAGGTTCGGGGCTCGTTTCCGAGCCCTGAACTCCAAGATCTGCGTATGCGGGGTCAGCCGCGGCCGAACACGGCGCCGCCGTTGACCTGCAGGATCTGGCCGGTGACGTAGCCGGCCGCCGGTGACGCGAGGTAGCTGACGGCGGCCGCGACGTCGTCGGGCTCGCCGGGGCGGCCCACCAGCGTCTGGCCGACCAGGCGCTCATGGCGCTCGGGCGACATGCTGTCGCCGAAGAACTCGGTGCCGGTGGTGTACCCGGGCGCCACCACGTTGACGGTGATGCCCCGGCCGCCGAGCCGGGCGGCCAGCGCGTACGCCCAGCCGTGCAGGGCGGCCTTCGCCGCGCCGTAGGAGCCGCCACCGCGCACGGCGGCGATCGAGCTCATCAGGATCACCCGGCCGTCGGGGCGCAGCTTGGGTTCGAGCGCGGTGGTCAGCAACACGGCAGTCAGCACGTTGGCGTCCAGTTCCTGGCGCCACTCGCGGACGTGGTCGTCCAATGTGGACAGCGGACCGTCCGACGCGACGCCGCCGGCGTTGTTCACGACGACGTCGACGTGCTCGAGGGTGCCGGCGAGCCGTTCCACGTCGGCGGGCACCGTGAGGTCGGCGGGCACCGGCGTCACGTCGCCCGGAAGCTCCTTCGCGGCGCGCTCCAGCGCGTCGGCGCGCCGGCCGACGATCGTCACGCGGTCGCCCGCGCCTGCGAACGTTGCGGCGATCGCCCGCCCGATTCCCGTGCCCCCGCCGGACACCACGACAATTCGCGACATGCGGCCCAGCCTAATGAGGGCCGGCCTGGCCGGCGTCGGCGCCGGCGCTGGCCGGCAGCAGGCCGCGGCGGTGAGCGTCGTCGATGAGCGCGGCCGCGGTCGGCGCGAGCGCGGGCCAGAACGTGTCGACGGCGGACATGATGCGGCGCTCCTGCTCGACGGTGACCCGCCGCTCGGCCCAGGCCGCGCCGTCGCTGGCCCAGTGCAGCAGCAGCGGCTGGATCCGGTCGATCGCCCGCGCGAAGCGGGCCTCGTCGGTGCGCGCCGCCTCGAACTCGTGCCACAGCGCGAGCAACTGGTTGCCCTGTTCGGCGGGCAGCTTGCCGAACAACCGGACGGCCGCCTCCTCCTCGACCGCCGCGATGGCCAGCCGCGCCTGCTCGTCGTGGATCGGGACATCGCCCGCGTAGACCTCGGGCAGGTCGTGCACGATCAGCATCGCCAGCACCCGGCCGAGGTCGACGCCCGGGGCAACCTCGGGGCCCAGCGTCAGCGCGGCGAGCGCCAGGTGCCAGCTGTGCTCGGCGCTCGTCTCGCACCGGCTGCCGTTGAGCAGGCGGTTGACCCGGAGCACGGCGGTGAGGTCGTGCGCGGCGAGCAGGAAGTCGAGGCGCTGCCGGTGCGGCGCCGAGACCGCGAGCGCGTCCACAAGATCGGCCACGGGAGAACCCTACGCCCAAGATCGCGGGGAGGGCAGCGCGTTACGGGAGCGGGCGGCGCCAGATCTGCTCGGTTAGCTGGGCGCCGAAGTTGGGCCGGGCGCCCTCGTGCTCCAAGCGGAAGCCGGCCCGCTCGTAGATGCGCCGGGCCGCGACGAGCACGTCGTTGGTCCACAGCATGATCTCCCGGTACCCGGCCGACGCGGCGAAGCGTAGGCATTCGTCGACGAGGGCCGTGCCGACCCCGGCTCCGCGCGCCGCCGGCTCGACGAGCAGCAGCCGCAGCTGGGCGGTGTCGTCGTCCTTCTGTGTGCAGAAGACGCAACCGACCGGCTCACCGCCGAGCTCCGCGATCCACGCGTTCTGCCGCGCGGCCGTCGGGCCGGCGGATTCCGTGTAGTCGGCGACGATCCGCGCGACGAGGCCCTCGAACGTCGCGTCCCAGCCGTACTCCTCGGCGTAGCGCAGGCCGTGCCGCTGCACCACCCATCCGAGGTCGCCGGGGCGCAGGGGGCGCAGCTCAGGTCGTCGGGTCGGACGCTTTTCCCCACCGAGCACCGCGCGGGCCGTTCCCAGCGCGCCCACCAACGCGCGCCGCTCGGCCTCGCTCGCGGCAGCGAGCAGGCCCGACACCTGCGCGGTGGACCGGGCGTCGAGGTCGGCGAACGCCTCGCGGCCGAGGGGGGTGAGCCGGAGCATCTGGCGGCGGGCGTCCACTGTGGAGTGTTCCCGCTCGACGAGGCCGGCGGACTCGAAGCGGGCCAGGATGCGGCTGAGATAGCCGGGGTCGAGGCCGAGGCGCCGGCGCAGGTCGAGCGCGCCGGCTCCGCCGGCCGTACCGGCTCCGCCGGCCGTACCGGCTCCGCCGGCCGTACCGGCTCCGCCGGCGCTGCCGGCGCTGCCGGGCTGCCCGAGTTCGAACAGGACGCGCGCCTCGGTCAACGAGTACGGCGTCTCCAGCAGGGC
>Ga0111538_10001202_pt1 | contig 36580 bp, 29 predicted proteins | sample SoiMethybrSBSTD1_FD_79669 | JGI IMG/M metagenome (GOLD analysis project Ga0111538, IMG submission 79669) | Bulk soil microbial communities from a Populus tree surrounding site in Tennessee, USA - Soil MetaG P. TD hybrid SBSTD1 (version 2)... | ecosystem: Environmental > Terrestrial > Soil >...
CTTTAAACTCCGGGCTGAACTGCCGTCGTCGCTGTCGAGCCATCGTGGACTCCTTGGCGCATTCTGCGCCGATCAAGGTGTCCACGAAAGCGGATCAACATCACTTCGTCCTCGGACGGACCAAGGACCAAGCACGAAGGCCCAAGGACTACTGTCGACCGACTCGCGCCATCACGCGGCGGACGTAGTCCCGCGTCTCGCCGTACAGCGCGGTCTGGCCGCGCGCGTAGCGCTGCGCGAACCCCGGTCCGGCGTTGTACGCCATCAGCGCGAGCTCGACACCGCCGAACATCCGTAGCAGCTGCGAGAAATACCGGACGCCGCCTTCGATGTTCTGCTCCGGCACGAGCGGATTGACGCCCAGCTCTCGCGCCGTAGACGGCATCAATTGCATCAGGCCGATTGCGCCGGCGGGTGAGCGGGCCGCGGGATTGAACGCCGACTCGGTGTGCATGATTGCGCGGACAAGCGGGGCGTCAACGTGATGCAGACGCGCGTAGTGCTCAATGAATCCGTCGAAGGCGCGCGACGACACGGTGCGATTGTCGCGAAATGGCGTTCGCGCCGCGTTCCGCGCCGCGAACACCAGCCGATACTGCGTGTCGAGGTAGTCGGCAGCGGCATCACGGCCCTTGCCGAGAGCCATCATCCGTTGCGCGGTGTCGAGCGCCCGTTGGCTGATGCGGCCACTGACGACATCCGCCGTCTCCCGCGGCGAGTATCCCAAGGCCAGCAGCTGATAGGCGGCCTCGTCACGCTGGCTCACGCCATGGGCGGCGAAGACGTGCGGGCCGCCGCCAGCACCGCTGAGGGCTACCGCGTTGACAAGCTCGTCGAAGCTGTACGGCCCGCCGGCCGAACCACCGATGACGGCTTCGGACATGACTGAGAAGTCGGCGAGGGCTGCGGCACGCTCGCCCTCGCTCATCGCATCGCCGCGCCGAGCGAGAGTGTGAAACAGACGTCGCACCGAGGCGAGGTCGAAGAGACGAACGTCCACGCGGCCGTTGCGCGCAACCGGAGCGTCGGCTGCGACGGGTGACACGCTGATCAGCGTCAGCAGCAGGATGGCCGCGGATGCAATCCGGATCATGGACCCTGATCCCTGTCATCGGCGGATCAGGACCCAGCTTGAATCGGCCGCCTTCGCCTTCGGCTCCGGCGGGCCAGGTGGGTTACCGGCGAGTCGGGGCGTTCGGATCCGGTCCGCTCTCCCGGCCGCCGCGGCCGCCACCGCGGAAGCCCGGAGCAACAGGCTGCGGCTCGTTGACGGTGTAATCAGGCGGAATCATGAAGAGATCGGGCGGCGGCTCTGACCGATTGATGTTCGTCAGCTTGTATTCGACGACGCCGGTGCGGGGATCCGAGTTGCGCGAGTAGATCAGCATGCGCAGCTCCGGCGATTCCCAGCGCTCGTCGGTGATCTCGATTCGTCGATCGTTGCCGATTTGTCCGACGGGAATGACCGATGTCACCTTGCGGCCAACGGCCCTCACCCCTTCGAACTGCCGCGTGCCGAGCGACTCCTCCGTCGGGGCGGCGCCGCCGCCGGCGCCACGACCACCCACTCCCGCGGACCGACCCTCCACGATGACGCCGTTGACGGCCGCCCGATACGTCACCAGGTTCGCATTGAGTGAGATGCCGACTCGAGGCACGCGGCGGGCCGTCCGCGTGCTCGGATCGAGCGTGTAAGCAGTGCCATCACCCGGATCGGGATCGATGGTGATCGTCTGCATGTTGCCACCGCTATTCAACGCGCCGAGCCCGAGAATCGTCTGCTCGCGGCGCACGCGCCCGGTGCGATCGCGAAAGAACTTTGCGGACGTGGTCTGCTCGATGCGCGTCCCGTCGCCGAGCACCTGCGTCACGGTGGTCGTCGCGTCCGCGGAAAACGGCGCGTCGGTGACCACAGGTCCTGACAGCACGTCGCTCGTCGCCCCGCGAAGGCCGAGCGCGACAGCACGCTCCAACTCCCGTGCCGCATCGCCGGGGCTCGCCTGGCGTCCCTGACTGGCGGCCACTGCCGGCAGCGACACGGCAAGACACACCCACATGCACACACGCACTGATCTCATGGCCGTTGCTCCTGCGCGCTCAGCGCGCTCACGCCTCTATTTGCCCGCCGTGCTAACGCGCGCTATTTCCGCGCGGTCCGCACGAATCGGACTGCACGGGCAAGTCCGTCTGCGCCGACGAGGACATCGGCGAGCACGAGGTCCCGCTGCGATCGACTCGCGTCCAGCGGCTGAACGCCCAGCGCGGCGAACGCCGCCGGCGACACCTCGACACGCACGATGTTTCCCTCCGTAACCGGCAGAGTTCCGTAGGCGAGGGGGAAGAATGCCGTCGCCACCTCGCTGTCGCTTGCGGACACCGCCGTCCTGGACGGGGGAACCGAGGGCGGCGAACTGGTCAGCTGCCACACAGGAAGCGCGGTCGCGATGACGAGCCCTGCGGCCAGCGCATACATCTTGATCGCCGCCACGCGGCGTGCGCGGCGCCGTCCCCGCACCTGCTCGAGCAACCGCTCGCGGATGGCAGGCGATGCACCGGTCGCGGCATCGGCCTCGGCAATCTCACGCAGCAGTGCCGATAGCGCGCGTTCACTGTTAACCGGATCGTGGTCCTGCATACTCACACTCGACTCGTGGCCGCGACGAGCGGCGCTGACGCCAGCTTTTTCATCAGCAGCCCCCGGGCGCGATGCAATCTCGACCGCACCGTCCCGATCGGACACTGGATGACCTGAGCGACCGTAGCGTAGTCCATCTCCTCCAGATCGCACAGCGCGACCACTTCGCGATACGCCGGTGGCAACGACTGCACGGCCTGCCGCACGACACCAATCGTCCGCTCGCGATCCATCGTCTCGAGCGGCGTATCCTGCGGTGCCGCGGTATCGGCCGCCATCTCGACCGGTTCCGATATCGTCAGGCCCTGGCGGTCGAGACGTTTGATCACATGGTGACGAGCGATCCCGTACAGATAGGCACCGACGGTTCCCTTCGCGGGATCGAAGCGGCCGCCCTGGCGAAGCACAGCGAGAAACGTCTCCTGCACCACGTCGTCGCCAGCAGCGATGCCGCACATACGGGCCGCGTAGTGAAAAATCTGCCGCTGATACCTCGCGTACAGCTGGCCGAACGCGGCTTCGTCGCCCTCGGACGCCCGTGTCAGCAGCGTCGCCTCGTTCGCCGGCTCAGTAGGCAATGCCGCGTGCGCAAAGCTCAATGCCAAAGGCTCGGTGCTCATTCGACGTGCCTCGTCTCCAGGCGTTGAGCCCTCCTTGGGCATTGAGCACAGCGCATTGGGCATTCCCGTGTCTTACCCATGTATTGCCGGCGGCCTCCGGAAAAGTTTCATAATTTCCCGGTGTTGGCGCGGCGCGCGATCTTTCAGATTCATGTGTGGATTGGCGTCGTGACCGGACTGTACATCTTCCTGGTGTGCACGACGGGCGCGGCGCTGGTCTTTCGTATCGACATGCAGCGGGCGCTCCATCCGGATCTCTTCACCCCGACGACCTCGGGGCCGACGGCGCACCCGGCCGAGATTCTGGAAAGCGTGCAGCGCGCGTTTCCCGGCGAGCGCGTGTCGGGTGCCGATGCGCCGACCACCGGCCGGCCGACGTATCTGGCCTACTCGAGCTCGGGAAATCGTTTCCGCACGCTCCTCCTCGACCCGGCGTCGGCAAGGCTCCTCGGTGAATTGAACGACACGTCGTTCGTGCGCACGCTGCAGGATCTGCACTTCGATTTGCTCACTGGGCGCACCGGACGCAGGGTGAACGGCGTCGGCGCGCTCCTGCTCCTGACGATGTGCCTGACCGGGCTTGTGATTTGGTGGCCCGACCGTTCCAACTGGTGGCGTCGCATACGCGTCGAGTTCAGCCGACCGTGGCGACGCGTGATCTGGGAGCTCCACGGCGCCGCCGGCTTCTGGACCGTGCTCTTCATCGCAATGTGGGCACTGACCGGCCTGTATTTCACCTTTCCGGCCGTGTTCCGATCCGCGATCAACCGAATCTCGCCGCTCACGATTGCCAGGACGCCGCAATCAGGGCCACGAGGCGACGCCGCTCCACCGACATGGCGTGAGCTCATCGATCGAGCACGGCAGCACGCACCAGCGGATCACTTCGTCGCGCGAGTCGTCACGCCGTCGAACGACACGGCGGCGTTTCTTGTGATGTTTGCGGATGAGCGCCCGACACCTCTTGGCGCCGATCTGACGTCCGTCTATCTCGATCAGTACACGGGAGCGCTGCTTGCCACGCCAGCGGCAGCATCAACGCTTGGCGACGCCATCATGGCCTGGGTCGTGCCGCTGCACGTCGGCAACTTCCGCGGCACTGCGCTGCGAGTGGTGTGGATGCTGCTCGGTCTCACACCACCGCTGCTCTTCGTCACCGGCTTCACGATGTGGTGGATCCGGGTGGTGCGTCCGCGATCGCGGGCGCCTCAGCGCGCCGGAGCGATCTCGGCTTCGAGGGATGAGTAGCGGAGACCGAAGCTGTCGAACGTGTACTCGGTCCGATCGCTCTCGCTCAGCGCGCGAAACAGCGTGTTCCAGTCCATGCCCGGCCGGCGCACCAGATTGTCAACGACGACGAGACTTTCGTCGTAGGCGAGCGTCGCCTGCGGGGCGGTGAGACGGCTGAAGCTGCCCTCCAGATAGCGCAGCGGGATTACGCCGATCTGCTGGACCCGCCGCCGCGCCGCCGCCGCATCGTCGCCTTCGAAATGCTGCGCGAGACCTTCGTGCAGCCACGTCGGAATCCCGCGCGGAGCCATCGTCGCGATCATCGCGTGGGCGAGCTCGTGCACGAGCACGCGCGCGAAGAGCTGCGGGCTCTGCACCGCGCCAGCGGCCGGCACGCGGATGCGACCGTCGTAGATGCCGCCGGCCCACGTCGGTGCCTGCGTGACGTCACGGAACTGTTGTTCGGTGTACAGCATCACCACCACCGGCTCCGATGGATACGAACCAAGCGCCTTGCCGATTCGCCAGAACGCCGCGTCGAGGATCTCGGTGGCGCGCGCGGCCAGCACCTTGTCGGCGTGGCCCTGGAACATCACGCGGAACCGGTCGAAGCGGCGCTCGGTGAAGCCTGTTGCCACGTCGGCATCGGCGCGCCAGGCCTTGAGCTTCGCGGTCAGTTGCGGATCGTCCGGCGCGTGAGTCAGCGCCCGCTCGTAGATTTTGATCGCGTTGGCGACGTCGCCACCGGCGTAGGTGATCTGGCCGAGCAGAATCGAGGCCGGCGTGAGACCCGGATTGAGGTCGAGTGCGCGGCGCAGCGGCACGGCGGCTTCCTTGCTGCGTCCCAGCATGTGCGCGGCGACGCCCGCACCGAGCAGCAGCACCGGCTGGTCGGGCTCCTTGGTAAGGGCCTCGGAAAACAGCTTGCTCGCGCGAGCGGGGTCACCGCTCTGGAGCAGCTTCCATGCGGTGTCGTTCAGCTCACGCGCGGTCTGCGCGAGCAGCGGCACTGGCGTCAGGAGCAGCAGGCCAAGCGTGATGCTCGCCAGGCGGGATAGCACGGCCTTTCGCAGCGCAAGCGCCGTACCTGCGCGCGCACCACGCCAGACGCACGGTTCAGCCGATCGTCGTTACAGGATCGGCGGCCGGATCACAGGATTGCGCGCGTCGAAGACGACGCGGCGGCGCGTCGAAGACGACGCGGCGGCGCGTCGAAGACGACGCGGCGGCTCAGCTCGAACCGACAGATGAGGAACCCGACTTTGCATCGCCGGTGGACGCGACAGGAGCGTTTACCATGGCTTCAACATCGAAAGCGTCCGACCCCGAGCAGGTGCAATCCACAGCCCGCGAACTGACCCGCGAGAACAGCCCGGACAGTCCCATTGTGCAGGAGCTTCGCCGGCAGGTGGCGAACACGTTCGTCCTGTACGCCAACTACAAGCACTACCACTGGCAAACCTACGGTCCGCTGTTCCGCGACCTCCATAAGCTGTTCGATCGCTTCGCCAAGGACGCGCTGTCCACGCTCGACGAACTGGCGGAGCGCGTACGGATGATCGGTCAGGATCCGCCTTCGCACCCCATTGAGACGATTGACCTGGCGAGCATCTCACCCGCGGCGCCGTACGCCAACATGCGCGACATGGTGGAAGAGGCCGACCGGCATGAGCTGGTCGTGATCAGCCAGATGCGTCAGGCGGCAAGGCTCGCAGACGAACACAACGATCCGGGCACTGTGGATCTCTTTTCGAAGGTCGTGCAGATCCACGAGAAGCACGAGTGGTGGTTGCGAGACATTCTCCGCACGGGAGACGGGCTGTGCGGCTGAAGAACTAAGAACGAAGAACGAAGAACTAAGAACGGCGATCGCGTCGCGCTTGCGCCGCACGTTTCGCGTTCGCCTTTGCGGTGCGCAGGCTGGCGACGAGAATCGCGACGATCTCGTCGCATTCGCGGCGGAGTAGCTCGATCCGCGCGCTGCGAACGCGTACGTCCGTCTGTATCCTTCTTCCTCGTTCCCCTGTTCTTCGTTCTTCGTTCTTCGTTCTTAGTTTCCGGAGATCACTCGCGATTCGGGGACGTCCTCGCGGGCCTGTGTCTGCCGCTGGTGTGACGATAACGACAGCTCGCGTGTGAGCGTCGCGGTATCGAGCTCCCCTTCCCATCGCGAGACCACGATGGCCGCGACGCCGTTGCCGACGAAGTTCGTCAGCGAACGCGCTTCGGACATGAAGCGATCGACGCCGAGGATCAGCGCCAGGCCGGCCACCGGAATCGACGGGACCACGGCGAGCGTCGCCGCCAGCGTGATGAAGCCGGCACCGGTCACGCCGGACGCACCCTTCGACGTCAGCATGGCAACGCCGAGAAGCGTGAGCTGCTGGCGAAGCGTCAGATCGATGTTCAGCGCCTGCGCCACGAACAGCGCGGCCATCGTCAGATAGATATTGGTGCCGTCGAGATTGAACGAATAACCCGACGGCACGACGAGACCGACGACCGATCGCGAGCAACCCAGTCGCTCGAGCTTCTGCATCAGCGGGACCAGCGCCGATTCCGAGGAGGACGTGCCGAGCACAGTCAGCAGCTCCTCGCGGATGTAGAGGATGAAGCGCAAGATGCTGAAGCCGGTGTACGCGGCAATCGACCCGAGCACGATGACCACGAACAGGAGGCAGGTCAGATAGAAGCTGCCCATGAGCAAGGCGAGCGGCCGCAGCGCCTCGAGGCCGTATCGTCCGATCGTGAACGCCATCGCGCCGCCAGCACCGATGGGCGCGAGCTTCATCAGCGCGTTCATCATCGCGAAGAAGATGTGCGACGCCGAGTCGATGAACTTGTGCACGATCTCGCCGCGCGCGCCCATGTGCGTCATCGCGTAGCCGAACAGCACGGCGACGAAAAGCACCTGCAGCAGATCGCCCGATCCGGTGAACGCGTCGAGGAAGGTCGTCGGGATGATGCGCAGGATGAACGCGGTCGTCGTCTGCGACGAGGCGCGCTTGGCGTAGTCCGCGACGGCGTTGGCGTCGAGCGTGGCGGGATCGGCGTTGAAGCCCGAGCCCGGCTGAATGCTGTTGGCGACGATCAAGCCGATTCCAAGCGCAAGCGTCGAAACGACTTCGAAATAGAGCAGCGCCTTTCCACCGACGCGGCCGACCTTCTTCATGTTGCCCGCGCCGGCGATACCAAGGACGACGGTGCAGAAGATGATCGGACTGATGAGCATCTTGACCAGCGCGATGAAACCATCACCGAGCGGCTTCACGGCCACGCCGGCCGGCGGATTGACGTAGCCGAGCGTCCCGCCGGCCACGATGCCGAGCAGCACCCAGAAGTAGAGATGGCTGGTCAGTCGTTTCATCTAATAGCGAGTGACGCGGCCCTCGCCCATCGACGTGGACACGCGCACTTTGATGACTGGCGCTTTCGGGTCCTTCGTTTCATCGTCATCGGCGGGAACTGTCCGCGTCTTCCCCTCCGAATCCCGCACGTCGGCCTCGAGCTTCACCTTGGTTGGAACGTTGACTCGAACTTCGCCCATCGACTGGCTGAAGGACAACTCGGACTCGCTGCCGGGTTGCCACGCGCCGCCGAGATCCGCCGTCAGGTTGCCCATGCTGCCCGACGCGTCCATGCTCTTCGCGCGCGCGTTGCCGAGGTTCTCCACCGACACGTTGCCCATGCGCGTGCTCAGACGAAAATGCTTGACGCCATTCACGACCGGCTGGCGGAAATCGACTTCGTGATTGCCCAACGAGAGATCGAGGCCCAGCTCACCCAGCGTCAAGCCGCCGAGATCGATTCGCGACTGACCCATGCTCACAGTGAGCGAGAGATCGATGGGAACGGCAGGTGGGATCAGTAGCGTCAGCTCGGGCCGGTTGCTCTCGTCATTGCCGATGCCAGCCAGCATCCTTGCCCACGCTGGAGCCTTCGAGCGGAAGCGGATCGTCGTTTGCGGCTTGCCGTTCTGCGTGTCAGTCCGCTGCGTGAGTTCGTAGAGCGCTTCCGAGAAGCGGCCGGTCACCTGGACCCGCCCGTTCGGCTCGCCCGGTCTGATGGTGAACTCACCTTCCTGCAGTTCCACGTTCAGCTGCATCGGCTCACTTGCCGTGGCAACGGCCGATTTCGTGCCCGGCGCTGGCGCCTCAGCAGGTGGCGCCTCGGCAGGTGCCGCCTGAATGGTCACCGTGCGCTCGACACGGGTCGGCGTCGTATCGCCGAGATCGGCGAGCGTGGATTTCGCGTAGTAGACGGCAATCGCGAATCCGACCACCAGCAAAGCGACGAAGGAGAAGCATCCGATGCCGGCGAAGAGCCCGATCTTCTGCCAGCCGCTCAGTTTCTTCATAGGCGCGTTCTCGAACGAGGCGACATGTTAGCGCGTTCAAGACTCCATTTGAGCGCCGGCGGCGTCACCAGGGTGGTCACAATGACCATCAATACCACTGCGGAAAAGCTCGATGGCCCGATGACGGGTACGCCGTCAAGCGTCAGTCCTGCCCCGACGTTGGCAAAGATCAGCCCGACCTCGCCTCGAGGAATCATGCCGATCCCGACCGCCAGACGGTTCACACCCGGCATCGTCACGCCGAGCGAGCACGCCTGCTTGCCGATGATCGCTACTACGATGAGCGCCACAGCCAGTTCCAGCGACCCTCCTGAACTGAAGGCGCGGAGATCGGTGCGCAGTCCCATCAGCACGAAAAAGACCGGAACCAGCGTGTCAGAGATCGGACGAATGAGCTCGTCGAGCGACCGTTCGCCGCGGCTCACGAAGTCCTTGAAGTGCACGTCTTCGAGCACGAGCCCGGCCGCGAATGCGCCGACGATCGGGGCCAGGCCGATGAGACTCGACATCCAGGCCAGCACGAAGCACAGACTCAGGCTGACCGTGACGAGCACGCCTCGACCCTGGAGTAGCGAGGCGACGGCGAACAGACGGGGCGCGACAAACACGCCAATCACCAACGCGCCCACGAGGAAGACTGTCGCGGCGGCGGTGATTTGCGCGACTGAGAGGACCGAAAAGGACGCGCTCCGAGCGGCGGCGCCGATCGCGCCGCTGACGGCGCCGAGGATCACCAGGCCCAACACATCATCGATCACCGCAGCGCCGAGGATGATGCGGGCCTCCTGCGTACGCGATGCGCCAAGATCCTGGAACACGCGTGCCGTGATGCCAACGCTCGTCGCGCATAGCGTGGCGCCGATAAAGGCGTGCACGTACGGGCTCGCCTCCGGCACCAGCCGCGCGCTGACCGCCCACCCGAGCGCGAACGGCAGCGCGACGCCGAGCACCGCCACGAGCAGTGACGTGAGCCCGACCTTCAACATCTGGCCGACTGTGGATTCGAGGCCGACTTCGAACAGCAGAATCAGTGCGCCGATTCCGGCGATGACCTCAATGGTTTCGTTCGTCGCCAGGGCGTGAAAGGGCGGGACGCCGCCAAACGACAGATTGCCGAGGACGATTCCCGCGATCAGCTCACCCAGCACCGCCGGCTGCTTCGCGCGAATAGCCAGCTCGCCACCAAGCTTCGCGGCCAGCAGCATCAGCGCCAGGCCCCCGACGATGGGGGCGACCGGATCGACGTGGGCCATTATTTCGTCGGCGACGATCGCGACATGCAGCGGGCAGCCTTGTTCGACGGATCGATCGGATCCGGTGCGCGACCGCCACGGCCACGCGCTTCGCGATACACGCCGTGACACGCGGCGCATGCATCCGACAGATCGCCGGTTGCCTCCGACACGGCGTCCTGATTTCGGGTCTGCGACAGGCGATACGTGCGGCGGGCGACCGCGATCAAGTTTTCGGTGAACTTGATCCACTCCGGATCGGTGACCGGCGCCAGACGACCGTTCTCACAACGGATGCCCGGCGCGAGCATCAGCGGCGACGCATCGGCGATCGCGAGCGCGGCGTTGTCCACGAGCTGCCATCCGCCGTAGATGCCCGCACCCCAATCGACGAACGAGAAGCCGGCGTTGGGATTGTCCGGCGTCGGCTTGACCGGTGCACCGGGATCCCGGGTCTGGACCGTGAAAATCAGGTTTGAGTTCGGAAAGAAGATGCCGCGCATCAGCTGCGCCATGTTGCCGAGCGGCGGATAGACGCGGCCTTGCCCGCTCGACGCGGCTGCGGTCTTCACGAGCCCCGCGGGCCACGAAATTTTCGCCAGCACCGCTTCATCAGCGGAGAGCTCGGTCTTCCCGGCTGGAAATCCGCCGCTCTTCAGGATGAACGCCACCAGGTCTGCTGACTGCTGCGGCGTCAACGTGCCCGTCGCATCGGCGGGCATCGTGTTGCGGATCTTGCTCGTCAGGTCTGAGAGCGGCTGCGTGGCCCAGTGACTGAGGAACGCCTCGGCCGCGAGCGGTGGACCTTGGACACCTTGCAGCTTGTCGCCATGACACGACGCGCACTGCTTTTGGTAGGTCGCCTGCCCTCGTGCCGCTTGCGTGTCGGTGTAGACACCGTCGCGAACGGTCCGCGTACCCTGCGCGCTCGTCAGCACCGTGACCCACACGATGAGCGCGACCGTGAGCAATGACTGCCGTGACATGAGCTGTCCTCGTCTTTTTGGTCGCGATACCGTATCATCATTCACGTTCAACGATGTACGACGATCCAGGTCTCGAACAACGGTTGTCTCGCTTCGAGGCTCAATTGGATCGATTCAGCCTCGCCCTTCATCAGTGGCAGACGCACGAGCACGCGCCGTCTGGCTCTGACGTCAATCAGCGGATCCGCACACTCGAAGAAACACTCGATCGCGAAGCTCATGCGTTGCGGCTGATGCACGAGGAGCCGCTGAAGCAGCTCCAGGCGCACGCGACTCATCTCCAGGAGCTGTGCGCGCACGTGCAAACGTTGCTCGCGGAACTGCAGGCGCGAAGCGGCGTGCCGGCGCCGGTACCCGCGAAAGCCGCGGCCTGGCCGCTCGAGCGCGTCGTGCACTTGCACGACGAGTTGCGGCGCAATGGCGCCTCTTCTCCTGCAGCCTTGCCCGCAGCAGCCAGCGACACACATACCGGCACCAACGGACACGGCTCGCACGAGGGCACACCCGCCACCACCACGACCGGCCGCTTTCAGCGTTCGTTCAGCGAAGCATTGAACACGACCAATCGAGACGAGGCGCTCACCCGACGACGGTACATGGCCGCCGGCATCGCGGGGTTCGTTGCGCTGGTTGCGGTCGTCGGTATCGTGTGGTGGGTAGGCGGACGCCTGAACGACGCCGCGAATCGAGTCGCGTCTGCCGAGCAACACGTCGTCGCCACAACCCGGCTGGCGAATGAAGAAGTCCGCTCGTCGCGCGACGACGCCAATCGTCAGATCGCCGAGGCCCGGCAGCTGGCGCAGCGCGCCGAGTTGGTGAGCGCAGTCCTCACCGCTCCCGATCTGATCCGCTTCAACCTGACGAGCACGTTGTCGGACGGATCGTCGGCGCAGGTGCTGTGGAGCCGTACTCGCGGTGTCGTGCTGAGCGGCTCACGTCTCGCCGGTCCTGGTCCTGACAAGACGTATCAGTTGTGGCTGGTCACGAGTGCTCAATCGGTCAGCGCCGGCCTTTTCATTCCTGATGCCACCGGCCGGGCGACGCTCGCCGTCGATCCGCCGCCGAAGGTCCCCGGCCCCGTCGTCGGCGCTGCCATCACCATCGAGCCCGCCGGCGGCCGTCTGACGCCGACGGGTCAGATGCTGCTGACACGATTCCCATAATCGCGTAAGCGCCGCCCCTGCTTCTCTTATCGCTGGAAATTGGCGGAGACGCGTGTCTCCACGCCGGATCGCACGATCGCCTTTTCACGCCGCTCCCCGAACTGCGGATGGCGGAAGATCACTTCGTGCTCGCCGGGAACCACTGACAGGTTGCCGATTGGCGTCTCGCCGACGGCGTTGCCGTCCAGCGTGACGGCCGCCCATGGCTGCGCGTTGATGTTCAGCGTCCCGTTCGGCACCGGAACGGTCACCGTCACGATCTGTCCGGCCCTGACGTCCACGGCCTGACGAACGCGAAACCCGATCGCGCTATTCACGAAGTCGAATTCATGCCGTCCGGCCGCGGCCATGACTGGACCGTCGGCCGTCGAACCGATCACACGCTCACCGTCGAGCACGTGCAGTTCGATTGGCGCGGAGATGCGCAAGCCACCACTTCGCACCGTGGGAGTGGGAGTTGGCGTGGGAGCCGCCGGTGTCGGCGGCGGCAGCGTACGGATCTCGGGAAGCTTCGGATCGACGGTCACGGTCGCAGCGACGATCGGCAGCGCCGCTGCGACTGGTGCCTGCTCGATCGGCTGCACCTGGGTCGGAGCCGCGGGAGCTGACGCTGGGACTGATGCGGCGGGCCGCGCCTGCGTTGCGGGCGTCGAGGATGGCGCCCACAGCAGTTTTCCAATCACGACGCCTTCGACGATCACCACGACGGCAAGAGCGACGCTGAGCCATCGGGTGGCCGGCTTGGGAATGCCGCGCCACATCCGCGCGGTCTTCTCGCGAACGGTCGTCAGTCGGTCGCGCAGCGAGATTCGTGCCTGTGGGGCTCGAGGCCGCCGCGGGGCCTTCGCCGTCGGCACGACTGGCGCGGGCAAACCGCGAGCCGCTGACCACATCGGCGGCGCGGCAGTGTCGCCTGCTTTGGCTGGTACTTCCTTCGGGGCTGCCCGACGCGGCTGCTCCGCGCGCTCCTCAGCCGGCGCCGTGGGATCCTGCAGATCGCCGAGTCCGGCTTGCGCCTCCTGCGCCGATGCGAAGGGCTCGTCACCCATTTGAAGGGCGCGCTCGAGCCACTGGCGCAGCAACTGGAACTTCGCCGGGTTATGCATGTGGTGCTTTCGCGTCAGCTCGTCGAGCAGGTCGCGCGTCGTGTCGGGATATTCGCCGGGCCCGAGCCGTCGTCCCACCATCAGCGACAGCGCCACGAGCGCGAGCTGCGCCACGTCGGTCCGCGCGTCGATCGTGACCTGGTCGGCAGGCGGGACGAGCAGGCCGAGATCCGACCAGAGTCGAATCGGATCCCATTTCAGGCTGTCGATGGCCGAACCGACCATGTGCTCGCGAATCACCAGCCGTCCGTCGGCGCCCAGGATGATGCGATCGGCCGTGATCGCGCCATGCGCCACTCCAGGGCCAACCCGCTGCAGTGCCACGAGCGCCGGCATCAGTTGACGGATCACTCGCAACGCGAATTCGGCGCTTCTCGGTCGCTTCAACGCCTCTGATAAGGCGGCACCGCCGCTGTAGGTGGACACCACCGCCAGACCGTCGTCGTGTCCAAGCCGCTTGATTGGCCGGACCATCGGAAACGAGTCGTGCTGGAACGCGGAGAGTTGCTCGACCCGTTCGCGCAGCGCCGTTTCGAAACGCGACTCGCGCGCCAGCGCCGACTTGAATCGAAGGATCTCCCACGATGGCGCGTTCGTGTTGTCGAACATCAGCAGGCGGTCGCCGAACCCGTCTGATTGCCCTTGCGCGTACCACGTGGTGAGACGCTTGTCGCCGCCGGCTTCGGGGGAGAAATCGGGAGGCAGATCGTGAGCCGTGATCATGGCGACAGCATCCTCGCAGAGCCGGCCAACGAGATCTCAAATGGGATGACTCATTGTGCACGAATCGATCGCCGAGGAGAAGAGCTGATGTCAGGATCGGACCGCCGCGGATGCGCGAGCAGCGGCGACGAGCGACCCTTCGAACGGCAGATCGGGTACGGCCGTCATCACGCCGATGGCTGGAGGCACGAAGCCGGGAGTGCCGCGACGGGTTTCGATGAGCTGCTCCAGTCGCGAACTGACCATCGCAGCTTGATCGGCAGACGCCCCGCACAGCAACACGGCGATCTCGCGGTCGTTCAACATGCCGGCACGATCACCGGCGCGCAGGCGTGCGCGGATCCGCGCAACCCACGTGGGGAGCAGGCCGGGCGCCACCATCGCGGCATCGATGGACATCACGATCATCGACGCGTGCTGCCCGGCGGCCACGGTGTCGGTGGCGAGTTGATCGAAGACGGTCTCGACCGGGCGGGCGCTGCCGCGGCGTTCGATGTCGCTCGAACGTGGCAGGGCTGCCTCGATCCACGGTTGCATGGCGGCGACGCCGGCCTGGGCGATTTCGCGTTCGAAGGCCGTAAACGGCGCATGTTCACGCTCGAACACTACGCTCATCACCCCGGCGGAATCCGAAGAGCGCACCAGGAGGCGGGTGCTGCGCACCCGATCGATTGACGACAGCAGGTCGCTGTTGCCAAGTGCCAGCGCCTGCCGTCCGGTGGTCGTTGTGACGAGCAGGGCCGCCTGACGCGCGCCGACCGCCGTCGAGAGCTTTTCAAGCGCGGCTTGCGCGGAGGTGCCGACCGCCTCGTTGAGCGACGACTGTCGGCGCGAGAGCTCGGCGACCGTTCGGCTGGTGTTCGTGGCGAGCACGTCATTCAGAGATTCACGCAGAATGTCGGCATACACCCTAAGCCGGACTTGCACGGCGTCGTTGATCATTCCTGAGAAGACGAGCGCCCAGGCGGTGCCGGAGCCGATCGTCATGCGGGCGATCGTCGTGTCGCCCGGATCGATGGCCAGTCCGGCGCGATCGACATCGGCCCGTGACAACCTGGTGAAGTGACCCTGACGCGGGAGGACGGTCTCGTCGAGCGGCTCGGTCGAAACGGGATGCCCGCTCATCGACGAGGCGTACTCGAAATAGCCGCCGGATGCTCCGGCCACGTAGGCGCGGACGCGCACGTCGTCCCAGACGCTCAACGCTTCAATGAAGGCGCCGATGACCTGACGAAGCGAGCCGCGCGATGTGGCTTCGCGAAGGATGCGGCGGAACGACACGATGCGATATCCCTCGGCGCTCACCGCGTTCGGCTGCGCCAGGGCGGTATCGACGGCTGCCGTCAGCCAGGGGCCAATCGACTCCAGATCCTCGCGACAATCCTCGGCCGACGCTTCCGTTTCCAGCTTTCGGGCAAGCAGCACAACGCCGCCGCCGGCGAGACGGAAGCAGGCAAACTGCATCCCCTCAATGGCCACCGACACCGGCGTACGCGACCGAACCGCGGCGGCGACGGCGCTTCGCAGTTCGGGATCGCCGCTCGTCACGAGCGTGCGAACAGACGCGGCATCGCGCGTCGTGCCGACGGGACACACGGGCGCGTCGTAGACGTCAATCACCTCGATGACGACATTGAGCCTGATGGCAAGCTCAACGAGCCAATCGAGCGACTGACGCGGCACGGGGCTATCGAGATCGAGCAGTTGCATTGAAGAGGTTCATCGGGAGATACGCGGGGGGACCGCCTCCCGAGAACCCAATTATTCGGAGAATAGAGGCGGCGTCAAACTCAGCAGCTAAGAAACCGCGCAATCTCATCAGTTCCCTTGATCACAATCAACTACGGGAGCGCAAAGACGAACATCTGGTTGGCACTGCCCGGCTTGAGCTCAGGCGTCAGACGACCGACGCCTCCCGCCACAAGCGACGGTCCAGTGCTGACCGCGACGTACTGCTTGCCGTTGACGGCGAACGTGATCGGGTAACCGCTCACCGGTGATCCGAGATTCACATCGAACAACACCCTTCCGCTGGCGTCGTCGAGCGCGCGGAAGTGACCGACCGCGTCGCCGACGAAAATGAGGCCGCCGCCTGTCGCCACGAGCGAGAGGATGCCGGCGCGCTGCTCGTACTTCCACAACGTCCGCCCGGTCTCAGCCGAGATCGCGAAGACGGTCCCCACCTTGTCGGTCCCGACCGCGAGCTCGGGCTGCATATTCACGGCGTACAACGACGCATCCGGCTCCTGCGTCGTCACCTTCATGCACATGTTCTGCAGCGGGTAGTACATCGCGTTGGTCTGCGGGCTGTAGGCTCCCGCCGGCCAGTTCTTGCCGCCGTTGACGCTCGGGCAGATCAACTTCTCCTGGCCCTTGGCGCTGAACAACACGTCAGGATTGCCGGTCACGGCACCCGTTGCGCCGTCGATCTTGCTGATGACGTTCTGCTGAACGGTGGGCCGTGCCCAGAGGAATTCGCCCGTCCGACGATCCAGTGTGTAGACGATGCCGGTCTTGCCTGGAATGCCAGTGATGACGCGGCGCTTTTCGCCCGGTTTGATCTTTGGATTGATCCACGCGACCTGTTTCGGGTCCGGCGCGACCGCCGTCTCGAGCAGCAGCCGCTCGAAGGGATGATCGAGATCCCAGTGATCCACCAGGTGCTGGTAGTACCACTCGATCTTGCCGGTGTCGGCGTTCAAGGCCAGCGTGGAGTTGTGGTACAGGTAGCGCTTGTCGTTGCCGGCCAGCATGTACTTCGGCGCCGGCGACGTCACCGACGTGCCGATGTAGACCATGTTCAGCTGCGGGTCGTAGCTCGGCACCATCCACGTCCCCACGTGGATCCGCTTCTCCTCGGGAACATTGCCCCACGTCTCATATCCCGGCTCGCCGGGCTTCGGAATCGTGCGTGTGCGCCAAATCTCTTTGCCGGTCACCGCATCGTGCGCCGTAATCACGCACGCATCGGGACCGCCTTCCGGCTCGCAGCCGCGGCCGGAGATGATCTTGCCGTTGGCGATGATCGGCCCGGACGTCTGCTGCGCACCTTTCTGGTAGTCGAGAATCTTCGTTTCCCACGCCAGCGCTCCGGTCTTCGCGTCGAGCGCGAAGACGTAGTCGTCGGCGCTCGTGTCGATGATCTTGTCGCCGTAGATCGCCAGGTTGCGATTGATGGCGAACACGGGCATGAACTTGCCCAGATCGGTCGGCAGCTTGCGCTGGTACTGCCAGAGCAGGTCGCCGGTTCTGGCGTCGAGTGCCTGCACCAGGTCGCTCGGATTGGGCAGATACATCACGCCGTTGTAGATGAGCGGCGTCGCTTCCTGCACGTTGCCTGGGCCCATGCCGCGCGTCCATGCCATCTTCATCTGCGCGACATTGCTCTTGTTGATCTGATTGAGCGGGCTGAAGCCCCAGCTGTCGAGCGTCCGCCGCCATGTCAGCCAGTCGGCGGGATTCGGTTTCCACAGCATTTCATCGGTGACTGGGACGAACGGCTTGCCCTGAGCTGGGTCGAGGGGCTTGTTTTGGGCAATGACCATGGACGTCCAGGCGACGAGCATGAACGCCATGACGGCGGCCGGCGCGAGCGCCTTCAATGCCGGGACACGCCGGAACGACTGAATGTCAGTGAAGATTTCGAGGCCGGTCATGCGGCACCCCCGATGCCACGCATCTTATGTCAGCTGCGTGGCACGGGAGTGTTGGGACAATTCTGTGTCGATCGCTCGCGTCGCCGGTCGGTCCGAGGACCGACCCTACTTGGACGCGCGGGTCTCATCGGTAACCTTGCGATCCTCGTCGGTTCCGCGCGCCAACTCGGCGAGATCGAACGGCTCTTCAGGACCGCTCTTCACGGCTTCGACGCGCGCCAGATTCTGCTTCGCCTTGCCGTAGTTCGGGTCCGCTTCGAGCGCGCCCTTGTAGGCAGTGGCGGCGGCGACGAAGCGCCCTGAGTGTTCGAGCGCCATGCCCAGGTTGTTGTGGAACGCGGCGACGTTGTCCTTCGTCTCCACTGCCTTGGCAAACCACGGCAGCGCGTCCGCCGGGAAGCCGCGGTCGAGATACAGCAGCCCGAGATTGTTCATCGACCACGCGTCGGTCCCGTCAAGCGCGATGGCCATGCGATAGGCGTCAATTGCCTGGTCGAAGTCGCCCTTGGCGTTGTAGGCACGCGCCATCAGCCGCTGCACGGTCGCCGACTCGGGATCGATTTCGCCGGCCTTCGTCAGCTCTGCCAGCGCATCGTCATACCGCTTCTGCTCGATGAGCACGCGACTGAAATTCACATAGCTCTTCATGTGCTTCGGATCGATGTGCAGCGAGGTCTGGAAAGCGCTCTCGCTCTTCGTGAGATCGCCGCTCTTCCACGCCGAGAGTCCCAGCATGTAGTGCCCCCAGGCGTTGGCCGGCTTCTGCGTCGTGTACGCCTCGAACAGCATGGTCGCCTCGGCGTAGTTCTTCGCGCGGTACGCGGCCTCTCCATCCGCGTACGACACCGGACCGGTGATCTTCGGCGCCGGCGTGCCGGTGAATCCTTCGCCGTCCACCGCCGGCGACGGGGTCACCGCTTCCACCGCCTTCGGCTGCACGGACTCCGTCGTCTTCGCCTTCGAGTCGCCACGCTTGCTGCAGCCGACGACGGCGCAGGCCAGCACGACGACCGCCACGACTTTTCCATTGGGTTTCATGTGCCTTCTCCTTCATGCGGCCGATGAATGCGGCCGGTATCTGAAGAGCCATATGGGCAAGCGATCGGCCAGGCAGGGTGCGGAAACGTGCCTCTCGTTAACTTGATGGTTGGCCTGGGGTTGCGGGTGTGGCAGTGCAGATTGGTGCAGGATTCGGCCGGTTTTTCGTGTTCGGCGGGACACCACCGGCGGGCTCAGGGACACGGCGGCAACTCCCAACGCCCAACGCCCAACTCCCAACCCACTCCCAATTCCCGACTCCCAACTCCCGATAACGTTCAATTGGGAATTGGGAGTTGGGAGTTGAAAGTGGTTGGGACTTGGGAGTTGGAGGTTGGGAGTTCGCTATGAGTTCCTGGTGATGCCGTGCCGACGCATGATTTTCAAGAGGCTGGAATGATCCGAGAGGCCGAGGGCTTCCGCCGTCTTGGTGACGTGCCACGCGTGCTTCTCGAGCGCGGCGAGGATGATCTGCCGTTCGGCCTGAGCCTTGAGTGCCTTGAGGGATCCCGGTTCGGCTGACGGATCGACGGCCTCGTCCCGGTCGTCGCCGCGGATCTCCGGCGGCGCATCGGCGGCGCCGATCACCGCGGCATCCGACGCAATCATCATTCGCTCGAGCACGTTTCGCAGCTCGCGGACGTTGTTCTTCCGCCAGTCGTACGCCGCGAGCAGTGCCACGGCGTCTGGCGCGATCGTCTTCGCCCGCATCCGCAGGTGCGACGCGATCGCGTGCAGCAGGTGCTCGACGAGCACGGGGACATCTGACAATCGATCGCGCAAGGGTGGCACGCGCAGCGTGTGGACGTTCAGGCGATAGAAGAGATCCTGGCGGAAGCGTCCGGCCTCGACTTCTCGCTCGAGCTCGCGATTGGTGGCCGCAATCACGCGCGCCCCAATCGGAATGGCGCGGTCCCCGCCGACGCGCATGACCTTTCGATCTTCGAGCACGCGCAGCAGCTTGGCTTGCGACGGCAGCGGCAGCTCGCCGACTTCGTCGAGGAAGAGCGTCCCGCTGCCAGCGTTCTCGAATGCGCCCCGGCGCAGCCGGTCCGCGCCGGTGAATGCGCCACGCTCATGGCCGAACAACTCGCTCTCGACGAGCTGCTCGGGAAGCGCCGCGCTGTTCACGGCCACCAGCGGATTCTTCTCACCCGGCCCAAGACGATGGAGCTCGCGGGCGACGAGCTCTTTGCCGGTACCGCTCTCGCCGATGATCAGCACGCTGCTCGGAATCGGCGCGACACGCGCGATCGCATCGCGCAGTGCGCGCATCGGCTGGCTGTCGCCGATGAGCGGCGTGTCGCCATCGAACCGCGTGCGAAGCGTTCGCAGCTCGGTAACCAGGCGCCCCCGCGAAACGGCGTTCTCGATCTCCTGTACCAGTCGTTCGATTGGCTCGGCCTTGTCGATGAACCCATAGGCGCCGAGCCGAACCGCCTGCACGCAGCGGTCGTAGCTGCCTGTCCCTGTGTAGACGATGACGGGCACGTCGATGCCGCGCTGGCGCAGGCGCCGCAACACCTCGAAGCCGTCGGTGCCCGGCATCTCGAGATCGAGCACGACGCAATCGATCGCCTCGCGGCCGAGCACATCGAGCGCTTCGTCTCCACCAGCGACGACAATCGCCTCGTACTTACCGACGCGCCGCAGATCGTAGGCATACTGCTCGGCCATCGCCGGAACGTCGTCAACAACCAGGACCTGTGTCGTCATTGCCTGCCAACTGGGATTTCGATGATGATGCGCGTCCCGCGGCCTGGCGCGCTCTCGACGCGAATCGTGCCCTGAATGTCCATCACCAATCGCCGCACGATGGAGAGGCCCAGCCCTGTGCCGCCCTCCTTCGTGGTGTAGAAGTCATTGAAGATCTTGCCAGCTTCTTCGGTCGTCATGCCGCGGCCGGTGTCGGCCACCGTCATGCGGACCACCGACTCGCCGTCGCGCCGGATCAATTCGGTCGAGATCGTGACGTGTCCCGGCTTCGACTCGAGGCTGTCTACGGCATTGGCGACGAGATTTTCGAGGATGCGGCGGAAGGCGATCGGATCGCCGATCACATTCGGCAGGTTCCCGGCCAGCTCGGTGCCGACCTCGACTCGCTCGCGGGCCTGCGCCGCGCTCGCCACATCCGCAATCAGCGCGTTGAGATCGCACGGACGCCGGTTGGTCGGTGGAGACAGTCGCGCGTAGCTCGTCGCGAGCGTCTCGAGATAGCCGATGCTCGAATCCATCGTCTGCCGACGCTCGGCATAGACGGCCGGCAGCGCCGCCGGATCGTCGCGCTGCACTTGGGACAGATGGCGCATGACATTGCGTAGCGGGATGAGCCCGTTCTTGATGTCGTGGGTGACCTGCCTGGCCAGGTCGCCGACGGTCGCGCGCCGTTCGGCGTCGCGGACGCGGGCGGTGCTGCTGCGCAGCCGGGTGGTCAGCTCGCCGAGCAGACCCGATAGCCTGCCGACCTCGTCGTGACCCTCATCGAAATGAACATCGAGACGGTCGAGATCGAGCACCGCCGTTTTCTCGGCCAAAGCCGCCAGCGGGCGGCTGATCCGCGATGACACCCACACGGCCAGGACCAGCGCGGTGACGCCGGTGCCTGCGGCGGTCACCAGAAACCACAGATCGGCGCTGCGCAGGATCGTCCGAAGCGGCCCCTTCGACTGCGTCACGCGGAGTCGAGCCTGCACGTTCTCGATCGATCCGTCTGCCCGCCTGCGAATGAGCGGTAAGTCAAATTCTCGAAACACGGCATCATCGTCTGCCGCTCCCTTGCCTGTGGAGAGATGTCCACCGGGATAACGCAGTGACACCTCGGTCTCTCGATCGCGGGCCAGGCGGGCAAGGAAGGCCTGGTCGACTTCCATGCCACCGATCAACGTGAACGTCTGATCGCTCGTCGCAAACGCGTCGCGTCGTCCCAGCACGAGCATCTCGCGATCGGGCGCGGAGCTGACAATCCGCCCGTCACCATCCTGGATCTGCAGCATCGACAGGCCCGTCAGCCTGATCGCGTTTGTGGCATAGCCGGCCAGGTATTTCCGCCCCGTTTCAAGCCCGGTCACAGCCAGACGAAACTGCGTGTCATTGAGCAGAGCAGTCTTGAGAGAGGCGAGACGCTCGCCGATGCCGGCCGTCTCCTGGAGGCGCAAGTCCTCGCGAATCACCTCGACGACTGAGTCCACGCGAAGGTCATACTCGGCGGACAGACGCCGAGTGACGTCCTGGCGAATTCCGTAGGCCAGCAGCGCAATCGGAATCAGCACGACCGCCGTAAAGGCCAGGAGCATGCGAGTGCGCAGACTCACGGCAGAATTATGGCCCGTGAGCCGTTGTTCGTGGCGTTCGCACCTTAATAGTTGGTGTCGGTCTCTGGTCTTCGGTCTTTGGTGGTTGATTGGGAGTTGGTAGTTGGAAGTCGGGAGTTGGCAAGTCGTCGCAGTCGCCTACGTATCGTATTTGGCGGTCGCCTCGCTGACCCGCCGTGACTTTGCGCGTGCGCGCCTGCCGCTGTTCGTCGGAGCCGCAGTCGCGTGGAGCGTGTTCGCCGCCTTCGGACGTGTGCGACTCCTGCCTGTCTTCGAAGTCGTCGTGCCTTCGCTGGTGCTGCTCGCCGGCTACTGGCTATCAGGACTGCTGTTCGTGCGCCCGGACGTCCGCATCGAGCGGTGGCTGCAGTCGGTGGACGACCGTGTGTTGATGCGTACGGGGATACTCGCGTGGTTCTATCGCTCGCAGCGCGTCGTGCAGGAGTTTTTCGAGCTCAGTTATCTGCTGGTGTACCTCGCCGTGCCCGCGGGCGCGACGACCCTCGTGCTCGCCGGACATGGCAATGAAGTCAGCCGGTTCTGGATGATCGTTCTGCTCGCTGAGTTCGTGTGTTACGGCATGCTGCCCTGGATTCAGACTCGTCCGCCGCGCGTCCTTGAATCGATGGAGGCTCTTGCGCAGCGAAGTGTCGGCATTCGTCGTCTCAATCTGAGCCTCGTCAATCGAGCGAGTATTCAGGTCAACACCTTACCGAGCGGACACGCCGCTGGCGCGCTGGCCACCGCGCTCGCCGTGGGCGCGATCATGCCGCGCGCCGGCATCGTCTTTCTGCTGATCGCGCTCTGCATCTCAGTCGCCACAGTGCTCGGCCGTTATCACTATGTCGTGGACACCACACTTGGAGCGCTGGTCGCGCTTGCGGCGTGGTCGTTAATCTAGCCGCGGGCGACTACGGTTGCGCTCGCCCGAACAACTTTAGAGAGCTGGCTCCGCAAACGAGGTAGCCAGGTTCCTGCTTTCGCTCCACTGCGCGAAAGTACGAATCGCGGTACGCGCCTTGCCGTATCGGCGGTTGATGAGGATCAACCGCAAATGCCCAGTCTGTGCGGTCGGCATGGGGCTGGCCCGGCGGGCAATCATCGGCCCCGCGAACCGGTTGCGCGTGCTCCTCGCGTGTCAGTCCTGCCTGCACGAGTGGGAGGTTGAAGAGGAGGTGCCAATCACGTCGCCGAGTGGCAGTCGAAAGACCGAGGCGTAGCTCACCGGGGCCGCGTGATTTCTTTGGCGTTCTCGGCGCAGACGAACTCGATCAGGTCAGTATCGGCCATCAGCACCTGCGGCTGAACGTAGGTCAGCGGCTTCGTATATGTCTTTGGATCATCGATGACGACCCCGATGTCGAGATGACCAAAGTCTCGTCGTGTGAATCGCTCGGTCAGCCGCATCTCCTCGCTGTGCGGGTGCCCTGATCCGTCGAGCCACGTTTGATCGTTGAAGCCGATGGTCTCGACGACGAGGACGTCCCCGTCCCACCGACCAACGGAGTACCCCATCCAGCTTGGTTGGGGGTCTTTCGGGAGCGCACGACCATCGAGGAAGATCTGGCGGAAGATCGTCGCGGCCTCGTACAGGATCACGATCAAATCTGGCGTTTGAACGATCTTGTACGGGTGCGTGTACGCATTCAGTCGCGGCACACCAACTGGTAGGCATCGGATTGTGGGATTGTCCCGTCTATCGTTGTCGTTCCTCTGCTTGTAGAGCGCTGCGGCCCACGGCTGAAACGGGACATTCTCCGGCTTGAGATCTTTCGTCACGTCGATGAGGTATCGGGGAGCGACGATGCCTTCGACTCCTCCGACTACACCGGACGGGTCGGCGGCAGGCTGCCACACGCCAGACAGGTCCGGCTTTCCGTCGGCCGCGCGCGGCGCGGGGGCTGTCAGGTTTGGCTTGCCATCAGCGGTCCGTGGAATTCCTCTGGTGGGTTGGTTCAACCACTGACCTGCGGCGGAGGTCCAGGAGACGGACACCGCTATGGCGACCACACAAACCGTCACCACGCTCCGGTGATACTCCATCGCAAACCTCGTCGCGCGTCAGTCGGCAGTGAAGAGCGCGGACAGCTTCTCGGATACCAGTGCGCCAGAAGCGTCAAACACGTCGCGCACGTCGTAGCGCGGCAACTCCCACCGCGCTTTCAGATCCGATGGCTTGGTGATCGCGCGGACTTTCGTGGACGCGCTCGCCAGCCCCAGCGACGCCGCCACTCGCTTGGTCGCGTCGTTCCAGCTGCCATCGATCCCGTACGGATAGGACGCATGAACCTCGGTCAGGCCGCAGGTCCGCCGCAGATAGTCCACGCACGTGCCAAGCTCCACGCGCTGCTCGTCCTCGGTGAGGCGGCTGAGCACGCGATGGCTGTGGCCGTGAACGCCGATTTCGAGACCGGCGTCGAGACACGCTCGCAGATCGGACGCGGATAGATACAGCTTCGGCGCGATCTCCTCATCCTGGCCGATGAAGCGCTCGAACAGAATCCGCAGCACCGGATCGAGCTCGTGATACGGCAGGTCGAAATTCAACAGCCGTTTGAAACGTCGCGTCGCCTCGTCGTCATACGGATACAACCCGAGCAGGCCGGGGTGGGTGATCGGCTCAATGTGTACCGGCGGTCGCGACGCCAGCAGCTCCTCGAACGCCTGACGGAACCGCTCGAGGCCCAGCTTGGCCTGGAGCAGGTGCACCCGGTGGACGTTGAGCACCGTTTGCTCGATAAACGGCGCCGAGCAGCAGTAGATCGTGGCCGGCACGCGCCACCGCTGCAACAACGGCAGCGCGAACTCGACGACGTCCTTGAAACCGTCGTCGAAGGTGATCACGCACACCGTCTCCGGCAGATCCGCCGCCGGATTCATCAGATCTCCCATCGTCGTGCAGACGAAGTTCTGGGTCAGCAGGCGCAGCTGCGCGTCGAACTCCTCGGGGGTGATCGACTTCGTAGCGCGCAGCCAGGTGTTTTTCGGATGGCAGTAGTGATAGCTGACGATGAGCGCGTAGCGCTCGGCGATGCGCGTCGGCAGCGTGTTGAACTCGAAGTCGATGCTCGCGGAGGCGACGTCCGGCTGAAGCCGGACACTATGAGCCAGCGGGTTGATGACCGCCCACCGCTCCGGCAGCACATGGAGCAGGCTGTCGCCGGCGTCCTCGTACATCGCGAGCACGTCGGTTCCGCTGCGCACCACGCGCTCGAGCCGGGCAAGCGCGAGAGCCTGATATTCGTGGGTCGAGATCAGCACCGCATCAACCGCGCTCCAATCGATCGCGTCGAGTGAGGCTTCGCGATAGATGCTCATCTCACCCTGCGCGTCCGCGCGCCGCTCGCCGGGCTGATCGTCGAGCGGCACAAAGGCCACGACATCAATGGCCGCGAAGCCATCGATGTACTGGTAGAGACATCGCGTGTGCCCGCGGGTGCCGACAATCACGACGCGTGCCCGGCTGGCCTTCCAGGCAGTGAGCCGCTGCTCGAGCTCGTACTTCGAGCGATACTCACGCTGCCATTCGGCGATCTTGTTCTCTTCGGCCAGCCATCTGTCGCGCTCCGCCGTGTCATAGCGCGTCAGATGGCGTGCGGTGACCGCCTTCCATTCTTCGTCCAGCGTCCGCGCGCGATCGGCAGTGAGCTTCCCCACCATTTCCGGGTTCGCGTACTGCGGGCAGTCGATGAGCAGGCCTTCGAGATAGAGGAAGTCGATGGCGGTGCCGAACACGCAAATCAGCGCGTCGATGGGCGTCTCGACGATCGGTTCGCGGTTCACGTTGAGCGACGTGTTGACCACCATCGGCACGCCGGTGAGGCGGTAGAACTCGCTGATCAGACGGTAATAGTTCGGATTGATCTCGGGCGTGACTGTCTGGGGACGCGTCGTGTGGTCCACGTGCGTAATCGCCGGGACCCGTGTGCGCTTGTCCTCGCGCACTTCGACGACCATCAGCATGAACGGGCTCGGTGCGTCGAGATCAAGCCATTCGCTGGCATGTTCGGCCAGCATGCTGGGCGCGTATGGACGATACGGCTCGCGGAACTTGACGCGCCGGTTCAGCGTGTCCTTCATGGCCGGGTCGCGAGGATCGGCGAGGATCGAGCGATGACCGAGGGCGCGCGGCCCGAACTCAGAGCCGCCCTCGAACCAACCGATCACTTTTCCGGCGGCGATGTGCGCCGCAACGTCTTCCGGCTCTGCGATGCTATAGGCGATGCGGTACTTGTCCAGCAACTGCGTGACCTGCTCGCGCGTGTACGAACGCCCGGTGTAAGGCGACGTCATAGATACCGAGACGCGCCCGCGCTCGGATCCTGCGACGTCCTGGAAATAGCCCCACAGCGCCAGACCGAGCGACAAACCCGTGTCGGAACACCCTGGCGGGATCCACACGTTCTCGAATTTCGATCGCTGCAGGACTCTCGCGTTGGCCAGACCGTTCAGCGCCGTTCCCCCGGCGATGCACAGATTCCGGCTGCCAGTCTTTTCATAGGCGTAGTCGGCCATCCGCACCATCTGCCGTTCGCATTCCTGCTGGACGTCGTACGCCGCTCGCGCGAAATACGGATCGAGCACTTGCTCACGGTCCTCACAGCGGCGGACGTCCTTGGCGACGATGCGCGGCAGCGGCGGACGGCTGAAGAAGGCGCTGTAGTCCGACGACATGCCTTCGTCGCGTGCCTTGAAGTCGAGCACCGGACCCGGGTGCACTGCGCCATACGGCGCGAGCCCCATCGTCTTGCCGAAACCCTTCTCGGGGCCGTATGGCAGGACGGATCCGGTGACGAGGGAGTACAGCCGGCCGACGCCCCAGATGTCACCGCGCTCGATCTCGTGCGCGCCGTCGGGGCGGAAGTGATACAGCGTCTGCGTGTTGAGCCGCGAGCCGAGCGAGTCCACGACGAGGACGGCGGCCTCCTCGTACGGCGACAGATAGAACGCTGATGCGGCGTGCGCGTCGTGATGATCGACGACGCGAATGCGCTCGCGCGGATAACGCAGGCGCAGTTTGAGATAGTCGTGCTCGAGCTTGCGGTAGCCGGGGCCGCTGTTCAACCAGCGCGGAAGACGCGCGTAGTCGGTATAGATGAAATCGATCTGCTCGAGCGATTCCAGCCCGAAGACCTCCAGACAGTACTGAATACCTCGCAGCGGAAAGGCGTAGGTGTGCTTGGTCCGCGTGAGGCGGTCCTCGCCGATCGACACGTACGCGATCTCACCGCCCGCGCGCGGCACTCGAATGAGCGACGCGCTGGCTTCGTAGTTGGCAAAGTTCGGGACACCCACAACGTACGTGTAATCGGACACTCACTACCTCAGGTCAAACGGCAAAGGGCAAAGGGCAAAGGCGAGGGTAAAGGCGCAGGTACATGTAAAAGGTATAGGCGTCTGGAGCGCAGGTCAAACGACGACGTAGACTAACGTGAGTGAAGATTCTGTTCTTCGGGCGGCACTTTACCTATTTCCGCAATTTCGAATCAGTACTGCGCGGCCTCGCCGAGCGAGGCCACCACATTCACCTCGCCGCCGACCAGGACGAGTTGACCGGCGGCCTGCAGCTGGTACAGACACTCGCCGCCGCCTATCCCACCATCACGTACGGTGACGCGCCGCCGCGCGCGGCCGACGATGACGCGTGGGTGGCGAACCATCTGCGACTGGGCCTCGACTACCTGCGCTATCAGCACAGCATCTTCGACCAGGCGCTGACGCTGCGCGTCCGGTCACGCGATCGCACGCCGGCGATCTTCCTGACGCTGGGCCGAATCGCGCGGGTGCTGGGCGAGCCGGTGCGCCGTCTGCTCGTCGGCCTGGTGCGCAAGCTCGAACGCTACGTGCCCGAGGACCCGAAGATCCGCGAGTTCATTTCCTCGCACACACCTGACATCGTCCTGATCACGCCACTGATCAACCTCGGCTCGTCGCAGATCGAGTACCAGCGCGCCGCCCGCGGGCTGGGCATTCCCAACGCGCTCTGCGTGTGGAGCTGGGACCACCTGTCGAGCAAGGCGCTGATTCGCGACTGGCCCGATCGCGTGTTCGTGTGGAACGACGTCCAGCGGCAGGAGGCGATCAATCTGCATGGTCTTCCTGCCGATCGCATCGTCGTCACCGGCGCGCAGTGCTTCGATCAGTGGTTCAACCGCCAGCCGTCACGCGACCGCGCGGCGTTCTGCGCGCACGTCGGGCTGCCCGCTGACCGGCCGTTCGTGATGTATGCGTGCTCGACGCTCTTCGAACACAGTCCGCCCGAGGCCAAGCTGGTCGTCGAATGGATTCGGCAGGTGCGCGCCAGCCGGTTGCCGCATCTGCAGAACATCGGCCTTCTGGTGCGGCCGCATCCGTCGCGGCTGTTCGAATGGGACAACATCGATCTCAGCACACTGGGACCGACCGTCGTCTGGGGCCGCAACCCGCTCGACCCGGTTTCGAAAGCCGACTACTTCGATTCGATGTACCACAGCGCCACCGTCGTAGGTCTGATCACCAGCGCGTTTATCGAAGCGGGCATCGTCGGCCGTGAGGTGCACACCGTGCTCGAGCCCGAGTTCGAGGACAACCAGCTCGGCACCGTGCACTATCACTACCTCACCAACACGGCGGGAGGACTGCTCATCGTCGGCAAAGGCTGGGACGATCACCTGCAGAAACTGAACGACACGCTGTCACGGCCGAGGCAGGACGTGGTGAAGCCGTTCATCACTGCGTTCGTGCGGCCGCACGGATTGGATGTGGCGGCGACGCCGCGGTTCGTCGAACAGGTTGAGGCGATGGCGGCTCTCACGGTAGAGCAGCCGAAGCCCGAGTTCCTCGCGTTTCTGTGGAACTGGGCGATCGACCGTCTGCGCCGCATGCGGCACACCGAACGTTACGACCGCTGGATACTCTCCGAGCGCGAGCAGATCGTCAAAGCGCGCAACAGGGAGCGGCGCGAGCAAAAGGCGCGCGCGCGCCGCGATGCGCGGCTTGCGCTCAAGGCCGCGCAGCAGCAGGAGCAGGAGTCGCAGGCTCACGCAGACCAAACGTGAACATCGAGCTCCCGGCCATGATGCTGACGTACTGCTTGCCGTTCACCGCGTAGGTCATCGGACCGGCCGCGACCGACGGACCGAGGTTCGTCTGCCAGAGTAGCTTGCCCGTTCGCGCATCGAGCGCGAAGAACGAGCCGTCGCGCGATCCGCTGAACAGCATGTCCGAGGCCGTGGTCAGCACGCCGGCCTCGATCGACGGCGCGTTGATGCGATAGGTCCATCGCTTCATGCCCGTCTTCGGATCGATCGCCTGGATGCTGCTGTGCACATCGTCGGTCGCGAGTCCTGGTCGTGGAAATAGTCCGGTGAAGCCTCCGCCGGCCCTGAACTCCGGAGGCGTGTCGCCCTTGATGTAGGTCGTGGACGTGTTCTCCCACGCCGGCACGTAGAAGAGGCCGGTGCGCGGACTGTACGACGGGCTGTACCAATTGGTGCCGCCCTGGTTGCCCGGATATACCAGCGTCCCTTCCTTGGTCGGCGCGATCCCGGGAACCGGAATCGGCCGGCCCTTCTCGTCGAAGCCATCGACCCAATTGACTTTCACAAACGGGAAGCCTTTCAGGAACTGACCGCTGCTGCGATCGAGTACGTACGACATCCCGTTGCGATTGGCCCACAGCATCACCTTGCGTGGCTTGCCCTGCCAGTCCATGTCGGCGAGCACGGGAATCTGCGTCGAGTCCCAGTCGAACTCGTTGTGCGGCGAGAACTGGTAGTGCCACTTCAGCATGCCCGTGTCGGGATCGAGCGCGATCACGGAGCAGCTATAGAGGTTGTCACCCAATCGCCCGGCGCCGTCCCAGTCGGGGCCAGGATTCCCAGTGCCCCAGTAGGTCAGGTTCAGCTCGGGATCGTACGAGCCGGTGACCCAGATCGGCGCCCCGCCATGCATCCACGAGTCGCCGCTCCATGACTCATGACCCGGCTCGCCTGGTCCGGGCACGGTGTTGAAGCGCCACACTTCTTTTCCGGTGTTGATGTCCCACGCGGCGATGAACCCGCGCACGCCGAACTCCCCGCCCGCGGTGCCCGCGATCACCTTGTCCTTGACGACGAGCGGCGCCACGGTGAAGGCGTAGCCGTCCTTGGGATTGCCGGCCGGCTCGGTCTTCCACAACTCCTTGCCGGTCCTCGCGTCGATGGCGATCATCCGGGAGTCAAACGCCGCGAGAAAGATCGTGTTCCCGGAGATGGCGATGCCGCGCGACAGCTTGCCGCAGCAGTTTCGCGCGGCCGGATCCGGCGTGTACGAGTACGCCCAGATCTGCTTCCCTGTTTCGGCATTCAAAGCGATCACGTCGTTGGGACTTTGAATCGTGTACATCACGCCATTGACGACCAGCGGCGTGACCTGATGCCGTTCGAGCGAACGCGTTTGATACACCCACTTCAACTCGAGGTCGCGCGCATTCGTCGGGCGAATCGTCGTCAACAGACTGTGGCGCTGGCTCGCGTACCCACCCGAGTAGGTCAGCCAGTTCTGCGGCTCCTTGCTCGCATCGCGCATGCGCTCAGGCGTGACGTTCGGCGCCGGCGCCTCCTTGTTCGGCGGCGGGCCGAAGAATGGGCCATCCTGCGCGACCAGGGTCGCTGACAGGAGAAGAAACGTGAGAGTGCGTGTGATCATTGTCGTCTCTGGTCTCTGGTCTTTGGTCTACTCGACGCCAAAGGCGAGCAACACGTTACCTGTTCGTGCGGCGATCCCGCCGTATCCCGAGTTGACGAATACCATGCCGCCGCCGATGACGAGCGGCGAGCCGTCGATGCTGGCGCCGGTGCCTTTGACGCCGTTGACGGTGTCGAATTCCTTGTTGGTGTCGAACTGCCAGAGGATCTTGCCGTCGGCAGTCGAATAGGCGCGGAGACCGCCGTCGAGCGACACGGCAAACACGGCACCGGGAATGGCCGTCGTCGCGCCGCCTTGAGAGGCGTTGCAACGCGGCGTGCCCTCGCAGAGCCGCGGCTGCGGTGGAGGCGCGCTCCACGTGATGGCGCCAGTGGCGAGATTGACGGCGCGAACACCGCCAGGCGCTGGCGACTGGTAGTCGCCGACGCCGAAGTATCCGTTCTGGCCATCCAGCGCTCCGCCCCACGCGCCACCCAGGCCGCTGCCCTGACCGACCCGCGTCTGCCACACGACGGCGCCCTGCTTGTCGGGATCGAGCGCGTGCACCATTCCCGACTTCTGCGGAATCACGAGCAGCTGTCGTCCGTTGACTGTGGTCAGGACCGGCGGCGCCGAGAAGTCGTGATCGGGCCCCCGCGTCTCAGGACATCCGGGATTGCCATCGCCTCGCGCGCCGCAGCCGCCGAGCCAGTTGTCGTTCGGCGTCGCCTGATAGAACCAGAGCACCTTGCCCGTATCGATGCTCATCGCGATCACCGCGTCGGTCATCGGCTGCGCGGGATCGGCGTAGGCATTCCCCGTGGAAACGTACACCGCGCGGCGCTTCGCATCAACGGTCGGCGACGACCAGATGCCGCCGCCGGCAGGACCGAAGGCGTCCTGACCCGAGCGAGTGTTCTTGCCACGAAGTTTCGGCTCATCGATCGTGTACGTCTTCCAGAGGAATGCGCCGGTGTTCACATCGAGCGCGTTGAGGTTTCCTCTGAACGTGCAGCACGGCGTCTGACCGCGGCCGCCGCTGCCTTCCTCGTTCAGTCCCTGCACAGCGACGAACGCCTTGCCGTCCTGGATCGAAATCGCACCGGTGATGGCCGCCGCCTGATGCTCGTCCACCTTGCGTTTCCAGATCTGCTGACCCGTCACCGTATCGATCGCGTACGCGTTCGCACGCTGATCGCCGAAGAAGACGGCGTAGCCGGTGCGCCCGTTCGTTTTGTACGGTCCAACGGTCAACGCGCTTCGAACACCGAACTCCGCCTTGAAGGTCCAGTACGTGCAGCCGGTCTTGGGATCGAGCGCATGGAGCTCACTGTTGTCGCTGGCGACGAACAGCTTTCCACCGGCAAGCGCTGGCTGCACGCGTGACGAGGTCGCGCCCTGATAGGTGAAGGCCCACTTCAGTTTCAGCTTCGGGAGATCAGCGGCGGTCAAGCCGGCCTGCGGCGCGTATCGCGAGTTGGTCCCGTCGTTGCCCCAGCCCATCCAACCCGGCGCGCGGGCCGGGTCGGTCGTCGGGGTCTTCGCCGTGCAGCGATTCGCGCTCGGTGATGCGGTCGTCGTGGCGGCCGCTGCGCGTCCGGTCAGAAACTGCGCCACGGCGGCACGCTCGGCCCGCGTCATCAATTCACCCAGTGGGGCCATCTTGCCGTTCGTCAGCGCGTTGACGATGGCCTCCGACGTGAACGTGCGCAGGACCTCGGGCGTCGGCACATCGGACTGCCCCGGTTTGTGGCAGCCGGCGCAGACTCGGTTGAAGACTGCAGAACCATCAGGCCCACTGTTTTGCGCGTGCGCTGCCGCAGGCACAAGGCCCGCCGCGACAACCGACAACCCAACGATAAGCAGACGCATGAAGTCTCCCGGAAACGTGGATTGGGAACGCCCGATTATATCGGCGGACCAGGGACCAAGGACCAAGCACCAGGGATAAGGACTAGAGCACCGCGATCGCTTCGATCTCGATCATCCAATCGGGATGCGCCAGCGATGAGATCTCGACCAGCGTCGAGGCCGGGCCCTTCTGGCCCAGATACTCGGCACGAATCGGCGCCAGATCGACACGATATGCCATGTCAGTTACGTAGGTCGTGATCTTGATGATGTTCGCCATCGTCCCACCCTGGGACTCGACGAGCGCCTTGATCGCATCGTACGCGCCGCGGGCCTGAGCTTTGAAATCGCCGCGGTGCGCAGGGCTGCCATCAGCCGTGTACGCGACCTGTCCGGAGAGAAAGAGGATCGTCTGGGCCTGACTGACCTTGATGCCCTGACTATAGGTGGCGGGTTCGAAGACACCTGGTGCGCCGAACTTCTCCAACGTGGCCATGGCGATGTGCTCCTGGAAGGAGTGACATCGCGATTATTGCCCGTCAGCGGTCAGGAAGCTCGCGTAGGTCTCAACAATCTCAGGCCGTTCGAAGTGCAGAAAGTGGCCGGCCGGAACGATCTCAAACGACGCCGACGGAATGCGCGCGGCTGTCCGCGGCGTATGCGTCCAGTCCACGATCGGATCGTGCTGGCCGTTGACGATCAGTGTCCTGGCGACAATTCGTTCCAGCTTGACCATCGACGCAAAGTCCACGTTGTCCACGAGGAGCTTCGCCTGGTCATACATCTGACGGTACTGCTCAGGGCCAAGCGAGCGAAGCTGCGCCTCGATCGCGCTTTGCCGGACGGTATCCATGCCGCCGCCGAATTCGGCCACGAAGAGCTCGCCAAGCTCCGGACCGCGGCCGGCTTCAACGAGCGCCCGGCCGTCGCGCGCCACCTGTCGAAGCTTCTCGTTGGGTCGGGTTTGAAAGCTGCCGAGCACGAGCCGCGACACGCGGCTGGGACACGCCGCGGCATAGGCCGCTGCGATCAGCGCGCCCCACGATCCGCCAAGCAGCGCCACCGGCTGGCCGGGCGAGACGTGATCGGCCACGGCGCGAAGGATCTCGACCTGCTGATTGACCGACAGGCTCGACGTCATGACGTGCCGGTTCAACTGCGCCGCACGCCCCTGATTCGGAAAATCGAACAGCACGGTCCGGTAGCCGGTCCCGGCCATGCGCTTCAAGACGGATCGCCACATCGCCATCGTCTGCTGCATGCCGTTGACGCAGATCAGCACCGGCGGCTCCGTCGCGTCGGGCCTCAGGTGGACTTCGGTTGTGGCGTAGGGAATTTCGAAACTGCCTGCGATGAACGTGCCTTTACGCAGACTCCGGCTCGACTGGTCGCCCATATGCCCCGAATACGGCCGAGCGGCGGCTTATGGAAGAATGCACGGCATGACACGACTGCTGCCCGTACTCGTCCTCATCACCCTGATCGTCCCGGTGAACGCACAATCACCGGCCTGGGAAAGCGCGAATTGGGGAAAGCTGCCGGCAGGACTCGAGTGGGAAGCGGCTTCGCAGGTCTCGACGACGCCCGAAGGACAGATCGTCGTGCTGCGCCGTGCGAATCCATTCTTTGTTGTGCTCACGCCGGCCGGCGATGTCGTACGCACGTGGGGCGAGAACCTGTTTCGCCTCGCGCACGGTCTCCGAATCGACCGCAAGGGATTCCTGTGGGTGACCGACAACACCGACAACTTCGTTCAGAAGTACTCGCCTGACGGCAAGCTGCTGCTGACGCTCGGCCAGCGCGGCGTCACCGGCGGCAACGATTCGAAGACGGCGTTCGATGGACCGGCGGACGTCTTCGTCCAGCCCGACGGCGACGTCCTGATCGCCGACGGCTACCGCAACTCGCGCATCGTGCGCTTTGGAGGCGACGGTACTTTCAAGAGCATCATCGGAGGAACGAAGGGGACCGAGCCTGGCCAGTTCAACGTGCCGCATGCCGTCGTCGTGGATTCGCGCGGCCGGATCATCGTTGCCGATGCGGAGAACAGCCGCCTGCAGGTCTTCGATCAGTCAGGCAAGTTCCTCGAACAGTGGACCGACTTCACGTCCAAGCCACGCGGCTCGATGTATATCACCGCCGACGACACGCTCTACGTGAGCCACGTGGACTCTGAGTCGATCACGATCATGAAGAACGGGAAGGTGCTCGAGCGCGTGACCGGCGTCGGTGGACGGCCGCACGGCGTCACGATCGATCAGCAGGGCAACATCTACGTTGCCAATCCGGCGAGCCGATCGGTCAAGAAGATTGTGAAGAAGTAAGCGCGCCGAGCGGACGTCCGGCGATGCCGATGGCGTGGCAGCGCGCCTTCCACTCGGCCATCGACAACTCGCCGCTCACCACTTTGGGTACATCGTTGAACGGCTCGATGCTCACGCCGGACCGATGAAATGAAAACGGCTGGCCTGGCTGCGTCTGTAACGTCGCGCCCAGGTCGAGCAGCGCGACGGCGACGCCGCACGACATCACGCCGCAGGCAGTGCTCACCCGCTCCTCTGAGCTGCGCGTACCGCCACCGGGCAGCAACGCGCCCACAGCCGCGAGCTGTGCTCGATCGACGGGCAGTGCATCGGCCGTGTGCTTTGAGAGGAACTCGGCGAATTGATGGACGGTCTTCCGCCACTCGGCGGGGTACATGTCGTAAGCCAGCTGCTCCCATCCGATCTGGCGTAGATGTTGCGCGTCTTCAGGAAACGAGAACGCGATCAACTCGCGTGCGTAGCGATCGGCATCGCCAAGGAGTTCTGACGCAGGACGATTGTCGGCCATGACGGCAGGCGTCGGCAGACGCGACAACGCCTCGAGGCGTTCGCGCAGTGGAGGATGCGTGTCGTACCGAGACGACTCGCCGGTCTTCGCTTCCTCGTCGATCACTTTCGCAATCGCGGTCGAAATCCGCTCCACGCCGAGGAACTGCGTGAAGCCGGTCGCCACCGGAGGGAGATAGCCTGCGCTCAGCGCGGGCGACACTTCGGATGTCCAGTACGTGCTGAAGGCTGGCGCGAGACCGCTGGTGCGCCGCAGCGCCGAGGCCATCGCCGACGGATGCGTCACACGTGCGGCGAGCGCATCGGCGAGAAATTCCTGCTGGCGAGAGATCGCCAGCGTCAAGCGCATGAAGAGCTCGCCGTAGGCCTTGAAGATGAACGCCAGGGACGACTCGCTGAGGCTCTCCAACGTCCGGCCGATCGCCGCGCGGGTCTTGTAGATCCACGGCCCGAGCTTCACGTCGCCCGCCGCGTAGTGGCCGAACTCGTGCGCGAGGACGGCCTTCAGCTCGCCGACGGTCAAGCCCTGTATCAGCGGCAGCCCGATGCCCATGACGCGCCGGCTGCCGACGCCCATGATGCCGCCCCGCTGCGAGACAAATGCATTGACCTCGTTGACCAGAAAGACGTCCGCCGGCATCGCCTGCTGCGTCGCCTTTGCGACGGAGCGAATCTCCGCGAACAGCTTCGGATTGGACTCCGCCGTTAGCCGCACACCCGGATCAGCGAAGTGGTCAGGTCTCGGCAGCACCGCCAGAATCAGTGCAAGGCCGGTAATGACACAAAAGACCGCGATCTTGATATCGACGCGATTGAGATACGTCCACTCGGCGTACGGGATCCAGAACAGCAGGGCTGCCAATCCGATCGCGATCACGTAGAACGCGAGCATCAGCGCGATGGCGAGGGCCGCTCGCTGGGCGAGCCAGAGCGTCTGAGTCATGACGGTATGGAATCCGCTGACCTTTCAGATGGAGGCCGGAAGCATGACACGGATTTCCGCGATCGTAATCATTTCGGTCATCGGTGTTGCCGCATCTGTGCACACGCAGTTCAGCGCGAAGAAGTAGCCCTTCGACTCGCCGCGCTCGCTCAGGGCTGGTGGCTCAGGCTTTGCTCTTGAGTCACGCATGGGAACCCGTGCGTGGCTCGCTTCCTTCGTGTGCGCGCTCATCCTTTGCAATGGCTGTGGTAA
>Ga0111538_10001203_pt1 | contig 36576 bp, 32 predicted proteins | sample SoiMethybrSBSTD1_FD_79669 | JGI IMG/M metagenome (GOLD analysis project Ga0111538, IMG submission 79669) | Bulk soil microbial communities from a Populus tree surrounding site in Tennessee, USA - Soil MetaG P. TD hybrid SBSTD1 (version 2)... | ecosystem: Environmental > Terrestrial > Soil >...
CGACTTCTCGCGCGCGTTCCGGCTGCAGCCGGAGCTGCTGCACCAGAAGGATCTCGCGAAGATCGATCGCCAGCTGTTCGCGAAGCTCGAAGCGCTGAACAAGGAAGACGTGCAGCGCGCGACGAAGGATTACCTGATCAAACGCGAGATCGACGCGATGATGCTGCGCCGCGACGCGTTGGTCGCGCACTTCAAGAAGCTGATCGCGGACCTCGGCGAAGAGAAAGTTCTGTATTAGGGTCTGACCGTTGACGGCGGGCGGCGATGATGCGTCGCCCGCTCATACGCGGCGGCGATCTCCAGCAGCCGCTTGTCGTCCCACATCCTCCCAAGAAACGAAATACCGGCTGGATATCGACCGCCGATGAAACCGCCAGGCACGGTCACCTGCGGCAGGCCGGTCGCGGCGCTCTCCTCGCATGTGCCCGGTTCCGATCCATAACGCTCCAGGCCGCCCTCGTGCGTGTGCGGCCGCGCATGATTCGCGGGATAGAGCATCGCATCGAGCTTCTGCTGATCCATCAGATCGACGAAGAGCTGCCGGAAGGTTTCGCGGCCGGCGATGAATTTCGCCGTTGCCGCGTCGAGCTCGGCGCCGGTTGGCGCCGGCGCGAGGGCGCCCTCGAGGCGGCGGGCGCTGACGGGCGCGAGCTTTCCGGATGCGAGCAGATCCTGGATGGTCAGCACCTTGTCGCCGGGTTTCGAGCCGCGCGACAAATACGCGGTCCATCCGGCGCGCAACGATCCGGGCGCTGATCCCCTGGCCGCCGCATATTTCGCGTCGTAATCAGGAATCGCGACGTCGACGACGATCGCGCCGGCGGCCTGCAGTTCCTTGATCACCTTCTCCATGTTGGCGGCAATCTCGCGCTCGCCGGTAAAGCCGACGAATCGTTGCCGGAAGGCGCCGATGCGCTTTCCCTTCAACGTCGCGGCGTCGAGACCGGCGGCGAACGATCCAGCGATGTGCTTCGACGCGTCGGCGGTGACCGGATCTTCGGGATCCGATCCCGTCACGAGGTCGAGCGCCAGCGCGACGTCCGTCACCGACGTTGCCATCGGGCCGACGGCATCGTTGTAGGTGTTGAGCGGCATCACTCCGGCGCGACTGAGCAATCCGCGCGTTGCTCGAATCGTCGCCAGCGATGCGAAGCCGCTCGGATTCGAGAGCGAATTGCAGGTGTCGGTGCCGAAGCCGAGCGCGGCAAGGCTCGCCGCCACCGCAGTGGCGCTGCCGCCGCTCGAGCCCGCCGTGCTGAGCGACGGATCGTAGGCGTTGCCGACGGTGCCGCCGACGGTGCTGATGCCAAAGTCGCCGAACGGGAACTCATCGAGGTTCGCCTTGCCGAGAATGATCGCGCCGCCCCGTTTCATCCCGGCGGCGACGCGCGAATCGAGGCGCGGACGATGATCGACGAGGGCGAGGGATCCACCGGTCGATGGCAGTTCGATTGTGTCGATGTTGTCCTTGAGGACGATCGGCACGCCGTGAAACGGACCACGCGCGCGTCCGGCGGCGCGTTCCGCATCGCGCGCCCGCGCGTCGGCGATCGCTCGCGGATTGAGGGCGAGCACCGATCGGAATGTTGGGCCGTGGCGATCGTAGAGCGACAATCGCGCGAGGTATTCGCGCACGACATCCTCGGACGTGACATCGCCTTTCGTCAACGCCGACTGTAATTCGCTCACGGTCTTCTCGAACACGGTGAACGGACTGGCATTCGCGGTCGGGATGTTCCAGTTGGCGATCTGCGACCGTTGGCGCGTCGACAGACCGCGGAGGTCCGGGGACTTCACGAGCTCGGCGGCGATGCTTGTGACGCGCTTGATTTCGGATCCCGCGGCGGGGATTTTCGCGTCCGGTCCTGAATACACCGCTTCACCAGTGACCAGCGCGTCCTTGAACGGAAGCGGATAACCGCCGCGGGGATCGTAGACCTCGCTGAGGCCCTTGACGACGAACGTCATGAGCGCGCTCGTTTGTCCGGGGCGCAGGCGAAGCGTGTAAACGTAGGCGATGTGCGCGGGATCGAATCCCGGCCATGCATCGACAAACGGATCGCCGTACATGTCACCGATCGACGTGAGCACACCCGGCCGTCCCTTGCCGAGTACGTGCGCGGACGGGCCATGACCGGATGGACCAAGCGCAGGATTGGCGACACCTTTTGCGTTCTGCATCACGGTGACGTAAGTGTCAGACAGGTCGATGCGCCGATCGCCGTTCGAGGTCGCGGCGATCGCCACTTGACCACCATCGTCGTACGCGCCGGCGGCGCCGCCGAACGCGACCTGGACGATCCGATCTTCGTTCGAGCTGTTGGTGAAGGCGTCGAAGTAACGCAGGTACTGCGTCTCTTTCGTCGTCGTCACATCACGCGTCACGAGGATGCCTTCGGTGAGCACGGGCGTGATCGAGTCGAAGCGGCCGGCGCCGTCGTGGTGGAGGCCAAAACCCCTGAGGTACTGATTACGCGCCAGCAATGAATTGTCCGCGCGCCGCACCTGCAGCTTCAGGTAACCAAAGCCGTTGAAGGGATTGGCGCGGCCGCCGGTGGCGATGCCGCCGCTGTCCTGCGCCCACGGGCTGGTGTCCTGGATGTCCCAGAATTGGCCGTCGGCCGATGGCACACGGGTCACGGCGTCAAGGTTGGCGATCGCGATCACCGCGGCGATTGCCGCGATCAGGCCTGCTTTCAGGATCCGCATCCGCCGAGTATAGGGGTTAAGCTGTGGGCATGAGACGTTGCCTCATCGGCGTCGCCCTATTCGGGCTGGCACTGGCCGCGCCCGCCGCACAGACCAAGACCGGGCTCACCGCGATCGATGGCATTCGCGTGGGCCATCACACCCTTGCTGAGCGGCCGACCGGATGCACGGTGGTCCTCGTCGAGAAGGGCGCGACGGCCGGCGTCGCGGTTCGAGGGTCCGCACCCGGCACGCGCGAGACCGACCTGCTCGATCCGTCGAATCTCGTCGAGCAGGTGCACGCCATCGTCTTCTCGGGCGGCAGCGCGTTCGGGCTCGATGCCGCGAGCGGCGTCATGAAGTATCTCGAGGAGCGCAAGGTCGGGTTCCCATTCGGCGGCGCCTACGTGCCGATCGTTCCTGCCGCGGTGCTCTTCGATCTGCCGGTTGGCGGCAAGCCGCTCATCAGGCCGGACGCATCGTGCGGATATGCGGCGGCCAGGGCTGCGACCGATGGACCAATCAAAGAAGGTAGCGTTGGCGCGGGCGCCGGCGCCACCGTCGGCAAATTCGGCGGCGGCGGCAACGCCATGAAGGGCGGCATCGGCACAGCGTCGATCACGCTGCCGAGCGGGCTGATTGTCGCCGCGCTCGTGGCCGTCAACTCCGCGGGCGACATCGTCGATCCCGCCACCGGCCGCATTGTCGCCGGCGCGCGCGGCAAGGACGGCGTCAGTTTTCTCGACGCGCGCACGCTGTTGCGATCGGGAACCACGGCGGCGCAGCGGCCTGGTGAAAACACCACGCTCGGACTGATCGCGACCAACGCGACAGTCACCAAGGCACAAGCGCGGAAGATCGCGGAAATGGCGCACGACGGGTTCGCGCGCGCCATCGCGCCGGCGCACACGATGAACGACGGCGACACGATCTTCGCGATCGGCACGGGCGCCTTCACCGGCGACGCGAACATCACGATCCTTGGCGGGCTCGCCGCCGAGACGATGGCGGATGCGATCCTGCGCGCGGTGCGGGAAGCCACCGGCGTGCCGAACTATCCGGCCGTTCGCGACCTCACTCGCAAGTGAACATCTACGTCGCGCTGCTGATCGGGTATTCAGCAGCGCTCACGGCGCTGGGCCTGTGGATCGCGCGACGGGTCCGCGGTCCGGCCGACTTCTTCGTCGCCGGCCGTAAGCTGACGTGGCCGTACATCGCGGCAACGATGCTGGCGGCCAACATCGGCGCGGGCGCGACCGTTGGCGCGACAGGACTGGCATATCAAGAAGGTGTCAGCGCGTGGTTCTGGAATGGATCCGCGGGCACCGGCTCGCTGCTGCTGGCGACGCTCGTGGGACCACGCATCTGGAGGCTCGCCGCCGATCGCGGCTACCTGACGGTCGGCGACTTTCTCGACGATCGATACGGGCGAAGCGTGCGCGTGATCATCACGTCGCTGATCTGGGTCGGCGCGCTGTTCATACTCGCGAGCCAGTTGCTGCTCGGCGCCGCGGTGTTCAGCGTCGTCGCCGGTCTTCCGAAGTGGGCGGGTGTCTTGATCGGCGGCGCAGCGATGACGGGCTACTTCAGTGCCGGGGGCTTGCTTAGCTCCGTCGGCGTCAGCGCCGTTCAACTGATCGTCAAGTTCACGGGCTTTGCGATCGCGATTCCGATCCTGATGCACGCGGCCGGGGGGATGGACGCCATCGCACAGAATCCTGCGTTGCCAGCGACGTTTCTCGATCCGTTGTTCTCGACGGGCGCGAATTCGGGTTTCACGCTGTTGCTGTTGTCGGGCCCGAACTTCATCGTGTCGCCGGGACTGATTCAAAAGGCGTACGGCGCGGAGAGCACTGGTGCGGTGCGGCTGGGGGTGGGCGCCAATGCGATCGCGCTCATGATTTTTGCCTTCTTGCCCGTGTTCCTTGGTTTGACCGCGCGGGTCCTGTTCCCGGGCATCGACGAGCGCGATCTCGTGCTGCCGACGCTGTTGCTGCACGGCTTGCCCGTGTGGCTCGGCGCGCTGGCGCTGGCCGCGGTGTTCTCGGCTGAAGTGGGCGCCTGCGAGGCGATCCTCTTCATGCTCTCGACTTCACTCTCGCAGGATCTCTACAAGCGCGTCGTCAATCCGTCGGCGACGCCCGCGCAAGTGCTGACCGTGGCGCGAGTGGCGGCGTTCGTCGGCGGCATCAGCGGCATGCTGCTCGCGATCTTCGTCGTCGGCGAGATCATCGCCGGGCTCTCGGTGTTCTATTCGATCATCGGCGCGGCGTTGTTCGTGCCGGTGATCGGCGGCTTGTTCGTGCGTGGCGCAACGACGCGCGATGCGCTCGCGGCGATCGTCGCGGGTATGTCGGTCTTCCTCGCCGTTCAATACGGCACCGATCACAAGGGCTGGTTCAATCCCAACCTCTGGGGAATCGTCGCGTCCGCGGCTGGGTTTTTCGTGTCGCAGTTAATCGGCAGGATGCAGGCGCGCTGATCGAGACGATCAACGCGCGCTGGTAACCGCGGCCCTCGCCGGCTGCAGCTGCTGCAGCGAATACTTGCCGATATCGTCGATGATCTTCGCGTCGGCGCGCGCGATCTGCTGCAGGCCGACGGCCGGCACGGGCTTCACGAACAACACCAGGAACATCGCGTTCCGCTTGTCGCCCAGCCACGGATCCATGGTGCGGACGTGCGTGAAGCCGGCCGCTTTGATCTCGTCGGCGACGATTTCGGGCGGGATGCCGTGACCGCCACGGTTCGCCGGCACGCCCTCGGGGACCGCCGATCCAGGCCGTCCGCGAAAGTCGATGATCGCGAGCCGCCCGCCGGGCTTCAGCGAGGCGAGCAGGCTCTTGTTGAACGCGTCGATCGCGGTGACGTGGTGATAGACGTCGCGCATGAAGATCGCATCGCAGCAATTGGCTGGAAGATTTGTCGCCGCGGCCGCTCCTTCGATCACCGTCACGTTTTTCAATCCTTCTTTGTCGGCATACTCGCGAATGACGCGGAGCTGGCGCTGGCCGATGTCGGTCGCGTAGACGCGGCCGTCGCCGATCCAATGACCAAGGACGACGGTGAAGGCGCCGCCGCCGGCGCCGACATCCGCAATGGTCATGCCGGGCTGGAGGTCGAGCACTTTCACAAGCTCCGGGACGTCGATCTCGGCTTGCTGGCGTTCCTGTGCGATTTGTTTCGCGTCCGGTTCCTGCGCGAACGCAGGCGCGGCGACGATCAGCGTGGCGGCGGCGAGAGTGGCTAGTCGATACATGGTGATTCGACGCTCCTCTGGATTTCCAGGTTGGTGTTATTTCAAGGGCTGGAACTCTTGATAGGCCTTGGTCAATTGCTTGCCCAGGTCCTCGGTGACGACGAGACCGGCGCGAAGGCGCATCAGCTGCTCGCGAAACTTCAGCATATCCGCGCGGTCTGCCTTCGTCGGATCAGCTTGCGATATCAACGCGATGCTGTCCGCGACCGCGTCGACGGCCCTGCTCTGGATCTTGTCGAACAGCTCCTGCAGTTTGTACAACTCGGCATAATCCTTCACCTGGTGGTACGACATGTGTGCCAGCGCACCGGTGCGGTCGGCGCTCAGCCAACTGGAGGAGTTGAGCGTGGCGAGATGGAAGTTCAACTGCAGCGTCGAGATTTTGGTCTTGCCCTTGGCGAGGATATCGTTGGCGAAATTCATGCAGTTCTCGATGTCGTCATGCGCCGACGCAATCGACTTCGGCAGGCCCTGCATCTCCTTCAGGTTGTCGGCGACTTCCATGGCGATCGCTTCGTGCGCGGCGGCCACCAGCACGCGGTTGTTGTTCCAGTCCACGAGGCCGTCGATCAGCAGCGCGATCAACACGCCGGCCGTCACGGTAATGAACTGGAAGGCGTAGTCGGCGAAGTTGTACTTCTTCATGCCATGAAACGCGTGCCACTCTCGCACGCCTTGATCAACTTGTCCAGCCGGCGCAACCGCGTTTCCTCCTGCTTCGCGCCGTTGACCCAGCCGGTCATGATCTTCCGGTAATACGGCGCCTGGATCTGAAAAAAAGCCCACGCCTTCTTGTTGGCCTTGAACTTCTTCTCCAGGGATGCCTCGAACGCCTGCGACACGCGCTCGTAACTATAGTTGCGAGACTTCTGCTCGGTGCGCTTCGCATAGGCGGCAAAGCCCGCCTTGTGCATGCGCTTCCGCTTGATCAGCTCCTCGACCTTGGCGATGTTGATCGCGCTCCAATTGCTGCCCGCGCGACGCGGCGTGAAGCGATTGGTGTAGGCCTCGTCGTTCACCTTCTTGCGGACGCCGTCGATCCAACCGAAACACAGCGCCTCGTCTACCGACTCCTGCCACGTGATGCTCGGCTTGCCGCAATCCTTGCGATAATAGCCGACCCACAGTTCATCAGCGGTCTTGTGATGCTTTTTGAGCCACGCGCGAAACGCGGCTGGTGTCGAGAAGAACGTCGGCTTCACGCGAGGAATTATCCACGGAACGATCCACGGATTTCACGGATTACACGGATGCGAATCGGGCTGACCCGCGACGCCGGGCTCCGCCCGGCGCGGTCGGCGAGAACGAGAGGTGAATGCAAGAGAGCGGTGCTCCTTGTGCTCTCTTGCAATTCACCTCTCGCTCTCGCCGCCGGCCCGAAGGGCCGGCGCGGGTCAGCCCTCGGCCCTCAGCCGCTCTGCGGCCTGCCTTTCAATCCGTGAAATCCGCGTAATCCGTGGATGACTTATTTAAGGAACGGCGATCTTCAGCTCGGCTTCGTAGAGCGCGGTGCGATCGTTGTCGCGCGCGGCCCAGCGCATCAGCGTGACCGGATCCTTCCGGGCCATTCCGCTGAACACCTGTTTGCCGTTCACCGTCACGACGACGGCCTTGGAGAAATCGATCGCGTCCGGGGACAGCAGCAGGGTGAACGCAGCGACGTCGCGGACGATCGCATCGAACGTGTTGCCCTTGCGGCGAATGTCGACCCGCCCCGATCGCTTCGTGTGGCGGAAGAAACCGAGATCGGTGAGCTCGGTCGCGCGCGACGCATCGGCGCGCAGCTCGTTGATGATCAACCAGCGATTACGGTTGAAGCGATCGACGCGCTCGGTTTCCCAGGACAGCGCCGCCGGATGCGCCACGCGCGGATGCTCGTGCACGAACTGCTCGAACGGCGCGCGTTCGGTGGGCCACCACGCGGTGTTGTGGACGGCGCCGGCCTGCGGACGGAACACCAGGTTGACGCCCATCTTCTTCAGCCACGCGACGTGCGGCTCGACCTGCGCGACCGGATACAGCGGATCGTTCTCGCCGTTGACGACATACAACGGAGCGTTGATGAAGTTGTTGCCGTGCATCTCGCCGTCGGCGCCGTTCTCGGGATTGCGAAGCACCGCGAGGCTGCCGTTGAGCGGCAGGTACGACGAGAAGACGTTCGGTTCCTTCAGCGCCATGTAATAGACGCCGGTGCCGCCGTCGGAGATGCCGGTGATGTAAATCCGCGACTCGTCGATGTTGTACTTGCGCTTCAGCGCGTCGACGGCGCGCAGGATGTTGTCGACCTGCTCTTCATCCCACCACTGCGCCGCGATCCAGCCGCTCGGGTGCAGATAGATCTGCTTCTCGCCCTCGATGCGATTGGGCGTGCGCCCGCCCGGCGTTGGCTGCCGGCCCGGCGGCTGCGCGTTCGGCGAGGGTCGCCCGACGCCGCCATGCAACTGCACGCGCAGCATCCACTTCTGGGCAGGATCGTAATCGCTGGGCACTTCGACGACGTTGTTGAAGTAGGGGCCCGACTTGGATTTCCATCGCAGCGAGTACTCGCCGCGCTTTTCGTCGAGATACGTGCGTCCCTGCTGCAGCCGCTCGTAGAGGAAATCAGGATTGTGCGACTGGAACTGCGTCGCCATGGCCTCGGCGTCGGCCGGCGCCTCAGCGGACATGAACTGCTCGACCAGGGGATCGGACGGCTTCTGGTTGACGGCGGTCGTCAGCGCAAACGCGGTGACGAGGGCAATCGCGATGGCCTTCACGCGCTGAGGATAGCGCAGAATTCGGCCAGCACCATCGCGGTCGCCCCCCAGACTTTCTCACCCTCGATGTCGAAAAACGGCACGTCCACGTCGATCGACTGCCCTTTCACCACTCGTGTCCGGAGTTCGCGCTTGACGATGGCCGGATCCGACAGGAGCGAGACGGGCGCCTCGATGATGCGCGCCACTTCCCATTCGGCGCGCTGGAAGGCGGGACGCATCGAGGTGAAGCCCACGATCGGGTGCAGCAGGAAGCCGCTGACCGGAATATGGAGCGGCGTGAGCCGGCCGAGCAGTTCGACCGTGGTCGGATCGATCCCGATCTCCTCGGTCGCTTCGCGAAGCGCGGCGGCTTCGAGGCTCTCGCCTTCTTCGACGCGGCCGCCAGGCAATGCGACCTGGCCTGTGTGATTGCGCATTTCCGAGCCGCGCACCGTCAGGGCGACGTGCAGCGTATCGTCCCGTCGACTCGCGTCGCTTTCGCGACCCTCGCCCAGGGCGATCGCGTGCGGGTAGACCAGCAGCAGCGCGGCGCCGTCGCGGGCCCCTTCCGGGAACTTCAGCGGATCCCATCCGAGGCGCGGCGATGGCGCCATTCGCAATTGCGCATCGAGGCCCGGCAACGGCCGCTGAAGGCCCAGACGCAGTTTTTCCAGGGCCGCAGAAGGCATAGATTTCACCAGGGCCACAGAGAGCGCAGAATGCTCAGATCACTGTCTCTTGATCGTCGTGCCCTGGCGCACCGGCGAGACGTATGCGCTCACCATGCTCTCCTGCCCCTCGGCGCCAATCGCCGACACGCCGAACACGAAGTCGTCGATGTTGACGTTCTTCAAGGTGAACTGCGTAACGTTGCCGATGGTCTGGGCGTGCTCCCAGTCGTTGGTCCAGGTGTCGCGCCAGTAGACGCGATACGCGACCGCGCCCGGCGACGCATTCCAGCGCATCGTCGCGTCGTAACCGGAGGGATCGCGCGACAGCATGTTGGCATTGCGATCGTTGGTCACCTTCGGCGCCGGCGGCGCGAGGGCCAGTGACGCGACCCCGGCCGCGTTGACGCGCGCGTTCTGCGCAAGGTAACCAAAGTCGACGCCGTCGATGCGATCGTTGGCGCCGTGCTGCCGCTCGAAGTTCTCGTTGGCCTCGCGGAACACAACCGCCGGAAAACCGTTCTGGCTGAACGACGATTGATCGCTGCCGCGGCCAAAACGATCTTCCCGCGCCATCAAGCGGACCTTGTGCGACGGCACGTAGAGAGCCGCGGCCTTGCGGATGGAGCGGGCAAGCGATCGCGCCGGTGAATCCTCGGGACCCACCGCATAGACCTTGATCGACTCGGCATCGCGAATGCCGTTGCCGCCGATCGAGTTGCCGACGATGTCGTTGTTGAAGACCGCTTCGATGGGCACGCCGGCCTTCTTGAGATCTTCGGCGTGCACATTCGAGCCGACCAGGCCCTGCTCCTCACCCGCCCACGTGACGAACACCAGCGTGGCGTCGAACTGCACGCCGCTCTCCGCGAACGCGCGGGCCAGCTCCATCGTCAACACCGTGCCGCTGCCATCGTCGTTGGCGCCATTCGCCTCGACGTTTGGATCGAAGCCGGGACGAGTCTGGCGATCGCCGCCGGCGTTCGCGACCGGCGCCGACGCATTCGACACGTTCTGGCCGCCGATGTTGACGCTGTCGTAGTGGCCGCTGACGTAGATGCGGCGCGGCGATCGGCCCGGCAGAATCGCCACGACGTTGCGCAAATCGACCGGGCTGGTGATGCGGCCCTGGGGCGCAATCTGATGCGTGTCGAAATTGACGCGCAGCTTTTCGCTCGAACGGCGCATCTCTTCGAGGATCCAGTTGCGCGCGGCGCCGATGCCCCTGGTGGTCGAGGTCTGATCGGAGAGCGTGTTACGCGTGCCGAAGCTGACCAGCTTCGTCAGCAGTTCTTTCAGGCGCTCCTCCGATACCGACGCGACGATTTTTTCGATGCGCGGGTCGGCGTCGGGGCGCGGCGCCTGCGCGCCCAGTGCGCCGGTCAGCGCGAGGGCCAGCAGTCCACCCACCAACAATCGATTCCTCATTACTGACTCCCCGGTTTGTCCCACACGATGGTGTATCGCCACATCCAGTGGTAGTGAATGGCGGCCGGCGGCGCGAACGATGCGGCCAGTTGTTGCGCCTCGGTCCACGACAAGTACCGTTCGCCCGCGCAGTGGCGGTCCCACACCGCCAGCACGTGCGGCGGTGAGCGAAGCCGGCCCGTCCGAACGAACCGGCCGGCGCACTTGTGCGCCAGCGCAGTATATGCGCGAAGCTGGTCGAGCACACCCTCGTCGCGGCGCAGATCCTGGACGATCAGCCGGCCGGCGGGACGCACAAGGGCACGCAGCCGATCGAACGAATCCGCGAGCGGCAGGTGATGCATGGCCGCCGCGCTGATGACGCAATCGAATTCATGATCGAAGCCCGCAGTCATGAAGTCGCCGCACATCAGCGACACGCCGGGCGGGATCGGACCTGCCTCCGCCCGGCGAATCATTCCAGGAGAGAGATCGATGCCGACGATCTGGCGATCGGGGCGGGCGATCGCACGGCACAGGCGGCCGACGCCGCAGCCCACATCCAGTACCGTGCGGGCGCCGTCCGGCACGAGCGAGAGCAGAAAGTCATCATAGCGATCGATGCCGCTGCCGCTCACGTCCTCGAGCGCCGCAATTTCATCGAAGTCCGCCCGAACACGCGCTATGTCCGGCGTGTTCATCGGCGTTTGCGAGCCGCTCGGGGTCTACGGGGCGGCGCTTTCGAATTGACGAACCGCCAGGCCATGCCGAGCAGATCGCGCATCGCGTCGGGCTGAATCTTCTTCAGGCGCACCAGTACGCAGGCGTAATCCTCGTAGTGCGGCTTCAGGTAATAGATCTCGGGCGCCTCGGCGAGCATCTCGTCGCGCTGCGGAAAGTCGACCCGCACGACCAGCGAGTTTGGTTCGGCCTGCTTGTTGGTCGGAATGCAGGCGAGCAGTTGTCCGTGCAGCTTGAGCGCGGGCGATCCGTACGCGGTGCCCTCCTCGACGTCAGGAAGTGCCAGCCCCATCCGCTTGATCGCCGCGAAGTTCAGCGCGGATCGAACTGCCATATGCCGATCACGCTGCCGGCAGGATCGATCAGCGTCGCGACCCAGACGTCGCCTTCCTGATACGGCTGCCGCACCACCTTGCTGCCGGCCCTCACCATCTTCTCGAGCGTCGCATCAAGGCCATGCACATAGACGTAGAAGATCACGCCCGGCTCGGTCGAGATCATCCGGTCGGTGACGAAAGCGCCGATGATGTCGCCCGACGCATCGGTGAAGCTCAAATGCGCGTCGCTGCCGCCGCGAATCTGCCAGCCGAAGATGTCCTTGTAGAACGCGGCCGACTCGCGCACGTCCAGGGCGGGAATCTGGACGTAGGCGAGACGGCCGTGGGCGAACGGGTGCTCCCGAGCTGTCACCGCTGCTCGTTATTCGTCGCAGTGTTAGACGGCCTGCCCATCTGCGCCGGCGCGACCGGTGTCGCGGGACCGTGGAAAATGCCGTTGAAGATCAGCTTCCACGTCGCGCGCGGCTGGGCGCGGAAATCGATCTGGCTGCCATAGGTGACAACGTTGCCCTTGCCGACCTTGAAGGACAGGATGTTCGCCTGATCCTTCAGGTATTCCTCGCCGAGCAGCCAGCCGCTGGCGAGCACCTTCTCACGCGGATAGCGCGAGACGACCTTGGTATCGATGCCGAAGCCCGGACGGATGCGATACGCCTGATCGTCATCGAAGAACACCGGCCACGACGCCGGCATGCCCCACGCGATCGGATTCGTGGGATCGAACTCGTTGTTGAGGAGCGAGCCCGGGCAATAGAACAGCGATTCGGGATCGGCAACCTTGTCGCGCAGCGTCTGCATCAACTTCGCGGGGCTCGTGAAGGCATCCTTCAGCTCCGCGGCGGCGTTGGCGCTATTCGCCGCCGGCGTGGCGCCGCCCTGTCCCCCGAAGCGCGGCGCCGCCTGTGGCAGCGCCGGCTCAATCGGCAGATCGAGCAGATCGCGCGCCGTGGCGACGGCGTTCCCGATGGCGAGCAGCGTGCCGCCGTTCTCGACGAACTTCTTCAGGTTCGCCCAGCCGGCATCGCCGATGCCGAACGCCCACGACCATTCCGCCGGATCGTTGGTCTTGGCGTTGAGGCCGTTCATCATGCGCTGCTTCGTCGTGCCCGAGGGCAGGATGATGACGTCGTACTTCGCGTTCAGATCGCCGGCGAAGTCCTGCGCCTTCATGACCTCGTGGTTGATGCCCCACTGCTCGAGCATCCACATCTGCCAGCCCGCGGGCATGTTGCCCGCGGCTTTGTAGAGGCCAACCTTCGTATTCGGCTTCAAGCGCTCACCTTCAACCTGCGGCGGCGCATCGACGCCCGCGACCGCAATGCCGAGCTCCTTGCCGTACTTCTCGACGATCGGTTGCGACGCGGCCGTCGACGGGATCACCCACGTGCCGGGCGCGAATTTGCCCTGCGCTGAGCCTGTCGAAGCGTCGAACGCCTTCGAGGCGCGATACACGGGGACGTTGGCCTTCTGCAGCTGCGCGATCATCTTGAACGTGCCGTAGCTTTCCGGACCGATCAGATACGCGCTCTTCGGCTTCGCGGCCACGGTGGCGGTCATCGGCGCGACCTTCTTCACCAGCTCGAGCTGCGCGTCGAACGGCTTCGCGACGGCGTCGACACCAACGCCGGTCAGCATCCACAGCGTGTGACCGGTGACGTCGTACGGCGGCTCGGGCGGGCCGCCCGGGAACAAGCGGAGATCCGGATAGTCCTGGCGCGACAGCATCGTGTTGGCAAACCCGCCGTAGGGTTGCGCGGTCTTGATCACGAACGATCCCGCCGGATACTGCCTGCCGTTGGCGCTGAACGCCGCGGTGGCGCGATGAATCTCCACGGCGCCGAACTGCAGGATGTCGAGCATCTCGTAGAGACCGAAGTTGTCGCGCTGATCGGCCGAGACCACATACGCGTACGGACCGACCATGCCGTTGGCCATGTCGCGATTGACGCGATAGAAATTCATCAGCCAGTTGCGTCCGTACTTCGCGACTTCGGTCATGCCGGCAATCGCCACGGTCACGCCGTAATCAACCTGCTGGCCGAGCGTCCACGTGTCTTTCGTGTACGGCACCGGGAAATGCGCGCGCGAGTCCTGCCATCCGAGCGGTCGCCCGTTGGGGCTCTTCACCGGATCGGCGAGGTTGCTGTTGGCGATCTCGGTGAGGATGCGCGGCTGGCCGTGGTAGACCATGTACTGGCGCGCCGGCGACCACATGTCGTAGGCGTCTTCCCACGCTACGCCTTCCTTGCCTTCCGACAGCAACGCGTGCGCCATCGCCTGGCCGACGGTGCCCTGCTCCATGCGCAGCAGCGGGTGCATGTTCGGATCGAACGGCTCGGTGAACGGCGGCACGAAAATGCGCGCGCCGTTGCCGCCCTGCTGGTGCATGTCGTGCGTGATGATCGGCTTGTACTTGTTCTGGACCGCCTCGATGTTCATGCGCGTTTCCTTCTGCGTGAACATGAACCAGTCGCGGTTGTCGTCGTGGCCGACGTACTTGTGATACAGGTCGGGGAACACGCGCTGATACGGCGTGCCCTTGGTCTTGTACCAATGATCGATCACCAGCACCTGGCCGTCGGGATTCTGAGACGGCACCATCAGGACGACGCTGTTGTCGAGAATCTCGCGCGTCTGCGCGTCGGTGGCCGTGGCCAGCCGATGCACGATGTTGATGATGGCCTGGCCGTTGCTGACTTCAGTGGAGTGAATCGTCGCGTAGATGAAATAGAACGGCTTGCCCTCGGCGGCGAGCTTCTCCGCCTCGGCTTCGGACAGGCCGCGCGGATCGGCCAGACGCCGGTTGATCTCGACGAGCCGATCGAACTTCGCCAGGTTCTCCGGCGAGCTGATGCGCAACAGCGGATAGCTGTTCCCCATCGTCGTCTTGCCGAGCTCCTCGTACTTGACGCGGTTGGTCTGCTTCGCGAGCAGTTGGAAGTATTCGAGGATTTTCGGATAGCGCGCCAGCTCACCGTCGGCGCCGATCTTGAAACCGAAATACTGATCAGGATGTGGGACGGCCTGCTGCGCGGTCATCCGCCCGGATGACAGGGTCAACAGCGCCAGGGCGATCACCGAGAAACGAAGGGCATTACGCATGCCCGGGATTCTACCTTTTGCGCAGGGCGAATCCCACGGAGACGAAGGGCCGCGGCGGCGTGTCGCCGTGGACGCCGGTGCCGGCGCTGATGTCGAGCTGCGCGTTGCGGCCGAGGAAGATGGCGGCGCCGCCGTCGACAATCACCGACGAGGCGCCCTGTTCGGTTTCCGGCGCCTGGATGCCGGAATCGATAAACCACGCGACTTTCGGCGTCGGCTCATACGACAGCGTCACGGCAGCCAGGCCCGTAACGAACCGGCCATCTTCGGTTTCGTACGAGGCCAGCCCGACGTTGGGATTGAGCGAGAACGATTTCGCCAGCTCAAAGTCCATCGCGAGGCGGAGGTCGCCCGTCACGCGCGAGGCGTGAAAGTCCCCCGTGCCCCACGCCGGGAACACACGTGCGATCACCCCGAAGCCGGGATGCACCACGATCTCGGCGCCGATCGAAATCGGCGCGATGCCATAGTCCTTCTGCCCGCGATTCGTCTCGGCCGTCCACGTGTTGCTCTCGACGCGCGCTTCGAGTCGATCGAGCAGGCCGATGCGAACCAGCGTCGGGAGAAACCAGACCCTGTCGGCCGGACGCGACTCCCATTGCACGCCGGTCTCGAGCTGAATCGAGCGCGGCTTGATGACCGTGCTGGTGTCGGCGATGCCGGGACGATCGGCGTCGATCCGATCGGATGATTGGGCAAAAGCAACAGTGGAAAAAAGGACGCCGATCGAGACGAGAACGGAAAGACGAATGATCGGCCTCGCGGCCGATTCTATCGTCAGCGGAACGCCGCCAGCAACGCGCCGAATGCGGCAAACTGCGCGACGAAAAAGCCGAGCAGCCACCGCATCAAGCTGGCATGGCGGTCGATCATCTCCGCGCGCAGATCCTTGAGGTCCAGCCGCACGGCGCCGCACTCTTCGCCCAGCCGGCGCTCGAGGCGCTCCAGCGTGACGACGTTCACTTCGTCCTCTTCCAGGATTTCAATCGGCCTGAGCGAACCACGCATCGACATGAGATCACCTCCCTGTTCCTGACGACGACGGTGCCATCGTCCAGACGAAGAGGCAAGGGAGAAAGGAAGTGGAGGACGAGATTTAACAGATCGCAAAAATTGCGACGCCTGTTCAGTGTGCTGGTGTCGCTTTGAGTTCTGTTTCGTGCATCTCGCGCAGCCGGAACTTCTGGATCTTGCCGGATGCGGTCAACGGAAATGCGTCGACCACTTTGATGAAGCGCGGCACTTTGAACCGGGCGATGCGCTCGCGACAAAACGACTGCACTTCGTCCGGCACAATCGTCGCGCCCGGATGCAGACGAAGCGCGGCCGCGACGTCTTCGCCGAAGAACTCGCTCGCGACCGCATACACGGACGCATCGGCGATCGACGGATGCGTGCGCAGCACGTCTTCGACTTCCTTTGGCGCGATGTTCTCGCCGCCCCGAATGATGATGTCCTTGATGCGGCCGGTGATCCGCACGCGGCCGTCTCGATCGATCGACGCCTGATCGCCGCTTCGCAGCCAGCCGTCTTTGGTGATCGCGGCGGCCGTCGCCTCCGGCATCTCGTAGTAGCCCTTCATCACTACGTAGCCGCGCGCCCACAGCTCGCCGTCGGCGCCGGTTGGAACATCCTGGCCGGTGGACGGATCGACGATGCGCACTTCGACTTCGGGCATGACGCGACCCACGGTCTGCGTCCGCTCGACCAGATCGGCATCGCGCGGAGTCTGCGTCAGGCCCGGCGAGGTTTCGGTCAGGCCATACACGATCGTCAGCTCGCGCATCTTCATCTGATCGATGACGCGGCGCATCAACGGCTCAGGACACAGCGCGCCGGCCATGATGCCGGTGCGCAGCGACGAGGTATCAACGCGATTGAAGTCCGGGTGTTCGAGCTCCGCGAGAAACATCGTCGGCACGCCGTAGAGCGCCGTGCACTTCTCGCCATCGACGACTTCGAGCACGCGGGTCGCGTCGAAGAATTCCAGCGGACACAGGCACGCGCCATGCGTATACGCGGCAAGGACGCCGAGCACGCAGCCGAAGCAGTGAAACAGCGGCACGCACAGGCACAATCGATCCTCCGGCGTGTAGCCGAGGCCTTCGCCAATCCAATAGCCGTTGTTGACGATGTTCCGGCTCGAGAGCATGACGCCCTTGGGAAAGCCGGTCGTGCCGGACGTGTATTGCATGTTGATCACGTCGTCGACGCCGACGGATCGTTCACGCTCGTCGAGCGCCGCCTCTGAAACACTCGCGGCGCGGGCGCGAAGCTCCGAGTACGGCGTCGCATCAGACGGACACGCATCGCCGATGAAAAACACCCGCTTCACGCCGGCGGAGTGTGATTCACGGAACTCCGCCATGTAGTCGACGCCCCTGAAGCCGGCGATCGTGAACAGCGTTTCGCTCTGGCTCTGGCGGAGCAGGTATTCGATTTCGCGCGCGCGGAGCGAGGTGTTGACGGTGACGAGGATCGCGCCGATCTTGGCGAGCGCGAACTGCAGCACGATCCATTCGGGCACGTTGGTGGCCCACACCGCGACACGATCGCCGCGCTGCACGCCGGCCGCCATGACACCGCGGGCAATGACGCGTGCCTCGGCCTCGAGCTCGCGAAAGCTCCAGCGCGGACCGCCGGCATACACGAGCGCGTCCCGGTCAGGGACGGCCGACGCGAGATGCGTCAGGAGCCGGCCGACGGTGACGTCACGAACTGGCAACGAGAGCGTGGTGATGATGCCGGATTCTACCGGGCCATGCCGGTCGAATGAAGTTGAGATTGAGTGTCAGGTTTTGCGCGTTCGCGGACGTTGACTAAGCTCACCAGGCGTTGGTCGTCGGGAATCGCTTCAAAGCCCAACTGTTCATCTGGTCGGCGGCGGTCGTCTACGTGGCGGCGATCGGGGCGGCCACGGTGGGCGCCGAGCAGGCACCCGCCAGGGCGCCGGCGGGCCCCGCCGTGCCCGCCAACGCGACCGGCGAGCAGATTTTTGCGGCCGCGTGCGCGACCTGCCACGCCGCGGACGGGACCGGCTCGCCGAAGAGCGTGGTCGGGTTCACGCCGCTCGCCAACGGACACGACCTGCCCGACTTCACGGACTGTTCGATCAACACGGTCGAGCCGCTGCCGGACTGGGTGGCGGTGGTTCACGAGGGCGGCCCGGTTCGCGCGCTCGATCGCCACATGCCGGCGTTCGGCGAAGCGCTGACGCGCGAGCAGATTGAACGGACCGTCAAGTATCTGTGGTCGTTCTGCGATGACCGATCGTGGCCACGTGGCGACCTGAATTTCCCGCGCGCGTTCTTCACCGAGAAGGCATTCCCGGAAAACGAGACGGTGATCACCACCGGCGTGACGACCAGCGGCGCGAAGAGCGTCACCAACCAGATCGTCTACGAGCATCGCATCGGTTCGCGCGGCCAGTACGAGATCGCGGTGCCGATCGACATGCAGCAGGCCGAGGCAGGCGGGTCGTGGAGCCGCGGGCTCGGCGATATCGAGTTCGCGGTGCGGCGGATTTTTTACCACAGCGTCGCGCGCGGCAACATCTTCGCGGCCGGCGCCGCCGTCGTGCTGCCAACCGGCAAGGAGGAGCTCGGCCTGGGCAACGGCGTCACGATCGTCGAGCCGTTTGCGATGTTCGGCCAGGCGTTCGGCAACGGGTTCATCCAGCTGCACACCGGCATCGAGATCCCCACCGACCATGAGAAGGGTGAGAACGAAGGGTTCGTGCGGACGGCGGCGGGCTACACGTTCGCGCAGGATCGTGGCTTCGGCCGGGCGTGGACACCGATGCTGGAAGTGCTGATCGCGAAGCCCGACGGCGGATCGGCGGAGTGGGACGTGGTGCCGCAAATGCAGATCTCGCTCAGCAAACTGCAGCATGTCCTGCTGAGCGTGGGCGCGCGCATTCCCGTCAACGAGCGCGAGGAACGCAAGCCGCAGTTTCTCACCTACTTCCTGTGGGACTGGTTCGACGGCGGGCTGTTTCAATTCTGGAAATGAGCGCGATGCGAGGTCTGTCCCGATCGAACCGGATCGTCGCGATCGCCGCGACCGCGTGGGCGCTCGCGCTCTTCACGGCGGCGCCACGCGCCACGGATCAGCAGCGCCCGGCCGCGACGTCGGCGAACGCGCATCGCGACCTGTCGCTGTTCACGCACTCCGACGACTGCGTCGCGTGCCACAACAACCTCAGCGCGGCTAACGGTGAGGATGTGTCGATCGGCGCGAGCTGGCGCTCGACGATCATGGCGCATTCGTCGCGCGATCCGTACTGGCAGGCGTCGGTCCGCCGCGAAGCGATCGATCATCCGTCGCGTTCGGCCGACATCCAGGATGAATGCGCGGCGTGCCACATGCCGATGCCACGCCGCATTGCCCACGCGGCGGGCGCAAAGGGCGAGGTCTTCTCACACTTGCCGATCGCCCGCGATCAATCTGCGCTGCAGCGGCTCGCCGGCGACGGGGTGTCGTGCACGGTCTGCCACCAGATTGCGGCTGACGGACTGGGAACGCGCGACAACTTCAACGCCAACTTTCTCATCAAGCCGCCGCTGCCCAACGGAATGCGCGTCATCTACGGCAACTACGAAGTCGATCCCGGCCGCCGGCGAATCATGCACTCGGTCACCGGCTTTCAGCAGGAGGCGGCCCCGCACATCAAGCAGTCGGAGCTGTGCGCGACCTGCCACACGCTAATCACCCAGGCCTTTGGACCCGACGGCGCGGTGATCGGCGAGCTGCACGAACAGATGAACTTCCAGGAGTGGCAGCACAGCGACTACGCGAAGATCGATCAACGGAGCTGCCAGTCGTGCCACATGCCGTCGGTGGCGGGGCCGATCCGCATCGCCTCCGTGCTCGGCGACGAGCGCGACAGCCTGGCCCGGCATAGCTTCGTCGGCGGCAACGCGCACATGCTGCGGCTGCTCAATCGCTTTCGCAACGAGCTCGGCGTGACCGCGCCCGCGTCGGAACTGGAAGCCACGGCCAGCACCACGATTCGACAACTGCAGCAGGACACCGCCACGATCCGCGTGAGCGCGCCACAGCTGGCGTCGGGTCGCCTCGCCTTCGACGTCGAGGTCACGAATCTGACGGGGCACAAGTTCCCGACCGGCTATCCATCGCGCCGCGCCTGGCTGCACGTCACGGTGCGTGACGCGCGCGGCCGCATTGCGTTCGAATCAGGCGCGATCACCGACGCCGCGTCGATCACCGGCAACGACAACGACCGTGACGCCGCCGCGTACGAGCCGCACTACGAGGAAATCTCGTCCGCGGACCAGGTGCAAATCTACGAGTCGATCATCGGCGATCGCGCCGGCGCGGTGACGACGGGATTGCTGACGGCGACGCAGTATCTGAAGGACAACCGCCTGTTGCCGCGCGGCTTCGACAAGGCCACGGCGGCGCCGGAGATCGGCGTGTTCGGCGCGGCCAGCACCGATCGCGACTTCGCGGGCGGCGGCGATCGCGTGCGCTATCGCATGCCGGTGAGCGGCGACGGGCCGCATCGCGTCGAGGTCGAGCTGCGTTATCAATCGATCGGCTTCCGCTGGGCGTCAAACCTCGAGCCCATCAAAGCCGACGAAGCGGCGCGATTTGTTTCGTACTATAAGGCGACGGCGGCGGGATCCTCCGTTGTCGTCGCCGCGGCTACGGTAACCGTTGAGTCGAGGACGCCATAATGCCGAGTCTCGCTTCTATTCATCCGCAGGTCGTTCACTTCACGATCGTCCTCGCCATCATCGGCGCAGCCTTTCGGGTGATTTCGCTGCTTGGCCGGCCGAAATGGATCAGCCCCGCCGCGACGACGCTGTTGCTGCTGGCGGCACTGGCAGGATACGTGTCGTCGCAATCGGGAACCGCGGCGCACGGCCCCATCGAACGCATTCCCGGCGTGCGTCCGGCCGTCCAGGAACACGAGGAGTGGGGAGAACGCGCGCGGAACGCGCTGTTTATTCTCGCCGGTATCGAGCTGGTCGGCCTGGCGATGTGGAAGTCGTCGAAGGTGAAGCTCGTGCACGGCATTGCGGCGATCGGCGCGCTCGTCTGCGTAGGGATCGTCTACGAGACCAGCGAGCATGGCGGCGAGCTCGTCTACTCGTACGCCGGTGGACCCGGGTTGCGGACCGGCGACGCAAAAGACACCGAGCGCCTTTTACTGGCGGGCTACTACAACCAGGCGATGGCGGATCGCAAAGCGGGGCGACTCGATTCAGCGGCGCAATTGATCAAGGACGCGGCGGCGCGCTACAACGCCGATCCCGAAGTGCGGCTGCTCGCCGCCGAGTCGCTGCTGCTCGATCAAAAGAATCCGCAGGGCGCGATCGATGCGCTCGCGTCATTCGAACCGACGCCGCAACTCCGCATCCGTAAGGGCATGCTGCAGGCGGATGCGTTCGAAGCGCTTGGGCAGAAAGACGCGGCGATCGCGGTGCTGCAGGCGCTCGTCTCCCAGACACCGAACGCGCGGGTGCAGCAGCGCATCGACAAACTGCAGGGCAAGAGTCAGTAGCCGCGGCGCTTCCAGCGCGGACCGTGGATCGCCAGGTCCACGGCATCGCCCGGCGTCTGCAACGCGAAGCCGTCGGCGCGCGCGTCGCGGATGAACTGCGCATCGACCTTGTGGATGCGGAACCGCACCAGTTGTTCCTCGGTGATCGTCGCGAAGCCGAGGTCCCTGATCGACTTGATGAATTCGGGCGTCACCTTGTGAATGCGGAACTTCACCAGGTCCTCGATGTCCATGCCGCCGAAGCCGAGCGCCTTCAACTGGTCCATCTCTTCCGGCGTGACCCTGTGAATGCGCATCTTGACGAGATCTTCGGCCGGCACGTTCTTGTAGCCGCGCGTTTCCAGGGCCTTGATGAATTCGGGCGTGACCTTGTGGATGCGGAAGCGGATCAGATCCTCGACCGCCAGGCCGCGAATGCCCTGGGCCTGCAGCGCCTTGATGTTCTCGGGCGTCGCGCCGTGGATGGCCATGCGGACCAGATCGTCGACGTCGATGCCCTTGTAGCCAGACGCGGCGAGATCGCGCACGAACTCCGGCGTGACGCGATGAATGCGCGTGCGAACGAGGTCGTCGAGCGGCAGGTTGGGATACCCGGCCTGCGCCAGGCCGCGGACGTGCGCGATGGTCACGTCGATCATCGCGAGCCGGACGATGTCGTCGGTCGAGAGGTTCTTGTAGCCGGCGCCCGCCATGTTGTTCACGAAGGTTTGATCCTGCGTGAACGTGTAGGTGCCGCTGCCGCGGCCCTGATCGAACGAGCCGCTGAACCGGAAGGTGCCGGCCTCGCGCGTCCACGAGAACTGCACGTCATTGGCGACATTGGCGACCGCGGCCGGGGGAAGCCCGACCAGCTCGCGCAGCCTGACACCGAAGCCCCAGCGGCTGTCGCCGGCGCTGGTGCGCAGGTTGAATTGCACCCGGGGCTCGCCGTCGTCACCCCGCCAGGTGTTGCGCGTGTCCGCCGTCCATTCGCCCCGGGAGGACGGCGAGGTCTGAGGTTGGAAAGCCGGAGCCGCCGATGCCGCAGAAAACGCCTTGCCGAAAGGCCCGTCACTCGTTGCGACCCCCACCGGGAGCACGGCAGCGGTAACGGGAGCCGTAAGGGCTGCGAGCAGTAGAACAGCGGCTTTACGCATCTCGATAACCTCGAACGTTTGATGATCCGAGGTTCACCGAGGGTTGCAGGCGGGTCTGAAGACCCGCCTCTACTTGAGGATTTCCTCGAAAAACTTGAGGGCGCGCGGATCCTTCGACTGGCCGAGCCAGAACATCGCCTGCTTGCGGACGGCGGGGTTCTTGTTGGTGCGCGCCTGCTGAATCAACAGCGGCACGCCTTCGTCTTTCGGCAACTGGCTGAGCGCGAACACCGCCTTCTTCTTCACTTCGGTGTCCGGATCGTTTTCGATCGCCGCCGTGATGGTGCCCACTGCCTTCTCTCCGGCGCGCTGCGCGAGCCAGAACAGCGCGTTGCCCTTGACGGCGCTCGTCGAGCCGTCGCGCGCCAGCGTCAGCAGCTCGGTGAGCGCCTGATCGCCTTTGGTCAGCGATATGACGGTGACCGCCGAGTCGTTGAGCTTGCGCGCCTGCGCCGGGGCCATGAACGTCTTCATGTAATTGAGGCTGTCGCTCACGGAGACGTTGTTGAACCAGTGCACGGCCTTGCCGCCGGCATCGAGCGGGCAATTCGCCGAGTAGGTGCGGATGCGCGTGATCTGCTTGTCCTCGATGCGGAACAGCACGAAGAAGAAGTCCGCGGGCTCGAGACGGATCGGATCAGTCGACTGCGAATAGCGATTGCCGTTGTTCCAGTAATCGCACATCTGGTGATCGCCGTCGATGAGCGGCTGCGCGTAACCAATCCACATCGGCTCGGTCAGCGTCGCGGCCAGCGCGGGCACGTCGCGCGCGATGTTGGTGGCCGCGTGCGGCTCGATGCGGCCGTTGGACAGCCGGGGCGTCTGCGCCCCGGCCGAAGCTGCACTGATCAAGAGGCCGGCGATGCTCAGCAGGAGCAGCCAGCGCCGATCCCCGATCCCCGATCCCTGATCCCCGCTCATTTGTTCAAGATCTCCATCAAGTAATCCATGGCGACCTTCGACCGCGTCATCAGCGAGAGCTTCGAGACCATCTCGCGCTTCATGGCCGGATCGGTTTCCTTGCGGGCGATCGCAACCAGCGATTCGGCGTTGTTCTGCGTGAACAAGGCGTTAATCACCGTGCGCTTGATGTCGGTGTCCTTCTCCCTGGCGTAGATGCCGACGAGCGCCTCGCCGGTGGAGGTGCGGCCCATCGTGCCGAGGTGCTGCACGGCGCGGCGGCGGAGCTCGGCGTTCTGCTCGGAGTTCGCCACGTCGATCAGGTGCGCCGAGTCGCCGCTGACGAACAGCGCGCCGAGGATCTGCCGCTTCACGTCCGGCGACGATTCCTTCTGATACATCTGCCACAACTCTTCGCGCGCGCCCATCGGGCCCAGTTGGCGCACGGCTTCCTGGCGCAGCTCGGGGTTCTTCTCGGTGGTGGCGAGGTTCAGCATGCGCGCCTTGTCGCCGGAGACCATGAACGAGCGCAGGATCTGGCGCTTGATATCGACGTCGGTGCTGCCCGCGTAAATCTCCGCGAGGATGGCGCGGTTCTCGGACGTGCCGTTGGTGCCGAGATAGCGAATCGCGCGCAGCTGCACGTCGGGATTCGATCCGCCCTTGGCGACCGTCGTCAGGACCTGGCGGGCGCGCGGCGAGTTGCTCTGCGCCAGCACGAACAGCGCCCGCGACTTGAGCTGCGGCGACGCGGTGCCCTGCAGGATTTTCTCGAGCATCGGCACGGCCTGTTCCGGATCGGAGTGCTGCAGACCCTGGATCGCCAGCAGCTTCAGCTCTTCGTCCGATTCGCTTTCCGGACGCGGCGCCTGGCCGGCGTTCTGACGGACCTGCAGCTCGAGCGCCCTCGCGTCGCTGAGCCAGCGGCTCTGCGGAAAGCGCTTGATCAGATCCTGCACCGCGGCGAGCGCGTCCGCCTGCCGATTGAGCTTGTCGAGGGCGTAGGCCTTCCAATACAGCGCCGCATCGACACGCGTCGAGTTTGGCGCCTCGACGACGCGCGTGAACGAATCCGCGGCGCGATCCCACTGGCGGCGCTCGAGCGACTCCTGGCCGCGCTGATAGGACTCTTCGATGCGCTGGCGGCGCTCCGCTTCGCGCTGTTTCTCTTCCTCGGCGCGCTGCCGCGCCTCGTCGGCCCGCTGGCGCGCTTCGTCCTCGCGCTCGCGCTGCTCGTCGGCGCGCGAGCGCTGCTCGTCGAATAACCTGGCGATCTTCGGACCGAAGCCGACGGGGCCGGAGCCGATCGGGCCGACGCCCACCGCGCCGACGCTGAATGGACCGAGGCCGCTCGGACCCGGGCCAATCGGGCCGATCCGGTCGAGCATCAATTCCACTTCGGCGAGCATCGGTCCCAGTCCCGAGAGATCAGGCAGCTCGAAGTCTGGAATCACCGGCATCGGCGGAATCACCGGCATGACCGGCATTGGCGGAATCTCCGGCATCACCGGCATGGGGGGAATCTCCGGCATCACCGGCGGAGGAATCATCACGCGCGGGGGCATCGCCGGAATCGCGGGCCGTGCGATCTCGGGCGCCGGCGGCACGGGGGGCACCGGCGGCACCTGCGCAAGTCCCAGCGCGGGGGCTGAAAGGATCGCGCTCATCAGCACGGCGCGTCCCGCAATTTTCACAACGCTCATCTTCGTTCTCCTCATCGGGCGCACTGAAGTTCGCCCCTTCGTTTCTCATTCCCGCAGGCGGGCCTGAAGGCCCGCCGCGACGTGCTACGACGTCGGCATCTTGCGCCGCGGGAGCCGATCGCCAGCCTCGCGATCGTTCTGGTTTCGTTGACGCATCTCCGAGGCGATCACGCGAAGCCTGAAGAGCAGGTCCTCACGCGTGATGCGCGATTGCAAGTCAGTCAAATCGTTAGACGTGGCATTGGCCGGAGCGTTAGCGATCTCCAGCAGCACGCGCTCGAGATCTTCGAGGATGTCGACGACCTGTCCGTCGCCCGACTGGATCGCCGACCGCATGATGACGCGGTTGGCGGCGACGAGATCCTCGGCGCGGCCCTGCTCGCCGGCGAGCACGTCGGCGCCGTCAATCTCCGCGTTGGCGAGCTCGACGAGCATCATCTGCGTGCGATCGAGATGATCGCCAACCGCGGTCTCCAGGACGCGCCCGGGTTCGATCTCGGCAACCACCGTGCCCGCCGGCGGCGCCACGTTCCCGCCGGTGAAACGCCCGGCCATGAACGCCGCGAGCACGAGCACCGCGATACCGCCGGCCAGCGCCCACTGCGGGAACCAGAAGAAGGTGCGCCAGCCGCTGCGGCCGGCATCGAGCGCCGGTTCGAGACGCGCCCACGCCGTACGCTCGAAGCCGAGCGGCGCCTCCACCGGAGACGCCGAATCGACGAGCGTCATCACGCGACGCAGCTGGCCCTGTGCGAACTGGCACTCCGCGCACGTCGCGAGGTGCGACTCGACGCGCGCGTGATCGGCGCGATCGATCTCACCGTAGTAGTGCAGGATCAGTTCGTCTTCTGTCAGATGGTTCGTCATGTTTCTTTCAGGCGGGACTTAAGACCCGCCTCTACGAGGCAAACGGCTCCAGTGCCGCTCGCATCTTCTTCACCGCGCGAAAAATGCTGTGCTTCGTCGCGCTCGTTTTCATTCCGAGCTTGGCGCCGACTTCCTCGATCGACATGCCCTCGACGTGACGCAGCGTGAACGCCGCGCGCTCGAGTGCGGTCAACAAACCGAGCGCCTCGTTGACCCGATCCGAAATCTGCGAGCTCGCCGTCATCCGCTCCGGCGTGGCCTGCGCCTCCGCGCCGCGCTCGCTCAGCGGACCCTGCTCGAGATCCACCGGGTCGTGCGCATCCTCACGATGCCGGCGCGCACGAATCAAATCGATCGAACAGTTCACCGTGATCCTGTGCATCCAGGTGCGGAAGTCCGCCCTGGCCTCGAATCGGCTCAACTGCTTGTGCGCCTTGAGCCACGCCTCCTGCACCACGTCTTCCGCGTCCTGCGCATTCCCGGTCATCCGGTGCGCCAGCGAATAGATGTAGCGGGAATGCATTTCGACCAGCGTTCGAAACGCGTCGCGGTCGCCATCGCGGGCCTTGGCGACAACCGACGGGTCGCGCTCGTCCATCCCTGCTGCTTTGACGGACTTTGTGGGAATCGGTTGGCCTTGGACGGGCAAGTTTCAGGTCCGCTGAAAGGAAGAATTAAGGCGATCTAAAGCTTTAGAATCAAGGCTTTACGGGAGCATTCCGACTATTATTCTTAATGATGACCAGCATGGACCCACGCTTCCCGACCGGAAAATTCGCGTTCGACCAGGCCGCGGCCGCCGACAAGCGGCGCGACTGTATCGCCGCCATCTCCAGCTTCCCGGGCGAGCTCAAGGCCGCGATGGCCGGCGCCCGGCTTGATAAGACGTATCGCGACGGTGGATGGACGGCACGACAGGTCGTACATCACATCGCCGACAGTCACATGAACGCGTTCATCCGGTTCCGGCTCGCGCTCACCGAAGACAAGCCGACGATCAAGCCGTACAACGAAAGCGAGTGGGCGAAGCTCGCCGACATGCAGCTCGATCCGCGCCTCTCGATCCAGATTCTCGACGGGCTGCATCAGCGCTGGCACGCGATGCTGCTGGCGATGAAACCCGCCGACTTCACGCGCGAGGCGATCCATCCCGATCATGGACCGCGCTCGCTCGACTGGTTCCTACAGCTGTATGCGTGGCACGGACGCCATCACATCGGGCACATCAGGCTGACGGCGGCGGCGTAACCGGCGGTTGGTTCCGTCGCATGCGATTGACGGCCTTGACGATCAGGAACACCACCCACGCGAGTATCAGGAACTGGATGATCTGATTGACGAAGGCGCCGTAGGCGATCACGGTGGCGCCCGCGGCTCTCGCATCCGCGAGTGACGCGTACGGCCCCGCGGCCTTGGCGCCGTCACGCAGCACGGTGAACATGTTCGAGAAATCGGTGCCGCCGGTCACGAGACCGACGACGGGCATGATCACATCGGTAACGAGCGAATCGACGATGCGTTGGAATGCCGCGCCGATGATGACACCGACCGCCAGGTCCATGACGTTGCCCTTGGCGATGAATTCCTTGAACTCGTTCAGCATGCTCATCTCCAACCTTCGATTCTAATCTCGTACAATCGCCCGATGCCGATTTCTCTGACGGCGCGCGAGCGCGCGAACCTCAAGGCCCGAGCTCATGCGCTCGAGCCGAACGTGTCGGTCGGCAACGCTGGAGCGACGAAGGCGGTGATTGCCGAGGTCGATCGGGCGCTCGCGAAGCACGAGCTGATCAAGGTGAAGATCCAGGTCGACGATCGCGATCTCCGCAAGCAGCTCGGCGATGAGATCGGCGCCGCCGCCGACGCGGCGGTGGTGCATCGCGTCGGCAAGATCGTGATTCTCTTCCGCCCGAGGCCGGACGACGACAGCGCATAACCCGAACGGGTTAGTTCAGGAAAAACGACAAGCCGGGGGCGTCCAAAGGATCAGAAGGAGCCCCCTTATGCGCATTACCGAACGAACCATTGACGATATCGTTGTCCTCAACCTCATCGGGAGGATGACCATCAACGACGGCGTCGACCAGCTGCGGGAAAAAGTGACGAGCGTGATCGCCCAGGGTCATCCGAAGGTGGTACTCAACCTCGCCCAGGTGCCCTATATCGACAGCCCGGCGCTCGGCGAGCTGGTGCGCAGCCTGACCGTCACCCGGAGCGCCAAGGGATCCGTAAAACTGGTCGGCGTGAACGGACGCGTGGTCAGCCTGTTGACGATCATGAAGCTGACCGCGGAGTTCGACACCTACGACACCGAGGACCAGGCCCTCGCGAGCTACATGGTCACAGTCTGAAGAGATAACTGATCTTGAGGAAGAAGCCGTCGACGGTGCGTCGCAGACGCGCCGTCCGCGGATCGTCCTCGAGGCTGGCCAGCGTGTTGCCGTAGCCCGCAAACAGCACGGTGCCCGGCGTCGGCTGATACGAAAACAGCCAGTCGGCCCGGAACGATTTCACGTACGTCTTCGCGGCACGCGCGTACTGGCCGGCCGCGTTGCGGATGTAGATCGGCAAGTTGGTCCGCGAGTCGTCTCGCAGATCGTCCTGCCAGTCGCTGTTGTATTCGCCGACGACGCGCACGAAGATCGGGCGCGAGATCTGATACTCGGCCTTGACGCGCGGAATGCGGCGGATGCCGACAATCGAGTCATCGGTGCGGCGGCGGAATGACTGGAGCTGATAGCGCGCGTCGACGCGCAGCTTGTCGGTCGGCTTCCACGCCGCGCCGACGTTCAGGAAGATGATGTCGGCCGACGACCACTCGTAGAAGTTTTCGTCCTTGCCCCACAGCACGAGGGCGTCGAGCTCGACCCCGCCGCGTTGCGGCGTGGTTGCGGAAAACACGTAATCAAGATTCGGCAGCCGCGGGCCGTCGGGAAATTTGCTGAACTCGAGGCCGCTCGCCGTCTGCTGGCCCAGGTAGTAATCCGAATAGAGCGCCTGGTCGTAACCGAAGGTTTCGAACAGGACGGACCCGCCGAAGCGCCAGCCGCCCTTGAGGGTGAAGTTGTTGTTGAAGTGCAGCTTGCGATCCTGCGACGCATGGCCGGCCCTCAGCTCGTCGTACTGCCACGTGCCGTCCACCACCACGTCGCTCGACCAGCGCTCGAGCGCGCTGTCCTTCCCGCCGTAGGTGATGATCTGGTGATTGAAGTTGCCTGAGGCCACACCAGTGCGCGAGATGAAGCCGGCGGCGGCGCGGAAATCCGGATCGACGCCGCGCACCGTGTAGCGCACGCCAAATCGCCGTCCAGCCCGCGCGAACACGCCCTGCCATAAGGGCGCCGTGACGACAGCATTTCCTAGAGCGGCGTCGCTCGCCGCCGTGCGGCTCATCGCTCCCTGCATCGTCAGGCTGTAGATGTCCTTCCACACGAAACGCGCGTCCGAGGCGATCACGCGATTCGATCGATCGCCGTCGATGCGATCGGTGTAGACGAGCGCCGCCCGCGACTTCGCGCCGACGTCCCGCTGCACGCGCAGGATGTTGAAAATGGGATGATCCTCGCCGCTCGCCGACAACGCCGCATCGTCCACGGCCGCCAGGTAGGCGAGATTGGTGCGGCCGCTCACCTTGCCGGTGATCTTCGTCGCCGCGATCGGCGCGACGACGCGCCGGGTGTAAATCAAATTGTTGGGCGTCGCGAACTGCTCGATGCTGTCGAGAAAGAAGGGCCGCTTCTCCGGAAAGAACAGCGCCTGCCGGGGGTCGAAACTGAACTGGCCCGCGTCGGATTCGACCTGAGAGAAATCCGGATTCACGGTGCCGTTCATCGTCAGGTTCGGCGTGATGCCCCAGCGCAGGTTCATGCCGAACTCGGGCTTCGACGCGTCGTAGCTCCAGCCGCTCGCGGAGTCCTGCCCATCCAGCTTGGCGGTGGCGATCGGGTTCAGATCCAGTACGAGCCCGCGGCGAAGGTCGGTGAGGTTCTTCAGGCGTCCGGACTGCGCGAGGAACGACGCTTCATCACGCTTCGCCGGCGCCCAGCTGTCTTCGATGCCCTGGTGCGGCACGACGCGCGTGACGTGAATGCCCCAGTCCTGCGGCGACTGCGATTGATAGCGCAGGCTCTTGAACGGAATGCGGATCTCGACTTCGTAGCCGCCGTCGGTGACGCGGCCTTTCGACTGGAACACGTAGTCGGGACTGAGGTCGGGCGTCTCGCGGCCGGTGGCGAGGCCGGTGAAGCCGCCGCCGGATCCGCGCGTGCCTTCGGCGAGCGCGCCATCGAGCTGGACGCCGAGCGGGTTGACGCCGAACACCAGCGCCTGCCGGCCGTCGTTGTACGTGCTCAGGAAGATGATGACGTGATCGTCGGACTGGATGCGATCGCGATCCGCCAGCGTGGCGCGAACGGAACCCGCCGGCGCAAAGGCGCGAATGCCGAAGTGCATCGCCGTGGGCGAATACCAGACGAGGACGTCGGTGGCATTGTCGGCGGGCGCGCCGTCAACGGGCGCGTAGCGCGAGAAACCCGAGAGCACGGCGGCCTGCGACCACACCGCTTCATCGAGCCGGCCGTCGATCTCGATCGACTGATCGACGCGCGGCGGCTCGACGTCGAGCGAGCCGCTACGGCCGTCGTACGTACGAGCAGCGGGTGCCGAGCTCGACGAAGACGGCTGCGCTGCCGCGATCAGCGCGCCAAAAAAGACACAAACCAGATTCATGAAGATTCCAACTTAGCAGGTATTTGCCGGTTGGGATGAACGGTGTCACGAAAATGCCAACACGAAGGCACGAAGGTACGAAGGCAATTCTTCTAAACGCCAGTGCTGCTAAGCGGCACTGGTATTTACCAAATTAGCCTTCGTACCTTCGTGCCTTCGTGTTGGCATTTAAGACCAGGCCTTAAACGATCCGTGGCGCGCGTCGAGGATTTCGCCGATCGTGATCGCGGCGTGGATCAGGCCGACGTGCGTGTAGGCCTGCGGAAAGTTGCCGAGCAGCGCGCCGGTGGACGGCTCGATGTCTTCGGAGAAGAGGCCGAGCGGGTTCGCGTATTGCTCGAGGCGGCGGAACAGCGCGACCGCTTCGTCGACCTCCCCCATCATCGCGAGCGCTTCGACCCACCAGAACGAGCAGATCGAAAACGCGCTGGTGGTATGCCCGAAGTCGTCGAGGTGCCGGTAGCGCATCATCAGGCCATCGGGCGCGAGCAGTTTTTCATAGGCGCGCACCGTGGACGTGAAGCGCGGGTCGAGCGGATCGATCAGGCCAAGCGCGGGCAACAGCAGGTTTGACGCATCCGCCTGGTCACCGTCGAACGCCTGCGTGAAGAATCCGAGCTCCTGGTTGTAGGCGCGCTCGAGGAAGATCGGTTTTTTCTGGTTCGCCCAGGCGCACCACTCGCGGGCACGGTCGGGCATGCCGAGGAACTCGGCCAGCTCCGAGCCGCGGTGCGCGGCCACCCAGCACATCGCCTTCGAAAACGTGTAGTGGCGCGGCTGCGTGCGGTACTCCCAGAGCCCGGTGTCGACGAGCTCGAACGATCGCATCGCCTCTTCGACGATCTCTTCGAGCAGCGGCGCGAGCGTCGGGTCCTCCCACACCACGCGCGGATCGGTGAGGATGGTCTCGAGGCAGAGCACCATCTCTCCGTCGACGTCGTGCTGGCGCTGGACGTAAGCGGCGTTGCCGATGCGTACCGGCCCGTCGCCGTCGTAGCCACGCAGGTTCGGGAGAATCTCCTCGTGCAGATCGCGCTGGCCGGCAATGCCGTACATCGGCTGCAACGGCCCGCTGTCGGCCATGTCACGAAGAAAGCGGACGAACGCCTCGCCTTCGGCGAGGTGACTCAAGCGGCGCAACGCCTCCACGACGAAGGCGGCGTCGCGCAGCCAGCAGAACCGGTAGTCCCACGTGCGCCCCGAGCCGATCGCCTCGGGAATGCTGGTCGTGGCCGCGGCGATGATCGCGCCCGTGTCGTTATAGGCGTGCAGCTTGAGACAGAGCGCGGATCGCAACACCGCGTCCGGCGCGAACGACGGCAGCGCGCAGGTCTTTGCCCACACCCGCCAGCCAAGAATGGTCTGATCGAGCGCGGTCTGCGCGGCCGGCGGCGAATCGACCTGGGGCGGCTTGCCGGCGCTCAGCGAAAAGTAGATGGGCCGATCGATCCTGATCGGCGATCCGTCGATCAAGTACGGCGCGGGGACGTTCGATCGCAGATACAGGCGCGTCGGGCCGCCGACGACTTCGACGCCGTGGCCCGCGGCGACGATCTCGAAGTTGGCGCGCGCGTAATCGGGCTTCGGATCGAAGTGCATTCGCAGGCGCGGCGATCCGGAGATCGGCACGAGCAGGCGGCAGATTTCGATCGGCGCGTCGACCTGCAGGCCTTCCGGGACGCGCGGCGCAAAGTCGTAGAGCTCGCAGCGGCCGTCGCCGGTCTCGAGTTCCGTTCGGAGCACGTTGGTGTTGCGGACGTATCCGGCGGTGGCGCGCCAGTCGTCGACCGGTTTGAACGCCCACGCGCCGCCGCGCTCCCGATCGAGCAGGCGCGCGAAGACCGAAGGACTGTCGAAGCGCGGCAGGCACAGCCAGTCGATGCTGGTGTCCGGACCGACGAGGGCGATGACGCGGCCGTTGCCAATCGCGCCGTGATGCAACGGCAGCGGCTCGGGCCGGCTCACCGGACGAGTTCCATCCGGCGCACGGCGGCGGAGAGCAGCTCGTTGGCCCAGTCGAATACCGTGTGCGAGCCGACGCGCGCCCGCAGGGCGCGCATGCGGCGGCGCTGCTCGTCGCCGGGCATCTGCAGCGCGGCATGCAGCCCGTCGGCGAACGAGTCGACCGCGAACGGATTCACGTGGACGGCGTGCTCGAGCTCGCGGGCCGCGCCGGTGAATTCCGACAGCACCAGCACGCCGTGCTCGTCGCCGCGCGAGGCGATGAATTCCTTCGCGACGAGGTTCATGCCGTCGTGCAGCGACGACACCACGCACACGTCGGCGGCGCGATACATGGCGCCGATCGCGTCGGGTTGATGGTGCTGCGGCCGGTAGATGACCGGCATCCAGTCGTCGGTGCGGTATTTCGCGTTGATGTCGGTCACGCACTTCTCGACTTCGGTCATGAGCGCCTGGTAGCGCTGCAGGTGCTCGCGGCTCGGCGCGCCGACCTGCACCATGGTGACGCGGCCGCGCCACTCGGGATAGCGATCGAGCAGCCGCGCAAACGCCTTCAAGCGATCGGGAATCCCCTTGGTGTAGTCGAGGCGATCGACGCCGAAGATGATGCGCTCGTCCTTGAGTCCCAGCACCGCGCGCACGCCCTTGATCTCGTGGGCGCGATCGCCGTTCTTCGACGGACCCTTCCAGAGCGACGGATCGATGCTGATCGGGAACGGCCGCACGAAGGTCGGCCGCCCGCCGCGCCAGGCCGCAAAGTGTTCGTAATCGACGCGCGACTCCAGCGTCCGATCGACCGTATCGAGAAAATTGTTGCAGTGGTACTGCACGTGGAAGCCGAGCAGATCGTTGCCGAGCAGCCCGTGCAGCAGGTCTTCGCCCCACGGGCACACGCGGAACGCCTCGCGATTCGGCCACGGGATGTGCCAGAACTGGCAGACGGTCACATCGGGGCGGGCCTCTTTCACGAATCGCGGCAGCAGCGCGAAGTGATAGTCCTGCACGAACACCACGGCGCGGCTGTCGTCGGCGACTTCTTCGATCACCGCGTCCGCGAACCGGCGATTCACCTTCACGTACTGATGCCAGTCGGCATCATCGAACTCGGGACGCGCGTAGGCAATGTGACAGAGCGGCCAGAGCGCGTTGTTGGCGCAACCATAGTAGTAGCCCTGCTCTTCTTCGGGCGTCAGCCACACGCGCCTGAGCGTGTACGAGGGCCGATCGGGCGGCACCATCACGCGACCGCGCGCATCGGCGGTCTCGCGATCGGCGTTGCCGCTGCCGTGCGCGATCCACGTGCCGCCGGTGGCGCGCATCACCGGGTCGAGCGCGGTGACGAGGCCGCTCGCCGGTCTCGTCCACTCGATGCCGATCGTTTCCTTCCGGCCGCGAAGCCAGTTCCACAATCCGCGCGCGTTGCGCTTGCGGCGGAGGTGGATGTACGGCTCGCGGTTGGCGACGACGATCAACCGCGTGCCCTTCAGGGAATCGGAAAGCGTGGATCCTAGCTGAGCCGCATTCATCACACTGTCCTGACGTTACACTCTGCGGCGAACCATCTCAAGAAACGATCGACATCGGCAATACCGTCGAGCTTGTAGGTCGCCGCCGTGGGCCGCAAGCCCACGAGCACGCCGATGCCGAAGTCGATCGCGCGGAACGCATCCTCATCCGTAATGTCGTCGCCGATGTAGGCGACCCACGCGCGCCGATCGAATTTCTTCTCGACGCTGTCGAGAATCCACTTCGTCGCCTCTCCCTTGTGGCCGCTGATGTTCGGCAGGTACTCGACGACGGCGTTGCCTTCGAGCCTGCGCACGTGTCCTTCGGCGATCCATGGAACGGCGAGCACGTCCGCGCGCGCGAAGATGCGGTCGTACATATCCTGCGGCAGCCGCCGTGTGTGGACCGCAACGCTCGCGCCCTTGTCTTCGATCAGCACTTCGGGAAATTCGTTGAGCAGGCGGCTCAGGCAGTTCGCCAGTCCTTCGACGCGCGCTTCCGCGGCGGACAGATCGGGATGCGTGGTGCGATGACCATCGACTTCGATCTCGAGGCCGTGCAGTCCCGCGTGATAGACGTGATCGGGCAGGCGCGTCCGCGCGCGCAGGTCATCGAGCCGACGGCCGCTGACAATCCCCAGGGAGACCCCGGGCTTGCGGCCGATCATGCTGAGCAGCTCGAATCGCTCCGGCGTCAGTTCCGGCGCCGCGGGATCGGGATTGAATTCCGCAAGCGTGCCGTCGAAGTCGAGCAGGAGGACAAGCGCGGTATCGGCCGGGCGTCCTGCCACTTCGGCCTGCACTTCCGCGCGCATCTAGCGGTGTGGCTCCACTAACTCCTATTGTGCTGGGAAGATCACGCCGCTGGCGAGTGAGCCGTGAGGATCGAGGCTGAGCTTGATCGCGCGCATCGCGTACACGCCGCCGGTGCCATACAACTGCCTCAGCAGTTCCTGTTTAATCGGGCTCCTGCCGACGCCGTGCTCGGCGAGCGGGCATCCACCCATCAGGATCACCGAGGCGCCAAGCTCGAGGATCGCGTCGCGGCCCTTGCCAACGTCTTCGGCGCTGCGCGGAATGACGTTGGGATGCACGTTGCCGTCGGAGATGTGGCCCCACACCGCGAGATCGAGATCGCGCTCGGCGAAGAGGCGGCGGCATTCGCGCATCATGTCGGCGAAGCGATCGAACGGCACGATCATGTCGGCCGCGGTCTTCGAGATCTCGGGGTCCTGCTGCTTCGCCTGCGCGACGCGGCGATTGACGCCCGTGGGCACGGCTTCGCGAAGATCGGCGAAGGCGGCGGCGCGGGAACGATTCTCGGGCAGCGCGATCTCGGTGTCTTCGAATACGCCGACCCGCTTGAGAAGACGCCCGAAGCGCACGAGCGGCGAATCCGGCGCCTCCAGATCGTCGATCGATTCGAGCTGCGACAGCCACGGTGTTTGCGATGCGGCGCGCGACAGCTCGAGATCGATCAGCAGCGCCACCGCGGATCCCGACGGCAGCGATACATGGAGTTTCCGATCGACGCCGTCCTCGCGAACCACCGCGATCGATCGAGCGTCGATGTGCTCGATCGCGGCGACGTCGATGCCGAATGCATCGCGGCTGAACCACGTGGCGAGCGCTCCGGCGCGCAGGTGTCCAGTCAGCTCAATCGCGCGCTCCTCCGACGGGAGGGGCACGAACGCGCGGCACGACGCATACGGCAGCGGCGCGGTCCGCAACGTCACCTCCGCGATCACGCCGAGAGTGCCTTCGGATCCGATGAACAGATCGATGAGGTCCATGCCCGGCGCGATGAAGTAGCCGGCCGCTCGCTTCGGCACATCGGGCATCCGGATGTGATCGGGCAGCCGCACGATGCGATCGCCGGTCGACGTGCCGATCACGAAGCCGCCATCGGCGTGGTTGAAGCCGCGTGTCAGTTCGACGACATCGCCGCCCGCGAGGACGACGGTGAGGCCATCGACCCAGTCGCGGATGGTGCCGTACTTGAAGGTCGCCGCGCCCGCCGCGCAGGTGGCGACTGCCCCGCCGGCGAAGGCGCCGAGATATGTCGGCACCGGCGGCAGCCAGCTGCCAACCTTTACGAGCTCGTCCTGCACGGTCTGGAGCGGTACGCCTGCGCCAACGCGCACGCGATCGCGGAGGATGCTGATGGAATTGAGGCGATCGGTGCTGAGGACGATGTCGCCGAGCGGCGTGGCGCCTCCGGTCAGCGACGACTGCGCGCCGACGGCCAGCACGCGCCGCGTGTCGCGAAGGCATGCCGACACTTCATCGATCGATCGCGGCCGCA
>Ga0111538_10001204_pt1 | contig 36568 bp, 38 predicted proteins | sample SoiMethybrSBSTD1_FD_79669 | JGI IMG/M metagenome (GOLD analysis project Ga0111538, IMG submission 79669) | Bulk soil microbial communities from a Populus tree surrounding site in Tennessee, USA - Soil MetaG P. TD hybrid SBSTD1 (version 2)... | ecosystem: Environmental > Terrestrial > Soil >...
AATGAGCCAGGTCATATTGGAGTTCCCGCTCGACCGCGATGATGTCAAACTGTTTACTGACACAATCGCGGTCGAACTGGGCAACGGCGTGAGGCTGACCACGGGGATACCCCAGTGGGTCAAGAGCGTCAATTCTGCCAAGCTACAGATCGTATTGGATATTGAGGGATCACCCGATGCCGTCACTTAAAGAGCATCAATCGTCGGAGTTCACAAAGCTCCTTCTTATAGGGGACTCCAAGTCCGGTAAGACCGGGGCCCTGGCCTCACTCGTCAAAAAGTACAAGCTGCGGATACTCGATCTGGACAACGGGCTGGATGCCCTTGTGCAGGTAGTTAAACGCGAAGCGCCCGATCGACTCGAGAGCATCGAGTTCCGCACGCTGCGGGACAAGCTCAAGGCCAGTCCCTTTGGCACCGTCGTGGATGGCTCGGCCACGGCCTTCATCGAGTCCCTTAGAATGCTTGATCTGTGGAAGTACGGGAACGTGGACCTTGGTCCGCCCGCGGGCTGGGGCCCTGACTGTGTCCTCGTGTTGGACTCGCTGACGTTCCTTTCTGATGCGGCCTTTCGCTTTCGTGAGCCTTTGGTCCCTAAGTCAAAGGATGGCAAATATGACGTTCGAGCTGTCTATAAAGACGCGCAGGACGCTGTTGAGGGCGTCCTTGCCCTCCTCACGTCTGAGTCTTTCAGAACTAACGTTATTGTCATTAGCCATGTCAGATATGTGGATAACCCTGATGGCACCAAGAAGGGCTACCCTACGGCAGTTGGATCAGCTCTTTCGCCTCAAATCCCAAGGTATTTCAATTCGGTGGCTCTCGCCCAGACGGGCCCGGGCGGCAAAAGACAAATCCAAACTGCGGCGACGGCGATGATCGACCTCGCTAACCCCGCCGCGTTCAAGATGTTGCCTACGTTGCCAATTGAGACCGGGCTGGCGACGTACTTCGAAACCCTCCGGTCATAGGAGCCAGGAAATGGCGATGTCCTTTGAAGAAATCCTCAAGATGCCCACGTCGGAGTTCAAGCAACCCAAACCCTTCCCGACGGGGACATACCACTGCATGGTCGATGGGCGGCCCGAGCACGGCCAATCCTCGCAGAAGAAGACTGATTATCTGCGGTTCAAATACAAGATCATTGCCGCTGGTAATACTGTGGACGCCCGCGAGGCCGCGGAGCAGCAGGTCGTTGGGAAGACCCTGCAACAGGACTTCTACATTATCGATAACGACGTTAGCAAGTCGATTATCAAGGAGTTCCTCCAGAACACCCTTGGTATCGCCAACCCTGGCGATGCGAAGGGTATTGAACAGATGCTCGATGATGTTCCGAACCGTGAGCTTCTGGTAGAAGTCAAGCATGAAATGTCCCAGGACGGCAAGCGGATCTTCCATCGCGTGAACTCGACTGCGCATGTCTAAGGTATCGTGACTCCCGAGCGTGCGCGTTGAGGGCCTGGGGACCATCATGAAAGTGGTCCCCAGGCCGCCATCAAAGGAGGCACTTGTGCCAACCTGCAAGGACTGTTTCTATCATAGGGAGATCGGCAATGAGGTTGCCGTAGCTTGTCACAGATACCCTCCGGCTATAACCAAAGTCGAGGAGGGCCGGATTACATCTAACTTTCCTCTTATTAATAACGAGACCTGGTGCGGGGAATATCGCACTGGAGCCATATCGGAACAAAATGTTTCGGTACGTACAGTCAGAAAGGAGTCACGCAAATGACTGAGGAACGAAATGAGGCGACATCTTTGGGCGATCCTGTGGAATTTACTCGTAGCAATAACGGCGGCCCTCCTGATATACTTAGGATTGGAGAGCTTAGCGCGCGTGGGATAGACAGGATAAGCATCGAGACCGCTGATCAAATCCGGGAAATGGGAGAGGCCGTGGTCACGCACGCGGAGGCGATCCGCGCCGAGGCCAGTGCTCTTGCAGACTCCATCTTGGAGTCGGGACGGCTCTTCTCCGATAGAGTTGCGGCGTTCAGTAACACAGCACAAAGTATGCTTATCTCCATGAGTGAACAGAGGGATAAGCTTCACAAAAGATAGGAGGCCACATGACTTCAGGGCAATTTCACTTGGTTCCGCTTGGCGACATCCACGTCAAGCGGGACGAACGGCAGCGGCGCGAACTGAGCGACATCGACGTGCTGGCGGACTCGATCAACCGTCTGGGATTGATCCATCCTATCGTGGTTACCCGGGACTTTGAACTCGTCGCGGGCGAGCGCCGGTACACGGCCTGTACCAGATTGGGATGGACTGCGATCCCAGTGCAGTACGTGGACGAACTTGACCCCCTCAAACTGGAGGCGATCGAGCTTGAGGAGAACATCAAGCGCCAGGATATCTCCTGGCAGGATCAGGTCAACGCTGTCTCTCGGTGGCACAGCCTTCGGCTGCGCGCTGATCCTACGTGGAGCCAGGCGGATACGGCCGAGGCAATAGGCTTTACCAAGCAGCACATCAACAGACTTATACTGGTTGCGGAGGAGATGGATGACAACAAAATGGTTGCGGATGCTCCTAAGCTGTCCACGGCCTTGGGCATCGCTCAGCGTGCGCGGGAGCGCCGAGACGAAGCCAACATCAGTCGATTGCACGAGCACTTTGGAGGCGAACGGCCCGAGGTCGAGCCAGAGTCGATCCTCACGACGGACTTCACCGACTGGGCGCTCGGGGACAGCCCGTGGCGGTTCAACCTGATCCACTGCGATTTTCCCTATGGAATAGGAGCGGACGACTTTAACCAAGGAGGCGCTCGCGCCCATGGGGGCTATGAAGACACGCCCGAGGCGTGGCAGAAACTGATGATGGCCTTGGAGATCACCACCAAGACTATGACGGCCCCGTCGTGCCACCTGATGTTCTGGTTTGCTATGCGGAAGGCCGATATGCGACTGTATGAATGGACCTGTCGTCAGCTCGAGAACATAGGCTGGGACATCAATCCTCAACCGCTGATATGGATGAAGTCAGATGGAGCCGGTATTCTCCCCGACCCTGAACGTGGACCCAGACAAATCTATGAGACATGTCTCTTTGGGGCCAAGGGCGACCGCAAAATTGTTAGGGCTGTTGCCAACGCTTATAGCGCTCCAACGGTTCGAGAGAGGCATATGTCCGAAAAGCCAGAGCCCATGCTGCGACACTTTTTCGGGATGCTCTGTGACGAGAATACGATTATGCTCGATCCCACCTGTGGTAGTGGAAGTTCCTTGCGAGCGGCTGAGAGCCTTGGTGCTAAGTATGTGCTTGGGCTCGAGATCAATAAAGACTATGCGAACCTGGCTCGTGAAGCGCTCGAAATAAGCCGCCGTCTGAGAAAAGCTGAGGCTATGGTACATACCTAATGCCTGACAATTTTAAGATAGCCCTCGTGGGCGAAGCGTGGGGAGAGCACGAGGAGCGGGAACGTGCTCCCTTCGTGGGCCCGGCGGGATGGCAGCTCAACTCGATGTTGGGCGAGGCCGGGATAGCGCGAAGGGAGTGCTTTCTTACAAACGTCTTCAACCTACGACCCAGGCCGACAAACAAGATCGAAAATCTGTGCGCTACGCGCAAGGAGGTCCGTCATGCGCTCCCGCCGCTATCATCTGGCAAGTACATCCGCGATGAATTTCTCCCAGAACTCGACCGCCTTTACGCAGAACTTACTCGAGCTAATCCGAATGTCATTGTCTGTCTCGGGGGAACTGCCGCCTGGGCAATACTACGTGACGGTAGAATATCGAAACTTCGTGGGGCAGTCGCAGGTTCCCCCGTACTGGCAGGAAAAAAGTGCATCCCAACCTTCCACCCCTCCTACATCCTCCAGGGAGGATACGAAGCAAGGCACGTCACTATCCTCGACCTTCAAAAGGCGCGACGCGAGTCCGAGTATCCCGAGATTAGGCGTCCCCAACGAACAATCTTCACAGAGCCACTCCTCGGGGACCTCGACCAGTTCTACTCCGAGCACATTCTACCCGCCAGAAGACTGGCGGTCGACATCGAAACCAGAGGGAACGTCATAACCTGCATCGGGTTTGCCCCTACGATAGACGTGGCATTGGTTCTGCCATTTGAGGACCACCGCAACGCTTCAGGACGTTATTGGGGCTCGAAAGAGGCCGAGGTCGCGGCGTGGAAATGGGTCAAGAAGGCCCTCGCAAGCCCGTGCGAGAAGGTGTTCCAGAACGGACTGTTCGACATGCATCGCTTGTGGAGGACTTATGGGGTTCCGGTTACTAATGCTCGTCACGATACTATGCTTCTTCATCATGCACTCATGCCAGAGTCCCCTAAGGGACTCGACTACCTCGGGTCAATCTATACATCCGAAAGTGCATGGAAGCTCGGTATCCGATTGAAACACAAGGGAACGATCAAAAAGGAGGACTGACATGGCTATTCCCAGTATCCTCGCCCGCATCGCGGCAGGAGTGGCCACAGAGGCCATCGAGGACAGCGAGGCCTCGCTCATGGCCACCCTGGCCGAGCATCTGGGCGTGCCCTTCCCAAAGGACAGCGACTCACTGACCATTCCCGTGGCCAGCTCCGCGATCTCTGCCATCGGCTACAAGTCCCCCGACACGATCACAGTGGTGTTCAAGCGGGGCGGGTCGTTGAGCTACGACTTCATGGGTTCCCTCGATGAATTTGCCGCGTTCGCGCTGTCGCCCTCCAAGGGAGCGTTCTTCAACGCTCACTTCAAAGACCGATGAAGGCCACCCGCACTGATCTACTTCGCCCCGGCGAGCCCAAATCCGAGACCGAGCGTCTCTGGATATACAATGGCCTGGACTGCTGCGTGACCCTTGAAGTTCTCGAGGCCATCCTTCCCCAACTCGATAACCTTACGGGTAGTACTTATGCACTATCGCTTGCTCTGCAGGCGCCGGTGCTGGAAATGAACCTCCGTGGAGTCCTTGTCGATGAAACCGAACGAGTACGAGCTATCGAACAGTATCGAAGTGACACTGACCGCCTACAGCGGAACCTGTATCGGATCGTTCACGATGGAGTCGGATACACCAATTTCCGAGACAGCGGAAAAACTAAGGCTTGGCGTTCTAACTCCCATGTTGCTGCTCTCCTCTATGATGTACTCAAACTTCCTGAAGTACGAAAGCGAAACGAACGGGGAGAGATGGTACGCACAGTTAACCGGGACGCCCTTGAACGACTACAGATACATTTTATCTCTCAGCCAATTATTAACCATATCCTCGCACTACGAGATTTTGGTAAAAAGATTGGAGTCCTTGAGACGAAAATTGACTCCGACGGGCGACTCCGTACTTCTTATAACATCGCAGGAACTACAACAGGTAGATTTTCTTCTAGCCTCAATGACTTTGGAAGTGGTGGAAATCTCCAAAACATTGAGGAACGCCTCCGCCGTATCTTCGTAGCTGATCGGGGAATGAAGTTCGCCAACATCGACCTTGAACAGGCCGACTCCCGTAACATAGGAGCGCTGTGTTACAATGTCTTCAGAGACCCGACGTATCTCGATGCTTGTGAGTCAGGGGACCTACACACTACAGTTGCCAGAATGTCGCGACCGGACTTGCCCTGGAGTGGTGACCTCAAGAGGGACCGCGTGGTCGCTGAGCAACCCTACTATCGGCATCACACTCTACGCCATGTGTGTAAGGTGCTCGGCCACGGTACTAATTACCTTGGTTCCCCGTACGAAATGTCCAAGCACACCAAAATCGAGCAGTCGATCATCAAAGACTTCCAAGCGCTCTACTTCTCCACGTTCCCCTCGATCCACAAGCTCCACGACTGGGTCAAAGAAGAAATAATGAACAAGGGTTACTTGGTGACGCCCTTTGGGCGTAAGCGCTGGTTCTTCGGCAAGCGCGACGAGCGTGATACACTGAAACAGGCCGTGGCCCACCTGGGCCAGTCGATGACCGCGGACGAGATGAACCATGCTATGTTGGCCCTATGGCGGCTGAACATTGTACAGATCATGTTGCAGGGGCACGACTCAATACTTATACAGTACAAGGAGGGCGAAGAAAATGAGGTTATTCCGAGGGTTCTTTCTGCGATGCGGGTTCCCCTGGAACTCGAGGGCGGCCGCGAGTTCGTAGTGCCTGTGGAAGTGCAAGTCGGATGGAATTGGGGTAAGAAAACTGCTGATAACCCGAATGGGCTTTCCAAGTGGCACCCCCCGCAGGCATCCGAAGGCTAGGCAACTGGATCGAGTCCTACGAAGAGTTCACTGAAATTCTGCCATCTCCGGCATTGTTTCGCAAGTGGGTTGCGATCTTCTTCGTTGCCGCTGCAATGGAACGTAGAGTGTGGGTGAGGACCATGGGGTCCGCGCTCTATCCGAACCTCTATGTTCTATTGGTAGGTCCTCCTGGCATTGGCAAGGGCGTGGCTATGCATCCCGCCGAGGCCATGATGCGAGATGTCCCTGAGATCCACGTTGGCCCCTCGGACATGACCACGGCCAGCATGATCGATGCCCTGAACGAGTCAGTTAGAAGGGTCATCATCCTGGGTGGTAACCCGCCCTTTGACGAGTTTCACTCACTCACAGTGGTCTCCCGAGAACTTGGGGTGCTTATCCCTGGCTGGGAGACTTCGCTGATGAACAACCTAACGGATATCTACGATGGATTTACAGTCGATCAGAAGCGACGAGGGAAAGATCTTAGGATCAAGATTAAAGCTCCACAGATTAATCTTTTGGGAGCGTGTACTCCTGCATATCTTAATGAAGTCATGCCTACGGGAGCTTGGGATCAAGGGTTCATTTCCCGCACCCTGCTCATATATTCAGGTGAGCGAGTCAGTCGAGACCCTTTCCTCGATGAGGGACTTGGCCCCACCGCAGGTCGCCTGCACGCTGATCTTCTCCATGATCTTAAAACTATCGCGCTCGAGTACGGTCAAATGTCCTTCACCACTCCCGCCGCAGCTGCAATCAAGGCCTGGATCAGAGGCGGTTGCAAACCCGAACCTGAACACTCTAAGCTCCAGTACTACAACTCCCGGAGAACCGCCCACCTCCTGAAACTGTGCATGATCTCCAGCATCGCGCGACGGGGCAACAAGATAATCGAGATCGAGGACTATGCCCAGGCCCTCAATTGGTTGATGGAAGCTGAGCAATATATGCCAGACATCTTCAAATCAATGGTGTCGGGCGGGGACTCCAACGCGATGGAGGAGACCTGGAACTACGTGTGGACCCTATACGGCAAGGAGAAAAAGCCCATCTCGGAACACCGCATAGTCCACTTCCTGCGCGAGCGCGTGCCTGCCCATTCCATCATGAAGGTCATCGAGATGATGGTCCGGGGAAGGATGTTCGAGCTGCAGTCGGATGAGGGCACAGTGGGCTACAAGCCCGCGTCGCGGGAGGCCCGACTCACCGGGCGAGCTGATCCTCGAGAGTAGCCCCGCCGGGATCACGCTCGTCAATGCCACTCATGACCTTGATGTAGATCTCACGAGCGTTGCGGTGCCCCCGGAGGGCTCGATCTTGACTTGCCTGATTGGTGTCAGTCATCCAGTTCTGGAATAGGAGTCCGACGCGGGCAGTGTATGCGGCCTCTACCCCGCGCCGGTCGAGTCGATCGAGTTTCTTATCGTACTTGGTCGGTTTGAGGGGCGGAACGCCCTCGCCCGGGCTTTGATCACTGACAACGAGCATCAGGAAGAAGGCTATTCCAACGGCTATGATAAAGGCTATTAGGGGTCCAAGGTACTTCATGTGATAGCCGTACCGTTGATGTAAACTGTAACCTTTCCGTCCTCGATAACGATCTTAATCTCAGTCTTCCCGTCCACTTGGACGGGGGGAGGTTCCTCCGGTCCCGGAGGCTCGATGTGAGGGGGATTTCCTACGTAGACCGGAGGCAGTGCATCGTCCGCCGCTTCTCGCTGGATGTAGATCGTGTTGTCTAGCTCGAGGAGACATTTGAGTACAGGCATACAGCCCACCCGTGAGTCACGAGCCCCGCTACTCCACTGGCCATCGGCCACATAGAACCCGCTCGTGTAGATGTTAGTCCCAGCGTACACATAGGCCGAGGGGCTCCCGTGGAGCCTGTAACCCCATCCATTATAGGACTCCCACCAAAACGCGGCCTTCTCTAGCCGCCAATCCTCCACATCGTCGAGTCCGTGGTCCTCGAGCGCGATTATCGCCGCCCTGTCCCAGGCGTCTTGCCCGTAGTAGGGCCCTTGCCCTTTCGGGACGTGGGTCGAGACTTTGTTGAGCGGGTCCCCTTGCGCGAGCTGGGTAGAGAAGTCACAATCCGCTTCACGAAAATGAGTAGGTCCGATCCACCACCAGGGGACCCCCGTCTTCGCTTCGACATTCTGATACCGAGCCTTATTCGCGAGGATTTTCTTGGCGATACCCTGGGCCATTGTGAGCTTGTTGCGCTCCATGATATCCCACCAGTGCGCGGCCTCAGGCCAGAAGGCCCCATACTTGGGGATTGTCGTGGAGGTAGTGATTGCCCGGGGCGTGATCTCACTCATTCGACTACCGAGACTGTCCCGAGGATCAACGAAGTGATATCTGTATCGGTTTGAAACACCATAATCAGTTTATAAAGCTTGGGCCGTAACGCGAACATAGCTGGCGCTTCGACGCGCCACTGCACGATCCCGGGCGCGGGCAGGGTGATACTCCCGCCGCGCATAGTAATAATCAACTCGTCGAACCGACTGAGCTGGTCCTGGAGCCTCAAGATGACATCGACCACCCCCGAGAAGTCGTAGAGAGTATCGTTATCGATGCTCCACACTTCCACAGTCTCTACCCAAGTACTGTAGATCGATGCGGGAGGGATTGATCCATCTAACATCTTGGACCTCTACAGCTTGATAAACCAGGTTACGAGCCGCGCGAGCGGCATGTTGTTGATAGGTGTAGTGCCGCCGATAGTGGTTGTAGTGAAGGTATGGCTGTGGCCGGGCTCGTTTGGGATAGGGTGGAAGTGGTTTACACTGTCCGTTCCGGTAGTAAAGTTGTGGGTGTGGTTTGTGGCCTGAGAGCCCGAGGCACTGAAGGAGTGGGCGTGGTCGCCAGAGCCGAAGCTGGCGCCGCTGGTAGTACCAGTCGTACCGGCGGTAAGGAGATTGGCACCTCCGGGAGGGCCTTGTTGTACTCCCGAGAAATAAGTATAGGTGTGGCTGTGGTCAAGGCTATAGCCCGTACCAGCAGAGCCAATCGTAGTTCCCGAGGACGAAATGACGATAGTCTGGTTTTCAGCCCCGGTCGTGCCACTGTGCGTATGGAAGGTGTTAACAGTACTGGTCTGCCCCCCGTGCGCGTGAGACCCATCCACCGAGGTCGTGCCAGTGTGTTGGTGGGCTGGCATCTGACCCACGCTAAGCGTAACCGAGTTAGCTCCGATACTCGCCGCGGGGAAGGTTGTAGTTCCGACATTGAAAAGCAGCCCGGTAAATGCACCGGCCGGAGTATTACCCATGTCATCGACGCCGAATAGTGCCGCGCCTCGACAAGAAGGTAGTACGATGTTCTTGTTAGCGTTAAAGTCGGCTATAGCCCCAGAGGGAGTGCGTCCCCCTGACACAGTAGCCATAGCATCATTGACATTGTTATACAGATACTGGAACAGCGCAAATGTGTCACTGTTCGTATTGTTCAATCCATTAGCTCGTTCTGTCGCGAGCGAGGCCGCGTTGCCGATAGTCCTTCCATTCAGCCTGACATAGCCAGGTTTGGTCGTATTGATAAACTCTCCGTGGATCATACCAGTCTGGACGCGCTCCTCGGCAGGAATAACCACAGTCAGATCAACTGGGTTCGGATTAGGCACCGCAAGGGTAAAGGTTATTTGAACGTCGTCCTTGGACTTTACCTGAAAGTCATAGCTGACGACGTAGGGCACGAACACGTCTGGCCAACGACCGTTCGCATCCGCGACTACCGGATTGGGATGGGCACTTGACTCGCCCGCGTCGCGAAACACTGTCAGCGGTGACGTTGTCCCGCCCTGAAAGAAGAACGCCTTAGCGCCATCCGCGCGGAGGTCGTCAGCATAACGCTCGACCATTCCTGATCTATTCCACAGGCTTCCCACGAGCGCCTCCAATGACAGTGGCGGGATCTACATCAGTCCCAAGATTGTTGTTTAGGTTCTTTGTCGCGAGGTTAAACCCCACTATCGCGGCGTTACCGCCAGAGCGTACTACCCGTTCATAGGCCCGGGACCATGCGGCCACACTTGCCGCGAGCGCGGGCGAGGTCAGTGCATGGGCAACCACCTTAACTGGGATCATGGTGCCGAGCACCGCGAGCGGGGCGGCTATAGCTCCTGCCCCAGTGATGCCTCCAACGGCAGCTGCTCCTACGGCGGCTTTAGCCATGGTCCCGGCCGAGGGCCCTCGCCATGTCGGCGCGCGCTCGGCGACCTCTGCGATACTGTCCAGATGGTGCCTCAGCGAGCCCGAACCGCCCTGCCCAAAGAGGATATTCTTCGAGGCCTCCGGCAGTTCGCCATAGCGACGGACAAAGTCGCCCGCGCCGAACTCTCCGACCTCGTTCTGGCCCAGGTGCTGGACCAACTGAGCCTGGACCTCGCCCTGCTTCTTGGCGGGGGTTAGCTGGCGCATCCGCGCGAGCGCGGCAAGGTCCTCTGGCGTGCCAGTCCGGGCCATATTGGCCATTTGGGCTATGGCGTCTTCAGCTGGCTTATCTGTCACAGTGGTCAGTCGGGGCGGCACGGGACCAGTAGAACCCGCGATCCGACCCTGGAGCATCTCGCCGGTAGCCCCAACTTCCGCACCAGGCTCGATCCCGCCCTTAGAGATGGCCTTACTCAGCGCGGCCCCGCCTCGCATAGCGGCGATCCCGGGGGCTACTGGCCCACCAAGGGCCGCAGCCATGGCGTTTTGGGGCTCCTGAAGTTCGCCTCCAGCGCTCTTAAGGAACTGACCGAAGCCCTTTTTTGCGCCCGCAACCCACTCAGGAATTAGATTGCTGATCGCGTCCGTAACTGGGCCCTCGGTTCGTCCAGTGGTTCCGCGGCTAACGCGGATGGCTGCGACTTCTCGGGCCTGCTCGGCCGGGTCCTGGGACAGTGTCGTGCCCTCGAGGGGCGAGGGCTTTTGCGCCTTTGGCGTATAGGGCTTTGCCCCGGGCGGAAGCGTGTCCAAGGGATGAGGGTCCTCGACTAGCCGTGCGCCAGCGGGAAGCGTATCTCCCGCGTCCGCTGCATATGGCTGTTGCGTGTCACTTTTTGGAGTACCGCCCCCTGCCATCGACAGAACCTTGGACGGATCGCCGAAACGCTCTCGCGTACCGGGCGGGGCTATCCTCGGCGGGGGCTGTCGCTGTTGCTCCTCGATGTAGTCACCGACTGGGTCAGAGCTGAACGGAGCAAAGCGCTGACGGAAGGTGTCCACAGAGGGATCAACAGGGTTTAACCTGCCCCACCGAGGCTCATTTGGCTGCAGATAATCAAACTCTCTGGCCATTAGCTGTATGGCTCCCGCTTACCGTTCCGAATGATAAACAGTTTACCACCTACATCAAAGATCTTACCTTCATCTTCAGCAGTGATCTTCCGCGCGGTGGCTGGAGCCGCCGCAGGAGCAGCTGTATCGGGCGCAGTCGTAGCCTGGTTACCACCAGCTATATCCAGAATTTCCTGTCCTTTTTTAGTCGGTTGGCCTGTTGTTGAGTCAACAAAGAGTGGGTTCTTATCAGCATAGTCACTTAGGGCTTCGTTGACTCCCCAAGATGTAGCTCGGAGAGGATTATTCTTCATGTAGTCACGAGATACCTTAGAAGCGTTCCTATCATAAACAGCCATCTCCCGAAGGTGTCCAATGATCTTCTCGATACCGCCGGGAGTCTGCAGTATTTGTGGAAATATCTTTTCAACGAACGATCTATCAGCGTCGGAAAAGGACTTACTGAAGCTTCCGACGTGCGCCATAAGAGCCTGGTTAGAAAGGGAAGTGAACTCTTCGTTGAGCATAGCGGATTGCTGAGCTGACTTAGCAAAGGTTCCAAACCTATTCTTAAACTGAGTTGGATCAACTCCAAGTATCTTTAGCACCGATAGTGTCTCATTGACAGCCGCAGCATATTTATTGGCAGATGCTCCAGATACAAAGTCCTTGTCTTTGGTAAGCGCACTCATTCTATCGAGCGTAGAAATCAACTGTTGGGATTGTCCAGCCCTCTTTTCAGTATCAAGATAGATCTTCTCCGCTTCTTCTATTCTCTTTGGAGCCTGTTGAAGTTCCAACTTGTAATCACCAAAGCTAATATCAGGCTTACCAGCTTGACGCCGTGAAATCCTTTCTTCCATCCAACTCTGTTGTTCTTTGTCTAGCTTAAGCTTACCCATAGCATCTCGGAAGCGCTCCATAAGAGCCCGCCCCGGGCCACTGGTCATCAACTGCCGTGGCATACCAGACAAGGCCTGTCCCACCGCAGCGGCCTCAGCCTGGGCATCGGCCTGGTATGCAGGCATCTTGATCGGGGTATTAGGATCTGTAGCTGGCTGAGGGGCCGCCTGCGGAGGCGCTGCTCCAAGAGCCGGAGCTGCCGCAGCATTGAGCGTCTCCGCGCTCATCACTGGGGTCTGTCCCGGCAGTGTATTCGGAGTGGGCGGAGGCCCAGCCAATTGCTGTGGCTGTGGCTGTGCAGCGCCCTGCTGAGCGGCAGCTATGATGGCGTCACTCGGGCCGGGCTCGGCCGCAGCCTGTTGTGGCCCTGTCGGGGGAAGGGCGCTTTGCGGTTTCACTCCCGGAATAGCTCCGGGTGGGCCCTGGAACGGGTCGGGAGCAGGCGTCTGTGGCGCCGGAGTCAGCGGGATGTTAGGGGCTTGCTCCGTCGGGGCTGCGCCCCCGCCACCCATCTTGGGATACACAAATTTACTCAGGAAGTCTGCCTGTAGGGCATCCGCCGCGCCCTTTTGGGTCAACTGCCGACGCGCAAGCGCGGCCGCCTGGAGCTTCAACCCGGCCTCCATCTGGCCCGCGGCGAGCAGCTGCGATGCCTTCCTCTCCAGTGAGTCTGGATCGGTGCTCTTGAGGTCCGCAAGCGTTTCCTTCAGCGTAGCCCTATCCCGAGCCGCTCCCGCGACGGAGGGGAGGGCCCCGAGCAGACTGAAGTCCACATTAAAGTTGTCGGCCATAGTCAACTCCTACGCTGCGAGTCCAAGGCCCTTAAGAGCACTGCTTCCGATCGGGGTCGAGGCCCCTGCCGTGGCCAGGTTGAGGCCCAGGTTCCACAGGTTCTTCGAGCCAGCCATCTCCGCGTTCGCGGCAGTCTGGAAGGTCGGCGAGTACTGCCCTGCGATGTTCTGGAAGCCCTGGGACTGTTGTCCAGAAAGCGTGGACAGCAGATTGGCAATGCTGTTGCCTGTCCCGGTGTACACTCCACTCTGATCCTCGCCGCCGCGCTGGGCCAAATTGGCCAGGCTGGTCCCGGTCCCGAGCAGGGTATTGGCCACGTTAGTACCTGTGCCCGACAACAGATCGGACAGTTTTCCGCCGGTGCCAGTGTAGATGTTAGCCGCGCCCGTGCCTCCCGTAAGGGCAGCATTGGCTGTGCCCGAGGCGGCAGTCGAGGCCGCGTTCGCGCCAAGAGGCGCATAGGCCCCCTGCTGGGCCTGGCCGAGGCCGGATACACCTGCGCGCCAGGCACCGTAATCTTGATTGGCCAGGCCCTGCCCAAAGGTCTGCGCTTCACGGAGCTGGTTTCCGCCCGCGGCCATGCCAGAGGCATTCGCGTTACGCAGAACGGACTCGAGTCCCTGGTTCAGCTGGAACTGGTAGCCGGGGCTGGACTGAAACGCGGCCTGAACCTGTCCCGCCATAGGACCAAGGCCAAAGGCCCCCTGCGCGATATCACCGCCCTGAAGAGCCCGTGCATCATAGCCTTGCCCTTGCCCAGCGAGTCCGCCGTAGGCGTCTGTTGCCCCCTGAACACCGCTTCGGAGTGACTCAAGGCCCCCTGTCTGTCCAGCCAAAAGGGCATTGGTCCCGCCGGTCTGGCCCCCATAAAGAGCCGCGATTGCCTGGGGCGAGTAGTTCTGGATGTCTCCGCGCGCCGTGGCTTGCCCGCCCTGAAGGGCACCAATGGCACTGCCCTGTCCACTTTGGAGGGCGTCGATGCCGCGGGTCTGCGCGGCACCAATGCCAGATTGGATCTGATTGGAGATCCCCGTAAGATACTGCTGCTGTTGTTCTGCAGCTTTCTTAACGGGATCGCCGGTAAAGATATCGAACAGGCCCATTATAGCCTCCTATGACTTCTTCAGTCCGTACATCGCGATGCGCCCAGAGACTATCGTGCCTGAGGCAAAGAAGAACCGCACAGCATTACATGGGGTAGAGTCGCTGGCTTCCTCACCAGCACCGATCACCATATAAGTACCGCTACCAGCATCATACCAGTCAACAGATCGCCAACTAGCCGCGTTTAGGTTTTGGTTCCTATTTGGATAGAGCATAACCTCAGAACTATTTCCCCACGTGGAGCTTGTGGCCCCACCAATCCTGAAGTACGCGCTGGAGCCTTCTAGAGTCGAGCTGTGGAAGTTGGCCGCGGTGCCGCCCATATAGACATATACCCAGGTCCATATATTGGCAGTGTTCTTCCACGTCGCGCCTCCATCCAGACTCATCTGCATCCACAACGCTGCGTTGTGGGAAGAGGTCCTCAGCGACGTGATGTGGAACTGATAGGTATCGTAAGTGTTGTCTATCCCCGTGAATACAAGTTGTCCAGAGTTGTTTGCCACTTGAGACGAGAGGAATATCAGTCCGGGAGAAACGCCCGGAGGCGGATTTTGTAGTGCGGTAATAGCCGCTTGTTGTGTTGTGTTATTCGCCTGCTGTGCTGTGTTAATTGCCTGCTGTGCTGCAAGAGATGTTTGCAGTGTCGCGACATTCGCTTGAAGCTGTGTCGTGGTCGTGAATAGATCTTGAAGCCATGAATACCATTCAGGGTCCCAGTGACTCTGTTCATCAGTAACTCTTGAGAACGGATCGAGTGGGGCCTTCATCCAGAGTACCCCCGTGCTTCAAGATCATCTATCGAACCTCCCGACAGTCCCACATGGACCGGGTCCGAGACCCTCAACCGGAACCGAACGCCCTGGCCCTTAGACAGCCCGCACTGCAGGACATATGGGTGGGAGAGCGACTCCCCCGGACCACCGAGGCGACGCAGCACAGGGTCACCGTAGGTGTATCCCCCGTCGAGTGACCATGAGATCTCTACCTTCGGGTTCGTTACAGTGGAGGTCGTTCCTACAGCGGTCGTTAGCAAGAAGCTGCTCCGAGGCACCATGACCCCGCGCGGAAAGCCTGACATCACCCCGCTTTCTACCTGCCAAATCAACGGGTCAGTACCTTCAAGAAAGTATGATCCGCTGATCTGATACAGATCTCCGGTAAACTCATCTCCGACGATCCAGCGATCGAAGATCCGTATACTCTTCATTCCCTTCCAGTTGGACCGATTAAACGACTTGCGCTCGTTCCACTCGCCCGTGACTAGGTTATACTCCCACGTCCAATTATCATGAGAGGACAAGACCCAGAAGGCATTCTTGCCGTACATATAGACAAAGGCCTCGATGAGGTTACGGCCCCCGGCGAGTACCGCTGATTGAATGGCCCTACTAACATCATCGGTAGAGACTGGTGTAGGCGTGTATCCATCCAACTTATAAACGATGAAGTCATCTCCGGCCCAGAGCAACTGATTGGCCCATCCGGTCTCCCAACCAGCGACAGCATGAGTCCCAACGATACCCCGAGGGATAGTGACCTCGCGCGCGAACGGAAATGGGCTTGTTCCTGCATCGCGATAGACCCCTGTCCACTTATCTCCGAAGGCATAAAGTCGCCCTGCGTATCGCAGTACCCGCCGCACGAACAGACCCTGCTCGGTGTTCAGCGACAACGCCTGTACATTAGTAGAATTAAGATCGGAAGCATAGATCTGACCCCCACCGAACGACCAGACAAAGTACCCATCGAAGTCACAAACACTCGTTGGCCCGGCAGGTAGATTGGCCGAGACAAAGGCTGTTATCCCGGTACTGGTGTCAACATTAAAACAGCCATTTTCGCTGACAACTACATTCTGTTTAACAAGAGCATTATTCCGCCCGAAGGTTACTGGTTCGGTCCCTACAAACGGACCTAAATCTGTCACAGAAAAGATACTATCAAACTTCATAAGTCTACCATTAATTGCCCATACTCCAACGGCTTCTGCGTCAAGAAATCCTCTAGTATGACCACTTATTGCAGTCGTTGCTATCCGTTGAATACCAGGAGAACGCCTTACGATGATCTGTGATGGTGCTCCATAGGGCGTCTTCTCCACATAGGCATTGATCAGCCTTCCACCAGACTCTTGTGGCCTGGTGGCCGGGGCTGACGTAGTTGGAAATACAATAGACGGCATCAGAAGTACTCAGCTTCCTGGGTCCCGTAAGTGGGACCGCTCGAGGTCAACCGGCGTAAGCGACTCTCATAGTACTCCTTGATCTGCGGATCGAAGTTCTTTCCCGCCACGGGAGCACAGATGTTGGCCAATAGTCCCGCGAGCGAGTCGAACCACTCAGCGGGGATATACCCATCATTAACTACCTCACAGATGTTATCCGAGGCCAGTTGCATTACCAACGGATCTACGTTATTATCGATCTTCTCTGAGTACTCCGCCTCGAGTCCCTGACCAGTGCCGACAATGTTGAGCTTGTCCGCAGCCTCACGGATAAGCTCGAAGCGGGTTTTGGTTGTTTTCATAGCGGCAGAAGCTCCAGTGTGATGTTCAACCGCGTGATAGGGGCACCTGTCGTAGATGAGAACCTAATGATGTCGCCTGCGTTAATACCTGTAGTCCATCCGGCCAAGGTGCTGTTCTGATACTTACCCGCGACAAGAACAGGGTTAACTCCTCCCGTGATATCCACTAGACCGGTAGGCCATGCAGAGAAGTTACCCTTCTGGAGGGTTATGGTGGGATTTCCGCTCGTCGCGTCGCTAATGATAGTGACCCTCGTAATAGTACAAGAGTATGGGATTAACGTGTCCTGCACGCTAGGCGTAGCTCCAATGAGCAGCGCGGCGGGAACACCCCTAATCCTGTGATTGGCCGTAAGTTCCAGACTTCCGGCCCCGTTAAACCCCAGACCACCACCTGCCGTCAATATCTCGACTGCCCCGGTGCCAGAGGTATCCCGTCCGAGTAGTCGATCAGACGGGATACTCTGGAGGGCTGTTATAGGGATATTGGCATAGGCCTGTGCCGCGAAAGTGTAGGTACCACCATTCTTAGTGATAGTGATCCCGGTCCCGGCCAAAACCTGAGCCGGGAACCGAGGCAGAATACGAGCACGAAGACTTGGTTGCGTACCCACGAGCACCTCCTACTGCGGATCTCTCTCGACCTTGAACTGTTTGTTCTGGCTAAGAGAGTCGGCTATGATAAGATCGTCTCCGATCTCGACAGGAACTCCCCGCGGAAGCTTGTATGGGCCAAAGTCGAGTACCTTAGCCTCTAACGGATCACCAGTACCAAGCCAGGTTACTTTAACTCGAGCCATATCTTCCTCCACTATTTTTTGGACTTGGACTTGTCGTCCTCTTTGGGCTGAGCTTCCTCCGGGATTGGGATCGCCTGAGCCGGAGGCGGTGCCATAGGGTTCGGCACTACGGGCTCACCCGGCTTCGGCACCGGCCCTTGGGCCGACTGCTGCGAGGGCGGCACGTGAGTATCCAGCTGCGGGGGGTTCGCCTTGTCTTCGTCTTTGTGTTGGGCCATTTCACTCTCCGTAAAAGCGGGAGGGGACTACCCCCTCCCAGTTGGACGAGGTCGGTTACGCAAGTGGCTTGACGAACTGAACGATGATGTAGGCATCACCAGTAGCCGTCCCGGTGATGTTAGCATAGACATCGGTGTCGGCCACGAGTGGCATCACCAACGCCGCAAGTGGTACTGTGTTAAGACTGCCTGCCGTCAATGCGATAGTGGCAGCAATCTCCGAACCGGTAGGTGTCGTACCAATACCAAACACTGGAGTAGAGCCAGTGATAGCCGTCTCCACGTTGGTAGAGGCAGCGAGGATGATAGCTCCCGCCGGGAGCGTACCAACCTTGATGCTGTAGACAGAGACACCGCCAGTCGGCGCGGCTCGGGCAGCAATATACTGCACGAACTCATATCCGGCTTCGCGAGCGGCTCCCCTGTTGTTGAGTGACGTTACCATGTTATGAGCCCTCCTCAATCAGACGAACAAGCGAAGAACCCATTCACCACGCCCCACTGCTTAAGAGTGGTCGAGGTGTACGGGTGCCGCTTGAACATCTTGCCGACGCCGTAGGCCATCTCGATGCCGACGCCAGTGATGAAGCCGTAGTCGTCTTCCTTGCGGAACGTGGGCTTGGCCATCTGACCCCACGCGAAGACTGCAGCCTGTTGGCCGAGCATGAACACAGGCTCGACCCGCGTAGTGCCACCCTGACCTCCAAGCAGGAGGTTGCCAGTGCCTGCCGGACCCCAGGGACCAGGGTTGGCAGTCGTGCCCACGAAGCGGCTGATCTCAGGAACACACCTGACAATCACTCCGTCATAGATCTGATCGCCATCTTGGAAGATAGGGTTCTTGGTAGCGCCATATGGCCCTGACTGTTCGCGGGGCCTTGCGTCCTTGTTGATGGTCTCCAGGGAGATCTTCAGGTCGCGGAACGCGTTAGTGCCTGCGCACGCGATGTAGTACTCATACCCATCATCAGTCCGATAGGGACGGATATGGGGATCAGCATTCATTGCGAGCCGCTTCATCAGTGACAGGTTCGTGGCAGTGAACTTGTCGTTGGTCGTGTCGCACTGACCAAGAGACGTAGCAAAGTCCGTCGCGTTGTTGGACACTGCGTTACCAAATAGGATACGATCCGAATTGGCAGCGCGCCACGCGTCCTTCTGAGCCGTCGAAGCCTGATCGAACTGGATACCATTGACCCTCGTGCCGCCGCTTGACGGCGGAAGGGTCTCGGTCGGCAGGGCCATCAGCGCGGCAATGATCTCGTCCCGCTGAAGTTCCTTACCCCAGTCGCTCAAGAGCGGCTTCGCCACCCCAAATACGTCGGCTGAGTCCTTATGAGACTCAGACTTCGTAGTCACCACAGCGTTACGAGCCCATTCGATCCTGACTCGCATACCGTAGTTGTCGATCTTCTCTTCGTTTCCGACCAGCGTCTGTGTCGCCACGCCAGCTCCCTGAAGGCGCGAGACGAGCGGGATGTTCATATCCTCGCCGCCTGCCTTCAGCTCGCTGCGGATACGAATAACCGCGTTCAGGCCCTCACTCATGTAGGGCGAGAACTGATTACCTCTAACAAACTCTCGGTTGATTTCCTCTGTATACCGAACGAGTTTGTTATTGTCTTGAATGGTTGTCACAGCCATGGCTGTAACCCTTTCCTGACTCGAGCCATATCAAAACATTTTGTTCCGGTATGGCTCATGCGCTCATCTCTCTTTGCCATTACTCATGGCATATCGAAACAAGCTATCGTGGCTCATATCGCCCATCTTCTCCGTGTTTCCGGCGGAGGCGGTGGTCTTTGAGAGCGACGGGGGAAGTCGTGTCTCAGACGGTCGACTGGCAGCGCTTCCACGAACCTTATCTAGCATACTGGCCTGGAAGGTGGGATCGGCCATCTTCTCAGCCAGCTTCTTCTCAAACCAAGCATTAGGATCGTCACCAACGGCAGCAAGCGTAGCCTGCTTCCTGTGCCACTGCACGACCGCGTCGTAGCGGTTCGGTGACTGCACCACACGCTCGTAGTCGGCCACGTCGAGGGTTTGCTGAGCCCTGGCATCAAGGAATGCCTGTTCAGCCTCCGCGACCTTATCCTGCCCGTGCCGGGTCTCAGCGATTAGCTTGCTGTTGTACATCGTAGTAGCGTTCTGCTGTTCAACAACAGGCCGTAGATACCGCTGGATGATTTCTTCCGTGGCCTTGTCAGGGTTTTCGAAGAAGTCCGGCTTCTTTTCCGCTTGACGCAAATGCGTCGCGATCTCGTTCAGGCGCGCTTCCAGCGCCCTCGCTCGATCTTCAGCCGCTCTTCGACCTTCGGCCTCCTCCCTCAACCGCCAAGTCGGAACGCCCGGCTCGGGAGGTTCCACAGCGGCCGGAGGTGGAGGCTCCGGTGCTGGGGGCGGGGCAGGTTCCGGCTCTGCCGGAGGCTCCGCTGGGGGAGTCACTTGTGCTAGATCGAACATCTCTTGCTGGAGCTGCTCGGGGCTCTTATCGTCGTCTGCCATCTTCCATCCTTCCGCTGTTTCGTAGCGTTTACGTATCCGGGGCTATCGCCCCCGGCGGCGAGGCACCGTTTCGTGGTGCAGACGCAATTCCATCAAAGTGTCTCGGAGCGCATAGCGCATCCCACGATGCAGCTTCCTGCGACGCATTCTCCGCATCAGGTGCCGGATGAACCGGCTGAAGTCACTGTCCGACATTTGCGTTTCCACAGACTATATGCGACTATCACTCGACAGAGTAACCGTCGCCACCAGTTGTCATCGGGTGTAAAGGGTCTCATCGTCTCCGATAATCCCCCACTTTCAAGTGATCAATTCCTCCGCGGCGGACTGGCCCCGCGACTGCGGGCTTTGCCTTGCCAGCTGTATTCAGCGCAATGGCAACCGCCTGTTTCTGTGGCTTTCCCGCGCTTATCTCGGTACGTATGTTCTGCGAGATAATTTTTGGGTCTTTCCCTTTGATCAGTGGCATGTCAGCACCCTACACAGATATCTGGAACCGGCTGTAGCGTGGCCGGGGCGGGATCAATCCTCTCAGCCGAACCGAAAGGGCCCAGGGACATGAATGCCCGCAGCTCCCAACAGCACCAATATCACCCAGACAACAACCAGTATCAGGATCACCATCATAAGTATGTTAATGATCCGTCTGAACGGCTCTGGCAGCGGGATCAACGGCAGCAGCTGCTGAACAGCCCACCAGATCACCCCCATTATGATTAGGACAACTATGATGCCCACCAGTGTCCCTATAAATCCAGTCATGTTATCCTCCTAGTATCCCGTTCTCGAAGAAGTCCTTATACGTGAACCCTGGCTTTGCCGGGGGCGGGACCATCTGGGACTGAAGCCCTGCGAGCGTTTGGGGCTGTGCCGATGTATAGGGCACACTCCCAACAGCTCCCGGACCTGGAGCACCGATCCGTGTCCACCAGCCCTTGTCAGGTCCCTCGATGCCAAAGCGTTCACCTCCGGCAGCGTAGGTCTGGGGACCACCAGCGAAGCCTACCGTGCCCGAGGCATTGCCTGTAGCGTAGTTGGTTATGTTCGAGCCTCCAAGGACGCTTTGTACCACTGGATCATACGCGGTCCGAGTGTTTTGATCTACCCCGCGCGCGGCACGCTGATGAGTCACCCCCGGGAAGTACTCCCCAGACAACACATCGGCCAGCGACTTTCGCCGAGCCACAGCCCGATTGAGCGTGGTCTCGATGAAGGCCTGCCATGCCTGTGGCCCTTGCCCACCGACCTCGGCCTTGGTATAGGCCAGGAGCTTGTCCCGGACCTGAGGGTCCTGAAGCTCTTCCGCGAAGCGTCTTCGTCCGAGATCATCTGCCACTGGTACCTCCAGCGGGTTTGGGCTTCTGGGCGGCCTGCTTCAGCATCATCTGGTGCTTCTGCTCGCCCTGGACCAGGGCCTGTTGACCCTTCAGTTCATTGTGCCGCAGATCCTGTTGACCCTTCATAGCGTTCAGCTGAATGTCCTGCTGTCCCATCTGCTGGGTAGACTGAAGCTTGCTGAACTCGGTCGAGGCCTTGATCTGCGCCAGTTTCTGTGCGGATTGGACCTTCATGACGCTTTCCTGCATCTTCATCCCGTGCTCTTGCTGTTTCATAGCCAATTCTTGCTGTTTTTCACGGGGATCGTTGCTCTGGGCGGCCTCCTGAGCCTTGGCTATGTTGAGGGCGGTCTTGGACTTCGTTTCATCGACCTTAGCCGCCTCACCAGCGATCGTAATGGCCTTAGCCTGCTCAGCCACAGGATCTTTCTGCTCCAGAAGAGCCAAAAGCTTCCGCTTGAGCTGACCTTGTAGCGGAGCAAGCTCAAGTAGGATCTGTGGAGGTATATTAGCCCCTTGAGCGGTGAGGGCGACCAGCGTGTCATAAGCATCTCCCATCATGTTGACCTCATCTGGGCCCTCATCCAGGGAGAAGTTGACATCTAGCGTCCCAATCGAGTTCACGAGCCGCGGAAGCCCGTATTCATCCACCCCTACACCGTTGACTTGCACCAACTGCGCGAGTCCCGCGTCGTCTGTAACCCGAATATAGCGCTCAGCGGTCCAATATCGCTGCACAGCGTTCCAAATAGCCCGATAAAGACGCAGTTTCCAGTTCTTTATGCCTATAACGAACGGCCCCAGCTCGGCGATACCTGCTTGTTGGAGCAGGTTGATCGCGCGTCCGGACTTGTACTCGAGGCCCTGACCTATTAGGGCCGGGCTGGGGCCGAAGTTCTCGATCTCGTTCTTCGCATCCTCTAGGAACTTGATTTGGCCTTCGATGTTAGTGATGCGCGCTGCATCATCGAACTCCATCTCGAAGCCCTTGTTGTAGATAACCACACCGTCCGGTCGAATGGCCTCCCGCCGAGTAACTTCAATATCAGCAAATGCTCCATCTTCCGCCTTGATCCGGCGCGAAACCAGCTCATGTAGGCCTTTCGAGCGGCGCTGGTTGATCTCATCCTGGGATGAACGTAGATTACGGACGAAGCCATAGCGATCACCGTCATGATCCACGAAGCTGGAGAACATGATATACTTGCATATCATATCTCCCTTCTCATTGTAGAAGTAGCCCTTGCCCTCGTCGATCTTCATCGAGCCCGTGAACAGGCACCACTTCCACCCTTTTCCACTCTTGTACCAGATATCCACTACCCGCAGGCGCTTATGCCGAGAGTCCACGTCAAACCAGCGCCTCTCCCGTTCCGGGTTCGAGGTCAGGTCCGCGCCGTCGCCCTCCATCAGAACCCGCATCTCCTTCGCGGTCTCCTCGTCGGGCGCGAGCAACACAGCATCCTCAATGTCGAGCCACTTGCCCTGACCCATGAACCTTGCATCGGCGAAGTCATGATCGTAGGAGCGCACATCATAGAAGAAACTGTCCGTTTTGACGAGGGCGAACCCGATATCCTTGTCGTCCTTGTCCCCTTTGACGAGCATCATCTCGACGCCGCCAATACCATCCACAGCAGCGTTCTCGGTAGCGAAGGGGAAGAGCGACTCGCGGAGATCACTCTCCACCACATACCTGACCACTGCCGTCGCCAGCTCGGCACCCATCTCATCCTGATCTCTCGGGGTCTTTGGGTAGGCCTTCGGGTCCTGCTTGATCTTCTCCATCAGCCCAATGATCGAGTCAATCTTACGCCCGATCCTGTTGTACGTCACCACAGGCTGTTTGCGTCGGTTGAAGACCTCCACCTGATCTGCGGTCCACTGAGCCCCATGCCGGTATCCCCGAGCGTTCTTCTGCTCTAGGATCTCGTCGTGCTTCGAGGCAATGTAGTCCAGATAGGACTGCTTGCAACGACGCAGCTCCCAATAGCCCTCGTCGTCAATATCGCTATCATTGACCACATAGTCATCTTTATATGCTGCGATGGCCATCAGTGTCGTCCTATGATAACGCGGCCCTGACGTGGCCTTCTGATCGAGTAGTCAGACAGCATTCCGTGTCCAATAGGATAGGTATAGCGCGGGTCGTGCGGGAAGAACGGCTCGAACAAGGTGTCCGCATCGGTCATCTTCGAGGCGCTTATAAACTGATCGTATACCAACTGTGGCGTAAATAGCCGATCAGCGTCAGAAATCAGGTTCGGAAAGAGTTCATTTCGCTGAACAACCGTCGGCGAGTAGAAAGTACTCGTATCCGCGAAGAATACTGGATCAACCTTAGAGCCGACACTCGGCATTCTAAGAATATCAGTATCCACAAACGGGAATGGACTGATGTTGACCGCAGACACTGTCAACGCAGGCGCAAAGAATACATCACTATCAACAAACAGCACAGGCTGGATGTCGGACACGGCCAGTACGACCGGGTTGAATACAGCGTCCGCGTCGGTGAACTTCGACGGGCCGACAAACAGCCCTGTAATCGGATCAAAGAACACGTCCGTATCAGTGAACGTCAGCGGAATGACATTGACTGTCCCGGCGGCGAGCGCGGGCACAAAGAAGTTATCCGCGTCATTAATCCTGCCAGCCATTGTGGGCTGTGCGCCGCCACCAGTGACCAACGCCATCCTCGGCGAGTCACTATCAATAAACAGCGTGGGCGTGATATTGACTGCGCCTACGGCCAGCGTCGGATTAAAGAAGGTATCACTATCAGAGAAGAAAGTGGGAACTACTAGTTGCCCTTGGGCTGGCCCGCGGATAACCACAGTGACCGACATCGGCGGAGGTACATAGCGTCGGTTCTTGATCAGGGGCGAACTGTCGGACTCGTGATAGATACGCTTCAGCTCACCGCCAACTACCGTCGGGCTGTAGTGGGTATCACTCTCGGCATAGACAGCCGGAACCACTATGAATTGACCACCACCAATACCTACGCTAAAGATAGTATCCGTGTCGACATAGCGGCCTCCCGGTCGAATATCCAGATTTCCACTCCGAATAACGACCGTAACTGACATAGGCGGAATAAACCGCCTGACGATGATCCGTTCCGAGGCCGCGGCATAGGTATTGACTATTGGAGACGTACCGATCCCCTGAAGAGATGGCCCATAAAACCAGTCAACGTCAGTTAACAGCCCCGGGGTCGCTCCGACAGTTCCCCCCACAAGTGAGGGACTATAGAAACTATCGGCGTCCCCGAAGAAGAAAGTCCCGAAGTTATATATAACCGCGATACTAGAGAACGCATCAGCGTCAACTAGTAGGCTCGGTGTCAGGGCCCGCGTCGCGGCAAGCCCCGGAACGAATATAACATCACTATCAATAAAGAATACTGGCGCGGTCTGCTTCAGTGTCGAGACTAATGGAGCGAAGAACGTATCACTATCGATTATCAAAGGCTGGGCAACAGATACACCCCCGACGAAGCTGGGAGCAAAGACTCTGTCAGTATCGATGAATAGGCCCGGTCGCGGCCCAATCAGCGGACTAAAGAATACGTCCGAGTCCGCGAATAGCGTCGTAGTAAACCCTGCACCGAAGTTAGGCGCAGAGAAGATATCACTATCAACGAACAGCGAGGACAGTACAGCTGTTGTAGTACTTAGACCTATAATAAAGAACGTATCAACATCGTTGAAGGAGTTCTGGGCCAGTAGGTTTTTGCTGGTGCTGAGCGTCGGCCCAAAGAACGTGTCACTATCAGCCAGTCGCTGGGGCGTGACTATACCAGCATTAGGAATTGTAAAGGTCTGAATAACAGACGAGTGAGGTATCCTTCGTCGTCGATAGAATGCGCTCGCCGCGGCATAGGATGGGTACGAGCCCAGCGCGACCGCGGGACTATACCAAGCGTCGGTATACGGAATAAGATTAGGCGTGATCGACAGCACCTGGCCCGCCGTTGGACTGGACCAGCTGTCCGCATCGGAGATCTTGCCCGGTGTAAGCCCTATAGTCGATCCTAGCGCGGGACTAATAAAGCTGTCTGCATCAGAGATCAGCCCAGGCGTAAGCCCCGTAGGAGCCCCTGGCTGTTGCCGAGGAATATCGATAACCTCGCCAATAGGCCTAGATCGATAGACATATAACGGCGTCATCCCAGCTTCGGCTATACCCGGGAAGTCTCCAGAAAGGGCCGGGGCACTGTACGTATCATTGTCTGTATATTTTCCGGGAGTCAGGGTCTGAGTAAGATCAGCCTTGAATGTAATGACGCCCAGCACGTCATTGGTAGGAGTGGTTCCAGTAAACTGAGAACTCACAGTAGTTGTTGCTGTTACTCTCTGATGAGAGAGCATCGCATGAGAGTTAGCTTGGAACGCACTAACAGTAAACGTAATCGAAGTAGACCAAGTAGAATTGACGTTAGAAACAGCCCAAGACACTACAAGCTCAGAGGCCTGAGTCAAGGTGCCAGTCAGAGGGGCAACATAGGGCGTAGTTACGTCAGATATATTAGATGGACTTCTATCTACTGGAGAGACAACAAACGGCCCCTCGAATACCGCAGCTACGCACGAGAAGTCATTTGCGCTCGCGGTGGCCGCGATAGTGACCGTCGTCAACGATCCAGCCACTGTTACCCGAGAATAGAACAGCCTACCCGAGATCACCCCGCTGAGGGTTCCCGCGTTCTGCGCAGTATAGGTGTTACCAAGATTGTCAGTGCAACCGGAGGCTGTCAAAGCAGTCTGCTGGGCCATCAAGGCCACAACAAGATCACCCACCGCCACAGTAGTCGCGGTGTTCAGGGTAATGGCGTTACTCGCGAGGATACTGGCCCCGCTCGAGGCGCCCGTACCACCAGCTTTGAGATCGCCAAAGGCCATCTATCACATCGCGAACGAAGAGAACTGATATGGATTAGGTCCGGGCGGTGGAGCAGTCCCCACTACGACCTGGGCCAGCGCGGCCGAGCCGCTTTGAGCGAAGGTAACATCTCCCGAGTAGAACGCTGTTATACTGTGTGTTCCATCACTGAGTGCCGTTGTACTGAATGTAGCCACGCCCGCGGCCAGTGTTCCAGAGCCGATCGGACTTCCACCATCCCTGAAGGTCACGGTGCCCGTGGGCGGACCTCCAGTCCCTGTGACGGTCGCAGTGAACAGCACGATCTCGCCGGTATCACTAGGGTTATTATTCGAGATAAGAGTGACGTTAGTAATGGTCTTAGCGGTTTCATCCCAAGCATCCAGATAGAATGCCACGTTCTGCAGCGGAAACACATCCTGTTGTACTGAGCGCTCCATCAGATTTAGCTGGAAATGCGACTCCCATACAGCCTCGTAGACTGGTGCTGCATAGCGTCCCGGGATAACCTCGCGCTGGGCGTTATGATCCGCAGCATAATTTGGATCAGGCCCCTCAACGCAACCCGCGTTAGAAGCAGGGCTCCAAGTACCAAAACTAAACAGCCACTGGCCGATAAAGTGAAACATATAACAGCCGATGCCAGAAGCACACTCTGACCCAAACATCAGATTATCCATATTAAAGATAGTACCAGGCCAGCGCGTGCCTACCTGGGCAATAGAAGTCATTCCAGACATATTGGCCCCGCAGATAAAGGCCATGCCGTCCTGAAGAACCTGCAAGTAGCGGGAGTCTCCAGAGACCGCGTGCGAGGCTATAAAGGCCCAGTGATACCCCGAGATATCAATACCCTCAGAGCCGATATTAAATTGATTATTATCAGCAACCATCATCGTTCGACAAGCCGAAATCGGCTTTGGAGTAGTAAATATCTCTAGACCAGCCTCGATCCTGCCATAACAGCCCTTAAACGTATCTGCTATAACAGACTTTGCCGCAGCATTAATTCCAGGGGTCTGGTGGTATTCCCACGCAGCCAGTGGCCTTCCACCGAAACAGTCGAACCATATGTTATTAGGGTTTCCTCCGCCATAACCCAGATCCGTTTCAATAACAGTTTTGTAGACTGCAAGACCAGTAAGTCTATAGAGTACTGCAGCAGCATTAGTCCGCGCGATCCCAGAATTCCCCTCATTATTCAGAGTTGCAAGATTATTAACGTAGGTAGTATGGGTCCACGGAGTTCCGCTCCAGGGTGGGTTAGTGGAGGCCATTCGGGCCTCGAGACCAAGCACCCCATTATAGTAATTATCTTGCTCAGTGAAACTCCCAAATAATAGCTCGGCCCAATTCCATGCCTTTATAGCACTATTCTTCCACATATCTCCAGCGGCGTTGAAGCCATAAGCATAGAACACCTGAGCTATCTTACCTGCCCCGTGAGCATAGTAGAAGTTACTCATCTGATCAGGGGCATTAGCGTAGTTAACGCTCGGGCTGAGATTAGAGGGCGTAAAGGAGGTGCCAGTACCCGTATCCATCATCAGTCCGCCGGGCACAGAGCCCTCAGGCAGGAACGAGCCCGCCCCGTGCTGCATCCGACGATAGCCCTCCAGGCCAAAAACGGCCTGGGTAAACATCTCTGGGAGGCTGTTGGTCCCGGCATACTCCGGCACTGTCGGGAACATTTCCAACAGCTTTGGCAGTCCATAGGCCGTACTGGCGGCCTTCTGCGGCCGCATCAATACTAATTCACACCAACTATAGACCGCGCCCGTGACCGAAGCGAGTCGCGTACACCAGTCACCTGCGTCAGCCCAAGAGCCGCCGCCCGCGCCGTATCCAGACTGATACCAAGTGTAAGGCGTGCCCGTGGGGAAGAACCACTCAGGCCGCGCCGCTATAGCATCATTAATCTGCCCATTTATACCAAACAGTGGTGCGCCCCAGCCCATAGGATAGGGCACCTTACTCTGATAGATCTTGCCTTGGTTGCCTCCCGCAGTCACCCCATCAGTAAAGTTTTGTGGGCGTGTATAGCCAAACCGCCCGTCTAGGGCAATGCCCCACCTATGATGATACTCGCCCCCGGCCATGATCTTAGCAAGATCATTCCAGACAGTCGATCTTACCGGGAACGGATCAGATACTCCCAGCCCAGCGATCCTCAGCCTATAATTGCCCGCGGTCGAGGTCGTGAAGGTAGGAAATTCCAGCCCATAGACATTGGTTCCAGCTCTATTATTCTCCTGTAGCTCTACAACATATCCCTTACCACTTCTAGAGTGCCATGGAGCGTACGGTGGAAGATTATCCCCTCTAACGGGCACCCCAGTGCCAAAGTCAATGGCAGTAAACTGATTTGGCGCGGGGACAGTATCTACTCTAATACTAGCATGAGTTAGCTGGAAAGGTCCATCATCTCCACCCATGTCTTTCAGTCGCAACCGCTTTCCAACAGCCCATCCATGGTTAGTTGCAGTAGTGAACACGGCGGGATTAGCCGCGGTCATAGCCGTGATATTCTGCCGTTTTGCGGGATTAGTGCTGTCGAAAGCAGACTTCCCGTCGGCACTACTGTATCCACTCGTAATGTTATCAACCGGGATACTAACCCGTTCTTCGGCCTGGCCCGAGGCTATTCGCAGCACAATCGGAAACGGCCCGCCTACAGTGGTCCCCACGTTGTTGATAATCTCGAACTGAGTGAAGGCCGAGTAATCGACCGCGCCCTCGTTAGGTGCCCCTGGCATCCAGTGCGACAAATAAGCAATCTTGCCTACATCATCCGGCCTATACCCTATCTGATTGACATTAATAGCCAGTGCCCGCGTCGAGCGATCGTTCCACGTCAGATTGGTACTGATACTCGCCGCGGAATTAACGATAGCATAAGGCCCGCCCTGGGCCAGAGGCCCATCCAGCTTCAGATAAAGGTGATGTTTCAAAGAAGAGGTCTGACCAAACTGTCCCATAAAGGGTAGATCAGCGTAACCGTGGTCGTAGTTTTTTGACTTGATATAAACCGCAATAACTGTTCGTCCCCCGAACGAGGCCCAGTTAGCTGGATTTGTTGCCGCAGTCCGATCAAGGAATGCGTCAGGCTCGAGATCGCACGACCTAAAATACTCCTGATTAGTCCCGGCCAACCAGCCTCTTCGTCCCGCCGGGGCAAAGGTAGTCCACCTAGAATAATCCCAGACCTTACCCGTGCCCGGAGTCCAGGTCCCTGTGAACCGCGTCGCACAGAGGTCAGCTGTATCATTATTGATCCTGAGAATATCCCAAGACCCATTACAGTTAGGAACTCCAGCTACCCCAGTAATGCCGACAGTCCCCGCTGAGCCATCATTTATGTTGAAATAGAACGGAGCAAAGACGTTACTGCCCGTACAAGTAATACGGATAGACCCATCTATCGGACTAGAAGACACATTTGTTATGGTGACTGCAGCAGATGAAGATGCAGCTATCGATACCCCACCGTTGCTGAAGATCTGCCCATGCGTGATAGCACCGTCCCGCGCCTCCACGCAGACAGTATCCGGTGAAACCATAGTTACTTCTTTAACTGTAATAGGCACTTTACGGACCCCACACAGCTTCAACTAGAAGATTTCCGCCGTAGCCAAAGTCATCGCCAGGGTTCACAGACGAGATCGAGGGAGTTAAACTCCCCGCGGTGACACTGTGAGCCATGCAAAAGAAATTACCAGTGCCACTTTCATAAGACCCAGGAGTACTAACCCCGTCATCAACCATTGGAGGTGTTGGCGACCATGCTGGCGTCAGCACGGGATGCAACCTTCCAAAGACAACACACGCCCCGCCCGAAGGAACAGTGATCGCGCTCGGGAAAGTGTGCGGGTCCCAGCCAACTGACTCCTGGAAAACTTGTGTTGCAGTTGGAGCACCCGAACACCCCACCAATCTACCTACCATTATCCCGCCATGATCCCCAACTACATCTATAGTAACTACAATAGTGGCGGTTGTCCCGGTGGGCCAGGGCTTATACCAGATAGACAAGTTATTATTGGTAGCTCCTACCGCAAGAGTCATAGCATTACCATCAATCGTGACTCCGGTCATAACTCGTATTGCTGTAGCCCCAGCGCATACAACTACAATTCTGTCCGACGCGGCCGCACCAATACTCACCCCGCTAAACGTGAAAACTGAGTCGGCAAAGCTCGAGGTAATCACCGCCGGGGCTGCAGTCTTAGTAAAATCCAAAGCACTGCCCGTGGGCCCGGGCGAGGGCACAGATCTGCCGTAGCTCAGCGCGGGACCAATCACTCGTCTGCGGCGAAGCAGTGCCATCAGTACACGTTATTCCCTATTGCAGTCTGGTAAGTATTGATCCTAGCCATTATTCTCTGCATTTGAGAACTAAATGCCTGTGCCGCGCCAAAGGTTCCAGCCGCTATCTGAAAAGCATTATTCCCGAATAGCATAGGGAATGCTGCGTTAAAGACGCCACTCGGCGAGGCCGTGACCGTGCCCGCGCTACTACCGTTCTTCCATCGCGTGAAATCAGTACTACTTGTACGCGAAACCGCGTACTGGCCCTGGACGTTAGTATTGGCAGCTCCAGTAGAGTCAGTCGCCAACATCTGCGCATACATATTACCAGCATAAAGTGGTACTATAAAACTGTCTACGAGCGTTCCATTAAGAATTACCGCTGGAACACCAGTTCCTACTGCATCATTAGTGGTAAGATAGCACAACATATAATTATTGCCGCTGGTACCAAAATTATAGCCAGTATTAATATTAGGATTAAACTGCGTACTAAGAACTGACGAAGCGCCTCCTGTATAACCATGATCTGCAACGAAAGTGCCATCAGCAGGACCAGTCTCCACCAAATTAAAGTTATTCTGCTTGATATTAGTCTTGCTAGTGGCAAAGTCGGCCCCAGCTATCATATAAAGTCCATCTATACGCAACCAATCTCCATCATTCACTAGTCCCATAATAAGATCACGATAGGCCGTGGCCCGTGCCGTAGTCGGCGTCGCGATGCGATCAAAGAACTGTTTAACGGCATACGCTTCTACAGAACCATAGCCAAAAGCCTCTATCTTTGTAACTGAATAAAGGTTCGATCCGTCATCGTTATTCATAGTATCATTTGTTACCGAAGCTGTATCACTAGCAGGATAAGTATAAAAGTGTCTAAAGCCAACAACACTAGATCTTAGTCTAACCTCACTACTAGTATGATGCATAGAAACAACCAATGATCTGCTTCCATCATGAGAATAGGCTACAGCATCACTTGTTATAAACCCTCCTGACGAAACACTTCCACTCGCACTCCCAGAGAACAGCACCTGCACTTGAGTACCATCAAAGTCGTAAATATCCCCACTCGTCGCGCCATTACCGATATAGAGTTTATCCCAACTCAGCGTCCCAGATGCCGGGGCCTGTAGCGTTATCTTGAGTTGTGTACCGTTATTAATTCTATCAAAGCCTCCCCCCGAATAAGGAAATATAACCTGCCTGTTTGTAATTCCTGTCCAGCCAGAACCATCAAGACTACCACTAGTACTAAGCGAACGCTCGAACACGGTGAACCACGCAGCCGTGGCCGGAGCAGCAGTATAATACGTCCCCACACTAAACGGGAACGAGGGCCCCATGAGCTTACGCTTAATCAGACTCACTTCAGCACCTTGCCGTTAGCCCCAAAGATCTCGAACAGTCGATCCTTCCGCAGATATCTTCCGCCGTTGTTATATCGCTCCCACGCGTCGAGCCGCATCTCCAGTGGCATACAGCCCTTGCCCACGCACTGCCAACAGATGAAGCTATCACAGCAGTTACAGTGCGGAATGGAGTCCCCGCCGGTCTCTTCCGCGCCACAGTGCGCACAGATAATCCCGTCCTGCTCGAGATTAGAGCCACTAGCCCTAATCTCGACGCCATAGCTACGCTGGCGGCTATGTCGAGTAATGAGCATGGCCTACTCGTCGAACTTAACTTCCCAGAGCACCGTGCCCGTGTAATCGCTCGTCGCGCCCTTGGCCATGCAGGCTACGCCGTTCAGGTTAACCGCAGGCCAGGGCAACCCGATCTCGTCGGGAGCGTACCAGATGAACCCAGAGTGCTGGTTCAGGGCCTTCGTCCACAGCCGACTGGCGTAGGTGCCCTCGGCGGTGTAGTTGGCTTTCCAGGCACTTCCCGGACTCGGGGGCGTCCCCGCCTCGATCGGGGGCACAAACACCGGAGTCACCGATGTTGCCGTGCCGTCAGCTGTCTGCCGTTGGATAGTGTAGATGATGTTACAGTCCTGCGTGGCCGGGTTACTTACCGGGCCGATCGCGATCTCTCGCAGTGTCCCGCGGCGGAGCGTGGCGGTTTGCGCCCAGCCCGCAAGGTTGGTCTTGTAGGTAGTGCTCAGGGCCTGCAGCGTGCCCGCGAAGTCACTCGCAACATTGAACAGCATTGGAGTCTCCTTTAATGGCCTTTACGTTTGTCGCCCAGGCCGGAGAACATCTCATCAGTCAGAATGAGTGTTGGACGGATCACCTGGTCGAACGGAATGACCGAGCGCCTTCGGCCGGTCACTGGATCGTAGTGCTCAAGGAGCACCTCCATACTCTTGCCGAAGAGTTCCTTCATGCGTGCCTCAACCTCGCTTCGCAAGCCGTAGTTCTGTCGGAGGCAGTTCGCGATGATATTAATACTCGCGGACAAAACCTCCTCGATCGAGCGTCCGTTCGCGGCCCTGACAAAGGCCTCAAACAGATCGCGGCCGACCTCGGGCTCGCGGAGAGGGTCTTTAGGCATCGAAAACAGCCCCGTAATTGACGTGGAGCAACCCCTGGAAGCGGCGAACTGCCCTTGGGAAGTGTTTTAGCACCTCCTGAGCGATCAGACCCACCTCCAGGGGAGCATCTGGCCTCCTGTAGCGGTACTCGTAGAGGCCCAGGGGGCCGTAGTCGCCAATTCTTCGGATATCGTGCTTCGCGCGCGCGTCGGACAACTGGAAGATGCCCGAGACGTTCCACGTCACAGTGATATTGCCCCCGTTCGGGGTCACTGGGAGCCCGCCGCCTGCGGTGTCGTAGTACGACATGAGCCTCCAGGTGGTATTCGCGCCCGTGTTCTTGCGATAAATGACCAGGGCCTCCACGGAGTTCCCACTTACAGCCGTATAAGTGAGGTCCCCTCCATCAAATACCCCGTCCGTACTCGATACCGTTGTAGCCGTGGGCGTTATTCGTTGATCAGTGCCCACAATGGCATTGGGCGAGGTCAGGGTGGTCGCGTAGAACTGGTGCGTTGCCGCGTAAGTATAGACGCCAGTGTCCACGAGCGCGCAAAACGGACCCAGAGTAGCACTGTCAGTGATAGACGAGTCCGCGCTCGCGTCCATCAGAGCCTTTTTCCACAACGGATACAGAGCGGGAGCCATCGGTGATCTCCTTGGTTAATAGACAACCCAGTCGCCGGGACCGGCGAGTTCTCTGGTGGTATAGCCGATCTTAATGGCCTTAGTTTCGACCTTTTTCACGGGCGAGAAAGGCCTCGACATGCACGCGTAGCGCCACTCGTCCGCGGCATGATCTTCGCCCTCGGTATTCACGTCTTCCATCTTGGTTACGTCGTGTTGGAGGGCTGGGATAGTGCGGATACTTGCCGCGCACGTGGCGAAGCAATAGATCATAGGCAGCTCGTCGAACCCAACGAGCCGCGCACGCATCTGATCCCAGCCCCCCATCGAGCCCCGCTGGGGGACCCGAGCGTTGTCCGCCGCGTGGAAGGGCCGCCGCTTATGCCTGATAAGGACCTTGTTCATGCGTTCCGCTATGGAGGGGCCCCCATCTTCCCTGAAGCAGGCCGGGTCGAGCACCCCATAGCGCAAGGTCTCCTGGTCCTCGCGCTCTGAGATGCCTTCTGCTACCTCTTCTGCGGTCATTTTCAGGCCGATGTTGATCGAGGCCGCACCATACCACTCCCTATACCGCACAATAGCGCCGCGTGGGAGCACTCTCCCATCAGGGACCTTATAATCATCGCTGACAATAGCCCACCAGCCAACGCTGAAGGGTCGGGCTGATCCCCAGTCCATCGACCTAAAACGCGCCCATTCTCGTGGAATACTAAATGGGTCTGTGACATGTTTATCGTATCTCCAGCAATCAAAATACGCGCCCTCGATTACGGTCCAGTCTCCTTCGAGCCACGCTCGGACCATGGAGTCGCTGGACAGTCCTCTTAACCTGTCCGCGTAGGTCGGGTCCGAGGCAAGGAGAATTTTGTTATCTCGGAGTTTCGCCGGGATAAATAGTCGTCGGTGCTTGGTGACTGGGTCGAGTATGGGCTCATAACCTCCAGGCGCAGGATCGACAAAGTAGGCCTTGACCCAGTGGTGACCGACACCTCCCGGATTTGCGGCAGCTCGTATTCGCTTGGTATGGATATTGTGAGCCGACCGCAGGCGGGCTCGTAGGAAACGGTAGCCGTAATCGGTAGGCCACTGGGTAAGCTCATCCCAGCCGATCCATGTGTAAGCGTGTCCCTGGTATCGTGTGGCATCGTGGTCCCTCTCTATGTACCGCATCCTGAGGCTGGCCCCGTTGGCCCAGGACCAGGTTTTGGCCTGCTCGTGCCAAGAGCCTCCTGAGATCGGGAATATCTCTCGAGCGCGGCGTAGTAAGTCCTCGAGTTCGTTGTAAGTTCTGCGGAATACCACTCCCTGCCAGTACTGACCGTAAGTTGGTACATCTTGAAGAAAATCGCCGAGGAGAAAGTCACTTTTGCCCCCTCCCGCCGCGCCCCCATAGAAGAGTTCGGGGCACCAGTCGGCCGTGATCGCGTCAGTTTGCGGGCCGGGCTGAGGGCTCCACGCGACCCCGGTCGGGCTCTCCTCTGGGCGGACCTTGGGCCTCATGGGCTCACTGTCCAGCCCCCGCACCAGTCCGTTGGCGCGGGCGAGGGCCACATAGTCGCGGGATACGCGAGCGCGCTCAGCTGGGAGAGGATCAGGTAGGGCGGGCCCTTCCGACAATTTCCAGCCATGTAGAAGGCGCACGTCGAGCAGGATTGACCACTGGGCGGTCTAATAGGCATTAGTTTAGCCCTTTCCGGTCGTGGACCACCTCTACCTCACTTTCCGCACTGGACCCCGCCCCGAGTTCCTTGGCTCGCCGCTCTTTCCACTGATCGAAGTTTTCCCGGGGCGGCCGATCAATGAAGTCCCGGTCCATTTTCAGGGTGACCTCTTGGCCGGGGCCGTGCCCTGTGCGGTCTGCGAAGGTCTTTACCACGTCGATTAGCAGGGGAATGCTGAATGTCTCTGGGTTGTCGTGCAACCGCTCTTGCAAGAGCTCGATCGCGTCGAGGGACATGTTGTTCATCCGCTCGGCCAGATCGGCGAAGATGCTCTTTGCCTCTGCGCGATAGTCCTCTACTAGGGCCGCGAATGCGGCGTCGTTGAGTAGGGTCGAGATCCTGGACTGATTGTACCCAGTAACCAGAGCCGCCTGGGACTGTTTCATGCCCGTGGCGAGGCACTTCGCGAGGGAGTGGTGCGAGGCGTGGATACGGACGAGGGACTTGGGCTTCGTGCCGCGGTTAGTCGCGAGCGCCGCGATGTCGGCCTCGGTTAGGTCGCGGGCGTGCTCGATGAACAGGGGGCGGGGCACGTTCCCCATGAGGCGGGGGCCGGTCGAGGTGTCTAAATCGTCGATGAAGTCATCCATATGGCTGGTCCTGTGATCGACGCAGTCCGGCCGCGCGCGAGTAGTGTGCGCCCCTCTCGGATAGTAGTCAAGTAGATTGTGGTATGGCTGTTTCGGAACCAGCCGTCGGACCATACATATGGCTCTTTGCCGCGTCGGCTCCCCGACATAAGGGGCGGAGGCCCCGAGCCGTATCGAAACATTTTATTCTGATATGGCGGGGTCACTCGATATGGCCATTCCCCCTCGGTATTCTGGCGGGGCTGAAGCGGCCAGCAATAAAAGTTCTTTTTTTAGCCCCCCGGCCTCTTTATGTTTCAATATTCGAG
>Ga0111538_10001205_pt1 | contig 36559 bp, 22 predicted proteins | sample SoiMethybrSBSTD1_FD_79669 | JGI IMG/M metagenome (GOLD analysis project Ga0111538, IMG submission 79669) | Bulk soil microbial communities from a Populus tree surrounding site in Tennessee, USA - Soil MetaG P. TD hybrid SBSTD1 (version 2)... | ecosystem: Environmental > Terrestrial > Soil >...
CGCTCCGGATCGTAGAACGGAAGCTTGTGCACGACGGCGGCGGCGCGCTCGCGATGATGCTCGACGGTGACTTCCATCTCCACGCGTGTTCCCTCCGAGAAATGCGGGGCGCGCAGATGCGCAAGGGCGAGCGGTTTCTTCAAGATCGGCGACCAGCATCCGCTCGTGGCATAGCCGACATGTTTGCCGTCTTTATAAACGGGCGCGCTCGAGCGCCATGCGACACTCGGGATTTGCGGAGGTAGGCCGCGCCCGGCGAAAAGCCGCTCGAACGATTCCCAATCGATCTCCAATCCAATGAATCCCCAGGCGGCTCCGCGCTTTCGCTCCGCGGCAAGAGCACGATCCCCGTTGAACGGTCCCTTCTCCTTGCTCACCGCCCAACCCAAGTTGATCTCATACGGCGAGGATTTGCGCGCTTCGATCAACGCGTGGTGCGCGGAGAAGTAATCGACGTCGAGCATGATGAGACCCGCTTCGATGCGGGCGATGTCGAGCGCCCACACTCCTGCGGGCACGATGCCGTAAGGCGTGCCGGCCTCGATCAACGCATCCCAAAGCGCAACGGCGCGCGAGCCATCCACCCAGATCTCGTAGCCCAGATCGCCCGTATATCCGGTGCGCGAGATCGTGACCGGAATGTCGCGCACTTTCGTCTCCACCATGCGGAAATATTTGAGCTTGGAGAGATCGGCCGGCGAAGCGCCAGTGAGAATCGCCCGCGACAACGGCCCCTGAATCGCGAGCGCACCCATGCGGTCGGAGATGTCCTCGATCCCGACCTCCAATCCCACCGCATTCATGTGCAGCCAGCGCAGCGAGGAATCCGCGCTCGTCAATCGAAACGTGCCGTCGGGCAGGTGAGTCACGGTGCCGTCATCGACCACCTTGCCGTGCCCGTCGCACCACGGCGTGTAATAGACCTGCGCTTTTTTGAGCTTGGTCATGTCGCGCGTGATCATCCGGTCGAGAAGCTTGAGCGCGTCTCTCCCTTGGATCCGGTATTTGTGAAGCGGAGAGACGTCGATCAGCGCTGCGGAGCTACGGATCGCGGCGTACTCCCGCTCGGGGTGCGAGTCGTAGGCGCTCGCCATCTGGTATCCCGCCCAGCGCCGCCACGTCTGAGCACGGACGAGAGGGGAGGTGCGGGAATGGAACGGAGAGGTCTTGAGCATTGGGAGGCGCAGTTTAGAGGGGACGCGCCGGAGCGGCAATCACCCCGTTCGGGGGCACTTGCATGTGCCCGGCGACGTCGCGTCACACGCGTCAAAATAACTGCCATTGCGACAACCGCCCGGCACCTCCGGACCGTAATAGGCCTGTAGGAGGGGCAGTTTCCCTCAGTGGGCATCACCGGTCAGGAGGTTTCAGTACATGAAGCGTTTCACAATGGGCGCGTGCTTTGTCGCCGCGCTGATCTCCCTTTCTCTGGCCTCGCAGGCCTCGGCAACCAGCATCGGGGCGGGCTTGCATTATCTGCGTGCGATCGGCGATTTCGATGACGAAGACAACATCGACGAGAATGACTTCGGAGTCCTCGGCTCTCTGCAATTCAACCTTGCCATGCTCAAGGCAGAAGCGAACGCGGAGTACGTCTTCAGTTATCTGGGCTCGGAGGAAGACCTATTCGAGCCATCCGCCTATTTGATCTTCGGCAGCATGATCTATGGAGGTGCGGGGATCGGCATCGGCCACATCAACGGCGACTGGCAGAGCGATCCGTTCTATGCGCTTCGTCTGGGAGTGGCCATCCCCATCGGCAAGCTCAGTGGAGACATTTACGGCACGTACCGATTTCAAAAGGATGACGACCTCGAAGATCTCACCGGCGAAGATTTGGACAGCGTGACGCTGGCGGGAGTTCTTCGCTATCAATTGGGAGGAGGCGGCGAATAGGTTGCGATTGGGTCATACGACAAGTCGACGCGCCGGGGGCATCTTCCCCGGCGCTAGCGCTCGACTTCGAGCTTCGCCACTTTTCCGCCGACGTCGGCGATGCGCACGCGCATGCCTTCGCGCAAGACGCCTTTATAGAATGGGCCGCCGTTGAAACCCTGCGAAACGACAGACCACGAATATTGATACTCGCGCGGACCGGATGAGGTCGTCACTGTGATGCGTTCGTAATTGTTCCTGGTGAACTCTTCAGGCTCGAAGCTCGTCACCACGCCCTCCACGCGTTCGAATTCGCCGCGGGCCAGCGCCGAGCGCAATCCAGCGTATTCCTTTCCAATCAGGATCGATTGCAACAGCGCGAGAAAGATCGCGAACCCGAGGAAGAAGACGATGAATACGCGATGGGTCGCGGTTGGTATCTTGCGAAACACACCCAGGCCAATCACGATCATGACGAGCGGAATGATAAGGAGCCACCAATACTGCGGCACCTGGCGAGTGACATCGAAGACGACTTGGAACGGGATGGAGTCCGGAGGGGACATGACGACACCCCTTCATCCTGCGAAGGTCAATACTTCCTGAAATGTTGCTCTTCTTGTCGGACGTTTCAGCCTCATTCTTGAAAGCCCGGCAGTCTCCCCCATCGCGTGGTGCGTCAGCGAATCCGAAAGGGCGCTTCGAGCGCGGAGAGCACGGCCGTATCGCGACCGTACAAGTCGCGGCGAAATTGTAGGATTCCGTTGGCGACCCATGCGGTCCAATACGAGAGGAGAACGGGAATCGGCTTCGTGAACGTCACCGACGTCGTCTTTCCGGAAGCGATGATCTGATCGATTCGCTCGCGGTTCCAGTCTGTTTCATCCTCGAGCAGGAGCTCGGCCAGTTGCAAAGGGTCCTCGACCCGGATGCAGCCGGAGCTGAAGGCTCTCTCTTCCTTGTCGAAGAGCTCGGAATGCGGAGTGTCGTGCAAGTAGACCGCGAATTCGTTCGGGAACATGAACTTTACGCGGCCCAGTGAGTTGTTGGGCCCCGGATCTTGGCGAAGCGTGTACGGGAATCCCCTCCCCGATTGCGACCAGTCGACGGTGGACGGATCGACGGTGCGGCCGTTTCGATCGAGCACGCGGAACTTCATTCTCTTCAAAGTGCCGCGATCTCGCCGCACTTGGGGAAGGATATCCTCGCGGAGGAGAAGCGGCGGCACCGTCCACGTCGGATTGAGCACGAGGTACGTCATTTCGGAGCGGAACACGGGAGTCTTGCGGAAGGTCTTGCCGACTTGCACCCGCGTCGTCCAAGCGACTTTGCCTTCCCGAACAAGATACAGGCGAAACCCGGCGACGTTGACGATCACGAACTCTTCGCCAATGTCGTGTAGAAGCCAGCGACCGCGCTCGAGATTGAGGCGGATCTGATCGATCCGCTTTTCGATCGGAACGTTCATCTCCTCGAGTGTGCGCGGTCCCACGACACCGTCCGCGGGAAGGCCGTGGCGTGTCTGGAACGACTTCACCCCGTTTTCGAGAGCATCATCGAAGACATCTGCGGAATCGGCGGCGCTCTCCGCATCTCCGGTCACGGCAAGCCGCGCGCGGATCGCCGGAACTCGGGAATCCGCCTGCCCCAGCTCGGGAGCGGGGCCGCTCGGGATTTGCCCCCAGCCTCCCTCCTTTTGGAGCGCGCGATAACGCGCGAGCTCACGCTTCAAATTGAGATACGCGGGATGATCCGGTTTCTCGCGTTCGATGCTTGCGGCGAGATCCGGTGAGTCGATGACGTTCTGCAGCGCGGCCGGAGGATCCAAGTCGTGGATCGTGCGGCCGAAGTTCCACACCGGATCGAATTCCGAAGCATCGACCTTGCCGAAGAGGACGTGATAGCCGAGCCGCGTGAGCGCTTCGGTCTGAAGGATGTCGCCATCGACGAGGAGCTCAGGAGGAGCCGCACCGATGGAATCGATTTGCGCGTGCATCCTTTCGAGCGGGCCAAGCAGGTAATCCTCGGGATTGAGCCCGTCCTCTTCGATCGCCTGGATCGCGTTGACGAGCTGCGCCGACTTCTCCGGATCGCTCCACGCGCGGGTGAATCCGCGTCGCTCGTAAAACGAGGCGATCACGTTTCCCGCGGCGAGCTTCGTGCCGAGGATTCGATCCACAGCACCGGAGCGGATCGATTCGACGCGCTCGCGCAGCGTCTCTCGCTCGATGTCGGCGGGAGCATTCGACTCTTGCGCATGGAGCGCAGCAATTGGACTCAGGGTCAGGGCGAACGCCGCCAGGACTGCGCCGAGCGAGAACGCGAATGGACGCTTGATTGCGATGATGGTCCCCCGGTCCAAGGTAATTGCGATTTCTCGCGATTGTGCCACACAGACCGTGAGCTGCATCAGATGTATTTGAACAATGGCGGAAACACGATCACAACAATTGCCGCCCACACCGCATACACCGGCAAGTACGCCGTCTGCCACCGTTCGAGGCTCGCGAACGGTCCTTTTCCTCTCACAAAGCGGATGTAGAGCACGGCGGACCAGGCGAGATTGACGAGCAGAATCACGTTCTCGCCCAGTGCGGCCACGCGATTCGGGGTAAATCCGAACTCGGTGATGCGAGCGGCAATCGCCCACAGCGCGAACGCGTCGGCCAAGAGCGCACTGACCAGCAGCACGATCTGCAACACATCGAATGCGCCGGGGGGCGATTGCGCGTCCCGCGCGGAGACGGAATACAACAGAAGACCAAGCACGACTACGAGAAGCAGATCGAAGGCGATGAGCACCTCGCGCTTGATGTCGATCGCGCGTCCCGTCCACAACAGCGTGATCAGAAAGGTGACCAATACCGCGGCGAAGAAAGGCGTGAAGAGGCGCGTCAACACGGGCGCCATGTTCTCGATCACGCTTTGCTTGGCTTCCACCAACCAAGAGGCGACCAAGATGGCGCCGGCCGCTCCGCACGGGAGTAGCCAGTTCTGGAAGAAGTGCTCGATGTCGATGCCGATGGATTGGAAGATCAACGCCATGAAACCGCAGAGGACGCCGCCGCCGAGCGCGATCAACACGTAGTAGATGAACAGTTCGCCGGAAAATCGAATGAAGTCCATGCGTCCGGCAACTTGAGCCCATCGTCCGGCCGCATACGCAATGCCCACGATGAGCCAGAGCGCGATCGGCAAGTGCAATGCCGTCAACGCTTCGGTGTAGCCGTTGCCGAAAGTCACCTCCCGGAACGGATAAATGTTGGCGAAGACGGCCGCTGCGACGAACGCCACGGCGAGCCAGCGGTACGAGCGGATGTCGAGCCGGCGCTTCCAAACGAAGTAACTCGTGAGAAGCGGCAGCACGAAGAAACTCAGATTGCGCGCATAGAATCCGGCGTTCGGATCGTCCAATGGAATTCCAAAGAACGCCGGCAACTTGATCGCCACGCCCGCTGCGACTGCAAGGCAGAATGCGACGATAGAATCCTTGTGGGTCATCGCTCGCGGCGCGCCGGAAGCGGAGGGCCCGACGACCAACTGCTTCCAGAGGCGGTCGGAGTGTTCGCGCGCGAATTCCCGTGACAGAGCGTCGAGATCGCCGATGCGCTTCACCGCAACCAAGAACGCCTCATCGGCGGCGAGCCCGGAGTCGACCAGGCCGGCGACCTGCTCGCGCAGATGGTCTTCCAATTCCACGATGTCGACCGGATGAATGGCTTGCCGCCGGCGGAGGTAACTGCGCCATTGGTCGATTTGCTCTTCGAGCGATACCGAATGATCCGTTGTCGCCATCACTCACGCTCCCTGCAGTGCGGCCGACGCCGAGTGGTTGGCCGGAAGAGGAAGGGAGAGCGCCGACCAGATGCCCCGGAGCGTCGCGTCCACCGCTTGCCACTGCCTGCGTTCCTCTTCGAGCTGCGCCCGCCCCCCTGTCGTGATCCGGTAGTACTTCCGGCGACGGCCACCCTCGGCGACTTCCCAGCGCGCCTCGATGTGGCCGAGCCGCTCGAGCCGGTGCAGAACGGGGTACAGCATTCCATCAGTCCATTCCATGTGTCCTCCGGATAACTCCCGAACTCGCTTGAGGATGGCGTAACCGTAGCTGTCCCCTTCGGCCAGGATCGCGAGGACGATCGGGGTCGAGGAAGCTGCGATCAGGTCTTTGTTGAAGTCCATCATCTTGACGCCGTCCCTCATTGCGGGAACGCAGAATTCGATTTACCTAGCAGCACTATACATGGCACTGTTATGTATGTAAAGCAGGATCGGCTCGAAGAGCGTCAAACTGAAGAGGGAGGCATCCATGAAGTGGCTGAGGGGCATCCGGGGTGCAATCGCGATGGGCCTAGCCTGGGCAATCGCGTGGGGATCGGCAGGTTTGCTCATCGAATTGTTCTGGGATCTCCTGCCCGGACTCCCGTTTGGGCAGCTCGTTGGATATCTGGCTGAAGCGGTGACGATCCCGGGCTTCCTTGCCGGCGTGATCTTCTATGGTGTGCTTCGCGTTGCCGCGGGCTCTCGCAGATTCGATGAGCTCTCGCTTTTGCGATGCGCCGCGAGTGGTGCGATGAGTGGTCTTTTGGTCGGCGTGTCTTTGATTTCTGCCGGACTTGCCAGCTCGAGCTCTGTATTCCTGCTCGTGCTGGTGGCTGCCGTATTCATCGCTTCTCCAACTCTATTGAGCGTGCTCTCTGCATGCGCCTGGTTGCTGCTCATCAAAGTGACGAAACATTTTCGCGAAGACATTCTGGAGACGGCGACCAAATGACCTACCCGCTCGCCTTCTCTCGTTCCTGAATCTCTTCCTCTGCCAGCTTGTACGCGACGTAATACTTGTAGATGTTGCTGACGTAGGTGACGGTCTCGCGACCAATCCGCTCCGACGCGATCTGCTCGACGTTGTTGAACCAGACATTCGGGTCCAACCTACGCTTGGCGGCTTCGGCGCGCAGCTGGCGCAGCCGGCCCGGCCCTGCGTTGTAGCTGGCGAAGGCGAACAGAGTCTTGTTGAGATCGTCCATCGGCTCGTCCTTGTAGAACTCGTCGATCATGTAGCGAATGTACTTCACGCCGGCGTGAATGTTGTTCTCCATCACCGTGATATCGCCCACCTTCATTTGCTTCCCAGTGGCGGGCATGACCTGCATGACGCCAATCGCGCCGACGCGACTCCTTACCGACTGGTTGAGCCCCGATTCCTGGTATCCCAATGCCGCCATGAGCAGGAAATCCAGGCTGTACCGATCGCCGTATTTGCGGAAGAGATTCACGATCTTCCGGTAGCGCTCCATGTCCGCCGATGAAGTCGCGCTCTTGGCGAACTTCGTACTCACCAAATAGCGCTTCAGCAGCGTGTTTCCCACTGCGGTCTTCATCCCGTGCTTCTTGATCAGCGCGTTCATTGCCGCCCTCAACTGCGGGCTGACGGGGCGCATCGCCACGCCGATTTCATCGTTGCCGGTCAACGCGATGTCGGAGTGTACGGTCAGGTTCGTGAACACCTGCTTCCAGAAGTCGGCAAGTACATTGTCCACCACGGTGATCTTCACCAGCCCCGCGTTGACCATCTCGAGGATGTCGTCATCTTCGAGCGAGTGCGGCGCAGCCCGAATCTTTATTTCGGGCTGGCCCTGCGCCTTGAAGCGGCGGTTCAGCTCCACGAGGTGCTGGAAGTAGGTGCCCTGATCGCGGACGAAGACCTCCTGCCCGGCCAAGTCCTCTTTGGTGTTGATCGGCGGCGCACCTGGGCCGGTGACGACGATCTCAGCGACATCCGATCGGATTGGATCGGAGAAGTCGACCACCTTCCGTCGTTCCGGTGTGATCTTGATGTTGGCGGCGAGAAGATCGACGCGGCCCTGGAGCAGCGCGCTCACCATTTCGTCGCGCGACATCGGCATGAAGAGAACGTGGATCTTGTCCTTGGGTCGTTTGATCGGGGCGTTCAGCTCATCCTCGAACACTTTGAACATTTCGTAGGTCAGGCCGCGCTGCTCGCCCTTGTCGATAAAGTAGTGGGTGCGGTTGTAGGCCACGCCGACGCGAATGATGCGCCGCTTTTTCATTTCGTCGAAGTCGCCGACAAACCTCTGGCTCGCGCGCTCAACGAGCTCGTCGGCGCTCGGGGCTTCGTCGGCGACCGGCGCTTCTTGCGCGCGTGGTGCAGCCGTCAGAAGCATGCCAAGGAGAGAAGCACTGGCAATCGTGCGCATAGCCCAGGATTGTAGTCTGAACAGCGATGTCCTTTCACGGGAGGATGGCTTTGGGGTGGCCAGTCGCCTAATTCAATACTGAACAATGGGTAGGCCCATCCGCTTGAGGCGGCACATCGCCGAAATTGGTGCGGAAAAGTGCGCGGGGGGAAACGGGCTCAAGAGCCAGCGGCCGCCGCGCAATGGCTTGAGTGACAACCGCAAAGAGGCCTTGTACCCTATTCGCTGCCACGGGCAGCGGGATCTTCCCGCAGGGCCCTTTCCTGTCCAGGAGGTTCGGTCCATGAAGCGGTTTTTGGTTCTCGTCTGTATCACCTCCGCTCTTTTCTCAACCTCGCTCGCGACGACAGCGTTGGCCCAGCATAGCCTCGGAATCGGTGCTCACTATCTGCGGTCTCTTGGCGACTTCGACGAGGCCAACGATCTCGGTGCGGAAATTGAGGCGAACAACTTCGGAATCCTCGGCTCCTATCAATTCGACGCCGGCTTGATCAAGCTCGAAGCGAATGGGGAGTACGTGTTCGATTATCTCGGTCAAGAAGGGCTCTTCGAACCTTCCGCCTACGCGCTCATCGGCGACTTCATTTATGGAGGTGCTGGAATCGGGATCGGATATTTCAACGACGATTGGCTGAACGATCCGTTCTACGCGCTTCGCGCAGGAGTCAATCTCCCGCTGGGCTCCCTCAAATTGGACCTCTACGGGACATACCGATTTCAGAACGATGACGAGCTCGAGGATCTGACCGGAGATGACCTCGACAGCGTCACGTTGGCAGTGGTGCTTCGCAAATCTTTGGGCGGTGGCGGCGACAGCAGCGAGTAGGTCGAACGGAATTCAGCAGCAACGAGGACATTCGCGCGGCTCGCAATTAGGATCACGTCGAGCCGCGCTTGGGTGGCGCGTAGAAGGCAGCGGCTGACCGAGATGGGTTAGTCCGCGTAGCGCAGAACCGCGATGTAGTGACACGCCGTACCCGCAATCACGAAGAGGTGCCAGATCAGGTGCCCGAAGCGGATTCGATCTGCTGCAAAGAACACAATTCCGCCCGTATACGCGACTCCGCCTGCTCCGAGCCAGAACAAACCCCACGGGGCCATGTGCGTCCACAGCGGCTTCACGCCGACCGCAAAGAGCCAGCCCATGACCAGATAGACCAGCGTTGAAAGTGTCGGGTACCGCACGCGGCTCACGGCCGTGAGCACGACACCAATGACTGCCAAACTCCACACGAGCGCGAGAAGCGTCCAGCCCCAAGCACCTTGAAGCACACCGAGTGTAAACGGAGTGTATGTACCAGCGATCAAGAGAAAGATCGCGCTATGGTCGAGGATCTGGAAAACCCGCTTGGCTCTGTTTCTTGGCAGCGCGTGATAGAGCGTCGAGGTAAGGTAGACGAGCACCATCGTCGTCGCAAAGACACTCGCGCCCACGATTCGGGCGGCGCTGTCACGCTGCACCGCCGTCATCATGAGGCCCACAGCCGCGACAAGAGCGAACAGCGTTCCCACACCATGGCTGATGCTGTTGGCAATTTCCTCACCGGGCGACTGCTCGCGTTCTCGCAAGCTGACCTTCATCTTCATCTCCGTAACCCTTCGAACATGGCAGCTGCCTTCACAACCCGGTTGTCCTTTCGATCTTACTCGAGCGATCGTCAACCTGCGGTCTCAACTTGATCCGCGAGAGCGAACCGACTGCGGCGCAAAGGCCGACCGAACTTGGAAAATTGAAGCCTTTGATGAGGTGGGTTTCGCCGTTCTTCGCGCATGGCGATTCGCGGCTCTCGCACGATCAATCCATCCCGCGCATCAAGCACTGCGGCCATCCCCAATGTCGAGGATGGCCGCAGAACCCGAGCGGGAGAAGTCGCGCGCCTGAACGGCACTCCCCTACCGCAAGAGGATCATGCTCTTCTCGAGATTTTTCCCGGACCGCTCGAGCCGGTAAAAGTATGCACCACTCGCAACGGAGCGGTGATTCTCATCGGTCCCGTCCCAAGTGACTTCGTGTCTACCAGCGGGCATCTCTTTGTCAGCGACCAACCGAACGAGTCGCCCGGCGACATCGAAGACCGCCAATCGCACGAATCCCGCTTGCGGAATCGAAAACGTAAGTTGCGTCGAAGAACGGAATGGGTTGGGACGGTTTTGCTCCAGCGAGAATTGCTGCGAGTCCACTCCGGAAGTCACCGCCAGCGGATTCTGGACTGGAACGGTGAGAACGGCGATCCCCCGGCTCATACAACTCATCCACAGCTCATAGCCGCCCGGAATCACGCGAACCTCGAGGTCGTTGATCTGCGCGTGCGGCAGCCCCCCCCACTGGGGCACGCCGCCGGGCGGCGCGGGGAACGCACCGACATTCACACCGTCATACCAACACAAGCCGGAGTCAGTCGATGGATACTCACTGTCGTAATGCATCCACAGTCGACCGTCCGGCGTGATCGCCAACGGACGGACGTGCTCACCGGGGAACGGCCAACCCTGATCGTGCTGGAATGTCTCATACGCGCCCGTGTTCGCGTCGAGTCGAATCAATGTGCTGCCGGTGCCGGTGAATTGCGTCCATGTTCCGACCCAAGCGATGCCATTGGCATCGGCAGCCAATCCGGTGAACCAAGTTGCGGATCCTGGGAAATCGGAGATGGAGCGCGAGAACGAGTAGCTGCCGTCGGTGCGCAGGATCTCGTAGTCCGTCGTCGCCCACACCGTGCCCGGCCGGGTTGGATCACTCCGGACCTTCAGGCCCCACCCAACGATCGGCACGTTGTTCCAGGTCGAGCCGTCGTAGTAATGAAGATTGTAATATTCGTCGAGGGCCCAGACTCGGCCGAGCGAGTCCTCGCAGAGATGCTTGCCACCGTCGATCCCCGGCAGAGGTTGGAAGCCGGTGCCGGTCCAGTCATGGATGCCGTAGAGCCATTCCGCCGGCGAGACGACGATGCGTCCGCTCGAGGGCCGATAGCTAAGCGCTTGGCAGTTGTCGTTCGGGAACGGCCATTCATGGCCGAGCCCGTAAGTAAGCTGATTCCATCCCGTCCACCGTGTTCCATCGAAGCGCACCATCCCTCCGACGCCCGCAGCCGCGTTCGCTGTGGTGTAGACGAGATTGTTCGCGGTATCGATCGTCAGGTCGCCGTTGAAACTGTCGTAATTGCCGGTGTTGGTGATGCGATAGCGCTGCCACTGCCCCGTGACCGCATTCCGCTTTGCGGCGCCGCCGATTCCGCAAACCCAAACGTTGTTCGCCGCATCGATGTCGACTGAGTACGCTTGCGGGCCAGGTACGCCCAGATTGCTCCACGCCGAGCCGTTGAACTGATACACCTGTCCGGCTTCGTCCGCCGCGAGTGCGCGGCCATTGCCATAGGCCTTGAAAGCCGTCACGTAGAAGGAAAGGCTTGGATAGGGTTCGAGCGGCGTGACCCAGGTGCCGTCAGGGCGGCGATAGTCGACGCTGTTCCAATCGCCGGGTGCGCCGCTGCGCAGCGCCCAAAAATTGCCGGCGTCGTCGACGCAGTCTTTCCCGGGCATGCCCACGATCTCGCCGGGGGCGCCGCTCGGTGTCAGCGTGGTCCACTGTTGTGTGTTGCTGTCGAAAACGAATGTGAAGTCTTGGAAGGGTGGGCGCGACGATGACCAGATCAAGTAGCCGCCGGTCGTCTTGGGTTGCGCAGCGACAGTCACGTTGCCGAGATTCCAGCGCGTCCACGCGTTCGTCGCAGGGTTGTAGCGTACGATGCCCTGATTCGCGAACCAAATCGAACCGTCCGGCGCACGGTCGGCGTCGTTGACGCTGTCGTTCACGAGTTGCGAATTGCCCGGACCGAAACGAACAAGTGAGCTTCCGCCCTGCGCAGGATCGAAGCGCAGTGCGCCCAACCAGGTCGCGATCCAGAGTTTGCCGCTGACTTCGGGAACGAAATCGGTGACCCGCGTGGTGCCCGTATTGTCGGGGTGACCGATCACCGGGTAGTCGACGTTGGAGTAATTGATCCAACGGTTTTCGTTCTGAACGAACTTGGCGAAACCGCCCTCCTCGAAGGTGGGAATATAGCCGCCGATGTACGGATCTCCGTCCGGCGACACCCACACGGCTTCATTGTAATCGCCCTGAATGCCGGTGTTCCCTGGACGGTAGTAGCGCCAAGTCTCGCCGGTCGCATCGGCGCTGAAGAACCCGCCGAGAAGAGAAAAGAGGAACGCTGCGGCCATAACGAAGTGAGCACGTCGCATGGGACTCCCCTTTCGTGGGACAAATCCCACGCGGTGCTGAATGTGGATCCCGGCTTAAGGTATTTCCGGCCCGAATCCGCAAGGCGCCCCGGCGTAGGAGGGTAAGAGCGCAAAACCAATCAAGCCGCAAATTGCCGCAGCGCCCATGACGAATGTCAGGTCTCCGCTGCAGTGCACCCATAGCGCCCACCGCTGGGTTCGGACACGCGGTGGAACAGCTCGGCTGCTCTGCGACCTCAGCGAAGGAGAAGCATCTTCCGCGTCAGAACTGTCTCGGACGTTCTAAGCTTGTAGAAATACACGCCACTTGTGACAGTTCGCCCCCCCTCGTCAGTGCCGTTCCATGCCACGTCATGATTGCCGCGATCGATGTTCGTATCGACAAGTGTTCGCACCAAACGCCCTGACACGTCGAATACAGAAAGCTGCGCATGCTGCGCGCTCGGCACGCTGAAGTGCAGCGTCGTCGATGATCGAAAGGGATTCGGAGAATTCTGCCCGAGCGCGAGGCTCGGTACGTCGCTTCCCAAATCGACGGCCACCGGATCCTGCTGCGGAACGGTGAGAACGGCGATGCCGCGGCTCACACAGCTCATCCAGAGCTCGTACCCGCCGGGAATCTCGCGCACTTCCACGTCCTCAATCTGCCGATGAGGGAGGCCGCCCCACTGAGGCTCGCCGCCCGGCGGGGCGGGGAAAGAGCCGACGTTCACGCCGTCGTACCAGCAGAGTCCCATCTCGGTGTAGGGATAATTACTGTCGTCGTATTGCATCCAGAGCCGGCCGTCAGGAGTCACGGCCCACGGCGTGACGGTGTCGCCAGGAAACGGCCACCCCTGGCTCTTGCGGAACATCTCGTAGGCGCCTGTGTCGGCGTCGATGCGGATGAGCGCTCCGCCGGGAGTCTCTCCGTCGTAAAGAGCGGTGGCTCCCACCCAAGCGACGCCGTCGGAATCCACGGCAAGGCCGAGGAATTGGTCAGTATTCTCCCAAAGTGGCGGGAAGTCGCCGATGGTGCGAGAGAAGAGAACCGTGCCGTCGGTACGGAGGATCTCCGATCCACCGAAAGCCCACACTGTCGCCGGCCGCGTCGGGTCGGGTCTTACGTCCTTGCCCCATGCAGTAAAGGGAACGGCGGTCCAACTGCTCCCATTGTAATAATTCAGGCTGTAGTATTCCCCCATCGCCCACAGCCGGCCCAAAGAATCCTCGCACATTCGCTCCGCGCCCCCGGATGCGAGGAGCACATTGAAGCCCGAGCCGTTCCATTCGTGGAGGCCGTAAAGCCAGCTCGGCGAAACCGCAACATGGCCGTTCGAGGACCGGTAGGCGAGAGCATCACAGTAGTCATTGAGAAAGGGCCAGTCGTGCCCGAGCCCATAGGTCAGTTGATTCCATCCCATCCAGCGCGTGCCGTCGAAGCGCACCATTCCGCCAACCCCGGGGCCGGCATTTGCTCCCGAATAGATGTAGCCGTTGACCGCGTCGATGGTGAGATCGCGGTTGAAATCGTCGAAGTTGCTTGTGTTCGTCACGCGATAGCGCTGCCACTGGCCAGTCTGCACGTTCCTTTTCGCCGCTCCTCCGGTTCCGCACACCCAGACATTGCCCGCGGCGTCGATGTCAGCGGAGGAGGTGTATGCGCCCTGCTTCCACTGTCCGAGGTTCGCCCAGCTCGTCCCATTGAACTGAAATACATTTCCACTTCCGTCCACGAGTAGGGCGCCACCATTTCCATAGGCCTTGAAGGCCCAGGTATCGTATGTCACGCCGGAGTACGGCTCCGGCGGCGTAACCCACGAGCCGTTCGGGCGACGGTAGTCCAGGCTGTTGAAATCACCTGGGGTGGTGCTCCGCAATGCCCAAAAGTTGCCGGCGTCGTCGGCACAATCCTTCCCTGGCATCCCGACCACTTCATTCGGAGCCCCAGTCGGATTCAAGATTGTCCAGGTTTGCGTGTCGCTATCGAAAACGAAGGTGTAATTCTGAGAAGTCGGTGCGCCGGAAGACCAGATGAGGTATCCACCTCCGATTTTGGGCTGCGCAGCCAAGAACACATTACCGGTGTCCCACTGAGTCCACGTGTCGGTGGCCGGGTTGTAGCGAACGCATCCGTTATTGGCGAACCACAATGTGCCATCTGGAGCTCGCTCGACGTCGAAGACCTTTTCGTCGATCAGTGCCGAGTTGTCCGGTCCAAAGCGTACGAGTGATGTCGGTCCGATTGCAGGATCGAATCGGAGCGCACCCCTCCAGGTCCCCATCCAAAGTCTCCCATTCGCGTCGGGAACGATGTCACTCACACGGATGCACCCGGTATCGTTGGGATGGCCCATTGCTCGATAGTCGACGTTGGAGTAATTGACCCAGCGGTTTTCGTTCTGGACGAACTTCGAGAATCCGCCCTCCTCGAAAACTGGATCATAACCGCCGATGTATGGGTCGCCGTCCGGCCCGATCCACACCGCTTCGTTGTAGTCGCCCTGAATGCCGGTATTTCCCAAGCGGTAGTAACGCCAGGTCTCGCCGGAGGCCTCCACGCTGGACGGTCCGCAAAGGAATGAAACGAGGACTGCAGCCACCAGACAAGAGAACGACCTGGACATGATTTCCTACTTTCTCCGGAATGAACTTCCCGGATCAGACCTTATGGCTCGAAACGCGGAGCCACCCGGACCTTGGAAGAGGACTCTGTGGTCCACAATACAGACGGGGGTGCGGCGTGACAAATACGTGCTCGGTCCAAATACCGGTCACGGTTGTGCGGCACCGCGGTGGGCGTCTCACGATATGCGAGTGAGTCCTGACGCCCAGATTCCGAGATCGATAACATTCGTCGATATCCACGTCGCAATCGAGCGAGGGATCGCAGGGGGACGTCGGCGCGAACGGGTGCGAATGCACTCTGTTCACGTGGCGCGAAACCTGATCGAACTCGCTCGCGGCTGCCCTCAACGCAGCCGCGAGATCATTTTGACGACAGCACATGACGATCGATGGTGATATTGTGGGGCCGCGGTCGATCTTCGCTTTCCTCACTCGAACCACAGGCGGTGTTCCGTGGGCGACAAGTCTCCGAAATCGAAGGACAAGCAGAAGAAGCAGGATAAGGCACACAAGGACCAGAAGAAGGCCGACGCCAACGCGAAGGCGACCCCCGACCCAGCCAAGCCCTTCAAGGGAGGCAAGTAAGCGCGCCGCATCAACCACTGCGGCCATCCCCCACTCCAGGAGATGGCCGCAGAACAAACAACATGCCGACCGAACTTGCAGAATTGACGGCGCGACTTGATCTGTTCGAACGCTGCCGGGAGCCAAAGCGAACAGAACCCCGAGCGTGCACACCATCGGATCAAGTAATCTGAGTCATTCTAGATTCCTCGATCTCCAAAAAGGTTCTCCATGCGGGCTTCGGTTCTCCTCGCCACGGCGATCTTGCGCACGGTGATGGCACCGCTCGCCTTCGCGGAGGAGCCCGGGCAGACCCGCACGATGGGCGACGCAAATTCAGCGATTCAGCCCGATCCGATCTACGTGAACGTGGGCGGCGACACGATTGCATCTGCGATCGGAATCCAGCTGCTGCCGTTCTCCGACACCGGCAACACGTGCGGGTTCGCGTCGAACTACGAATCCTGCGTCGGATGCTTCAGCTGCCCGTACACACCGACCGGCGCGCGCGACGTCGTATACCGCTTCATGCCACTCTCCAACGTCACCGTCGACATCGACTTGTGCAATTCCTTCTACGATACGAAGGTCTACATCGGCGACGGCGGCGTGACTCCGATCGTCGCCTGCAATGACGACGCGTGTGGAACGGGGCTTCCCGGTGCTTTCCAGTCGCAGATCCGGGGCGCGAATTTGCTCGCGGGTCACACCTACTACATCTTCATCGACGGGTACGGGGCCACCGACTGTGGGAACTATGTCCTCGATTTCCGGGAGAGTCCTCCCGCTGGGCCGGGAGACGTTTGCGCGAGCGCAATCGACATCTCTTCGCTGCCGTTTGTTGATGAGCGGGACACCTGTCCTTATAACGACGACTACGGCATCATTTGCCAGCAACTCCCGCACGACGGCCGCGACCTCGTCTACCGCTACGAGCCGGTGGCGAACGAGTACGTCGACATCGACCTTTGCTCCAGCGGATTCGACTCCCGCGTTTTCGTTTACGCTGACGCGTGCCCGGAAGACGGCGGGAGCATCATCGCGGGCTGCAACGACGAAGCCTGCGGTGAAGATGGAACGCGCGCCTTCTTGGGGGCGGTCCAGTTGGACGGCGGCCGGACCTACTTCGTGATTGTCGACGGCACTTCGTCGAGCGACTGCGGTGTGTTCGAGCTTTCGATGCACCAAGTCGAAGCGCCGGATTACCCGCATGTCGAGATGGCCGAGATCCAGGTGGGCGTGCGACCCATCGGCATCTGCTCGAGTCCCGCCGGCGACCGCGTTTATACGGCGGTTCTCACCGAGAACGAGGTCGTTGTCATCGATACGCAAACCGATGCGGTACTGGAGACGATTCCGGTCGGCACCGGACCTTACCGAATCACCGCGCACCCAACGCGTGATTTCCTCTACACCGCCGACTTCTTTGGCGGGACGATGACGGTCGTGCGCCCAAGCACCAACGAAGTGATCGAGACAGTCCCCATCGGCGGGAGTCCGCTCGGCGTCGCTGTTCATCCTTCCGGCCAATTCCTCTATGTGACCGACTACGGAGGCGACCGTGTGGTCGTCGTGAGCGTCCCGAGTCCATTGGGAAACGGACACGAAATCATCGCAAGCATTCCCGTCGGGAACGGCCCGCGTGGTGTTTGCTTCGATCCGTCGGGGCGTTATGCCTACACGTCAGATTTCGACGGCGCCACGGTCACGGTGATCCGGACGTCTGATCGCCAGGTGGTCCAGACGGTTGCGGTGGATCATTATCCGCAGGCGATTTGCGCTCTTTCTTCCGGTGATTTCATGGTGGCGGGGAATTTCGGCTTCGACACGGGTCCCGATCACCTCTCGGTGATCGCCATCCCGAGTGCAACGGATCCCTTTCAAGTGCACGCGGTGGTCTCTCGGGTGCGAGTCGGGACGGGATGCGAGGAAGTGGTTGAATCCCCCGACGGTCGATACCTCTACGTGACGAACTGGGGCTGGAGTGATTGGCCCGTTCCTCCCGAAGAGCGCGGCAAGGGGATGGGAAGCGTCGCCGTGCTCAAGACTGCTGCGTTCACATCGCTCGGCAATCCGAACGATCCCCCCATGATCGATGCGACGGTGATGACGATCCCGCGCTTGGGCGATTACACGTTTGGAATCTGCATCTTGCCGTCGGGACAAAAGCTTTACGCGGTGAATTCCGGCTACTACGGCAACTTGCCGACCGAGAACACGGTCTCAGTCATTGGGATTCCGGAGATTGCTACGTTTGTCGCCGAGGACCACAGCGTTCACTCGATTGATCCGCTCCTGTGGAGCTTTCCGAATCCGAGCGGTCCGGATCGCACGACAGAAATCGGCTTTGTGGTTCCTGAGTCGGGCGCACGGTCAACAGTACGGCTAGAGATTTACGATGTGGCCGGGCGCAAAGTGGAGCAGCTGGTGAACGCTTCGCTTCCTCCGGGAACGCATCGCGTTCTTTGGGACGGTGCCTCCTCCGGTAATCGTCGCCTCGAGAGCGGGATCTATTTCGCGGTTCTCAAAATCGAAAACAAGCAGGCGGCCGTGCGGCGAGTTGTATTCGTGCGCTAGGCAATGCGCAATGATCAAGGGCACGAAGCGGGCAGCACGATCACTGCCGATACCAACGATAGCTCAACCCGAAGGCCAGTCCCCATTCATCGCTTCTCCACTCACGCCGAATACGGACGACGCCTGTCGACGATCTTGGCACGCCGGAAGTACGGTATAATGCGCAAGCGTCCGATATCGTGGGACGTTCAGCGAACCCCTCCCATCCGGTACGATGCGGTATCATGACGACCGCGTCTTATCCTAGACGTACATTCTGGGATCAGCAGCGACTCGTAACAGTGCCTCCGCACGCATCGGTGCGTTTATTCCCGAGGGGGGAAACCCGTTGTTTGCCAAAAGGGCCAATCACTCCAAAGATTCCGCGACGGGGGACGACGCCCTGGACGAACGCACCGATCCGGAGGGCGACTTGTCGTTTGCGATTGTCGGCGTTGGGGCCTCGGCCGGTGGCCTCGAGGCGTTCACACAGCTGCTCAAAGCCTTGCCGCTCGACACCGGCATGGGCTTCGTGCTCGTCCAGCATCTTGACCCGGAGCATGAGAGCGCGCTCACGCAGATTCTCTCGCGGGCCACTTTGCTGCCGGTCAGCGAAATTACCGACAATCAGCCGGTCCATCCCAATCATGTTTATGTCATTCCGCGCGACACCAGCCTGGGCATTGAGCAAGGACTTCTGAAGCTCACGCCTCGACAGCGAACGCGTGCGCCCCATCGGCCCATCGATTCGTTCTTTGAGTCTCTGGCGCAAGATCAGCGCGAACGAGCCATCGGCGTGGTCCTCTCCGGGACCGCCACCGACGGAACGCTGGGACTCGAGGCGATCAAGGCCGAAGGTGGGATCACCTTCGCGCAGGATGATTCCGCGAAGCACGATTCGATGCCGCGCAACGCAGTTGCTGCGGGCTGCGTGGACCTGGTTCTCTCCCCGGCCGACATCGCCAAGGACTCGCGCGGATCGCCAAACACCCGTACGCCACGGAGCCGTTGCGCGAGCTTCTCTCTTCACCGGAAGAGGATCGAGCGGAGGCGACAGCGCACGAAGAACCCCCCGAAGAAGGCTCACCTGGAATCAGAACGCCGCGCAAGGTCGGCAAGCCTTCGCGTGCCGCAGCTGTGAAGCGAGGAAAAGATTCGCAGGACGAGGTCGAGACTGCAGGCGTGCAGGAAGCGGAGAACGGCTACAAGATCATTCTGTTGCTTTTGCGCAATCATTCCAGCGTGGATTTCTCCCTCTACAGGTCCACCACGATCCAGAGGCGCATCAACCGGCGGGTGATCCTCACCAAGCACAACACGCTGGCGGACTACGCGGGCTTTTTGCGAGGCAACGCCAAGGAGCTCGATGCGCTCTACTCCGACGTGCTCATCAGCGTGACGAGCTTTTTCCGCAACCCCGAAATGTTCGATGCACTCCAGTACAGGATCCTGCCCGAGCTGCTCAAACAGCCCGATGATCCACTCCGCTGTTGGGTTCTGGGCTGCTCAACCGGCCAGGAGGCGTATTCCATCGCCATCTCGTTCCTGGAAGCGGCGGAGAAGGCGCCGAGGCAGCGCAAGCTCCAGATTTTCGCGACCGACCTCAACGACGCGCTCTTGAACAAGGCTCGTCACGGTTTGTACGCGAAAAGCCTCGCCGACGACATTACCCCGGAGCGTTTACGGCGATTCTTCGTCGAGGAGGAAGGGGGCTATCGTGTGAGCAAGTTGCTGCGCGAGATGGTCGTCTTCGCGCGGCAGAACCTCATTTCCGATCCGCCCTTCTCGCGGATGGACCTGATCAGTTGCCGCAACTTGCTCATCTATCTGGAGCCAACCCTCCAAAGGAAGGCGTTGCCCACGTTCCATTACGCGCTCAAGCCCGGCGGATTCCTTCTGCTGGGCGCCTCGGAATCGATTGGCGGGTTCACCGAACTCTTCGAGCCGGTGGACAAGAAGTACAAGATTTATTCCAAGAAGACCGCACCGACTCCGTCGTTTCATCTGCCGCTCAAGCGAGAACCCAGTGAGCTCGTCTCGCCCGGCCCGCTTCCGGCGCGGCAACGTGAGCAGCAGAAACAGCCCGACGGTTTGCACGGTGAGCTCAGCGCGCAGCAGGAAGCCGATCGCTTGATTCTCAACCAATTCGCTCCTCCGGGCGTCTTGGTCAATGACGAGCTGCAAGTCTTGCAATTTCGCGGCCCGACCGGCGCTTTCCTCGAGCCGCCATCCGGCAAAGCGAGTTTCGACGTGTTGAAGATGGCTCGGGAAGGACTGATGCTGCCCCTTCGGGCTGCGCTCAACAAGGCGAAGAAAGAGAACAAACCGGCACGCAAAGAAAACGTGCGTTTCGAGCGCAATGGCCAGAGCCGCCTGGTGAACCTGCAAGTCACTCCGTTGAAGAACCTGAACTGCTACCTGATCCTGTTTGAGGAGGCGGACGAAACTGAGCGCGGCAACGACCGCGCGCAGCGGCCCGAAGGACGGACGCCGGCGCCAATCAGCAAAGAGGAAGAACGCAATCGCATCACCGAGCTGGAGACCGAGCTCGCCGAGACGCGTGAATACTTTCAATCGACGCAGAATCAGCACGAAGCCGCGAACGAGGAGCTTCAATCCGCCAATGAGGAAGTCCAATCCGCCAACGAAGAGTTGCAGAGCGTCAACGAGGAATTGGAGACCTCCAAGGAAGAGCTCGAGTCGGCTAACGAGGAGCTCACCACGGTCAACGAGGAGATGAACAATCGGAACGTCGAGCTGAACCGCCTCAACAACGACTTGGTGAATCTTCAGAGCTCGACCAAGCTCGCCATCGTGCTGCTCGGACGTGACCTGACCATTCGCCGTTTCAGTCCGGAGGCGGAGAGGAAGTTCGATCTCCTGGCTACCGATGTCGGCCGGCCGATTGGTCACATTCGGCACAATCTTGTGTGCCAACAGGCTACCGCCCCCGAGTCCACACCGGCATCGGCTCCGCAGGACTCTCCTGTCGACCTGGAGAGCATCGCCGCTGAGACGATCGCCAGCATGCGCGAGCAGGAGTGCGAGGTGCGTGACCGCGCGGGCCGCTGGCACTTCTTGCGCCTGCGTCCCTACGTGACGCTGGACGGCAGAGTGGACGGCGCGGTGCTGGTGCTGGTGGACATCGATGCGATCAAACAGCATGAGCAGGTCGTCGCCGCCGCGCGCGATTATGCCGAGGCGACGATCGCGACCGTGCGCGAGCCACTGCTGGTACTCGACAAGGAACTGCGAGTCGAAAGCGCCAACCGCTCCTTCTATCGCACGTTCCACGTTACACCCGCACAGACGATCGGGAGTATTCTCTACGATCTCGGCAACGGTCAGTGGGACATCGCGCGCCTGCGCGAGCTGCTGGAGGAAGTCATCCAGCGCAACACGACGATCGAGGACTTCCTGGTCGAGCGCGAATTCGAGACCATTGGCAAAAGGATCATGCTGCTCAATGCCCGCCGCATTTTTGAGCCGCAGCGCAAGAGCGATCGCATCCTGTTGGCCATCGAGGACATCACCGAAAGGAAGCGCGCGGAAGAGTCATCGGCGCTTTTCTCAGCGATCGTGGCTTTCTCCGAAGATGCCATTATCAGCGAGAACTTGGACTGTCTCATTACCAGTTGGAACAAGGGCGCGGAGCACGTGTTCGGCTACACCGCCGAGGAAATCGTCGGAAAGCCGGGGACGCTGCTGATCCCTGAGGATCGCCTCGATGAAGAACCGCGGATTCTTGAACGCATCCGGCGAGGCGAAGCGATCGAGCATTACCGGACCGTGCGGAAACGCAAGGATGGCAGCCTGGTGGACATCTCGTTGACCGTGTCGCCGCTGAAAGACGCGGCCGGGCGCATCATCGGCGCGTCCAAAATCGCCCGCAACGTCACCGAGCAGCGCGAGATGGAGCGAGAGATCAAGCAACAGGCCAAGCAACTGGCCGACGAATCGCACCGCAAAGACGAGTTCCTGGCCATGCTCAGCCACGAGCTGCGCAACCCGCTGGCCCCTATCCGCTCGGCGGTCCACCTTTTGAGCATGCACGAGCGCGACTCGGAGAGCGCGATCCAGCGGCAGGCCCGAGAGATTATCGGGCGTCAGGTCTCCAACCTGACGAAACTTGTCAGCGACCTCTTGGAAGTCTCACGCGTTGTCAGCGGCCGCATCCGCCTCAACCTGCAAGCTGTGGATCTGAATCAGATCATTCAACATGCCACGGAAACCATCATCCCCCTGATCGCGCAGCACAAGCATGAGCTGACCCAAAACTTGAGCGCCAAGCCGCTCTGGGTCAACGCCGACCCCACGCGCATGGAAGAGGTCTTCGTCAACTTGCTCAGCAACGCGGCGAAGTACACGCCCGATGGCGGGCGCATCGAAGTCTGGTGCGAACCTGCACGCGGAGAAAACTCCGTGCTCGTGCGGGTGCGCGACAACGGTATCGGCATCGACCAGGAGCTCCTGCCGCGGATCTTCGATCTGTTCACGCAGGCCGACCGAACTCTGGCCCGCTCAGCCGGGGGCTTGGGCATCGGTCTTTCGCTGGCCCATCGGCTGGTCGATCTGCACGGCGGGACCATCGAAGCCCACAGTCCGCCGGCTGGATCGGAAGTTGGCTGCGAGTTCATCGTCAAGCTACCGCTGATTGAATCGCTCTCGGAACTGCGGCAGCGTGAAGAGCCGACTACCGAGATGGTGCAACATCCAGGAGGCATGAACGTGGTGGTTGTCGATGACAATATCGATTTGGTCACGATGCTTACGAGCGCCTTGCTGATGAGGGGATACTCGGTGCGATACGCCCACACCGGTCCGGAAGGACTGAAGCTCATCCATCAATGGCGGCCGGATGTGGTCCTCTTGGACATCGGACTGCCGGGGCTCGACGGCTACGAAGTGGCGAGGCGAGTGCGCAGCGACCCAACCCTGGGCAATGCGGATACGCCGATCCGATTGATTGCCTTAACCGGCTATGGCCGGGACATCGACATCACTCTGGCGAGCGAAGCCGGATTCGACGCCCATGTGGTCAAGCCCTACGATTTCGATGAACTCGAAAGACTGATCTCTCGCCAAAGAAGTTAGGTGGTTGAGGCGCCGTCAACCGGACTCGCCGCCGCAGGCTAATCCGAGTCCTGCGCTTGTCGTACGACCTCCGGCCAGTTCACGACAAAATTCATCACCGGCACACTGCTCGCGCCCGCCACGTGATTGACGAGGAAGCGCTGTCCGTCTGGGGTTACCTCAATGGCTTGAACTTGGGTTTTCAATTGAAACAAGCGCTGCGGAGCGCCGGCGGGTTCTCCGCTTTCTGCATCGAGAGCCACGGTCATCAGGCTGGGATCAGCCGCCAAGTCGATGTAGAAAATTTCTTTGCCATTGCCCCGCCACGTCGGAGCGAGCCCCCCGGAGCTCGAGATCCTTCGCTTCTCTCCCTTCACTCCTGATGGTGAAAAGGCCTGAATGTAGATCTCATATTGTCCGGATTCGTTCGAAGCGTACGCAATCCATCGACGGTTGGGAGAGACATCGGCCTGGATTTCTTTGAACCGGCTGCGAACGACGGGCACCGGCTCGGCACTCTGACGAATGGGGACGGCCCAGATATCCCAAGCAGTGCTGGGATCACGATCGGTGTAGAGCAAACAATCTGGGATCCAATCGCAAGCCTCTTGGACGTGCCCATTCATGGGCACAATCATTTGCGCATCACTTTCCCCTAAACCCTGGCGGAACAAGTGGGGCACGCCATCGCGGCTCGATGCGAAGGCCACCTCGCGACCATCCGGAGACCAAATCGGACCGAAATCGTCGGACGACTCCGAGGTAAGACGCGTCGCGTTCCCCTGGGGAAGAGAAAGGATCCAAATGTCTCCCTCACCCGTGCTGGGCTCCGCGATCGTGGCGGCGACACGCTCTCCATCCGGAGAGAGTCGAATATCCCTGTACTGCGAGGGGGCGCCGACAGATCCGAGCGACCTGCCCGTTCGATCGAACCATTCGATCTGGGAGGGCGCGGGAGTTTCGAGTTGATAAAGGAGAACACCAGTATGGGAGATGGAAAAACTTGCGGCGCCTCCGCCAAAGTTTTGGACATTCTCGACGAAAGGAATCGGCTCGCCCAAGAACGTTACTTTCGCGGCGTCGAATGGCTGGGCTACCAGAGTGTTGTCGCGAACCGCAAGAAGGTATCCCGACGGATCATATTCCACGCGAGAGATCATGTTCCCCAGTAAACGGACTCGCAGCTCCTCGCTCGAATCTTGAAGCGTCCCCAAATACAGGAATCTCTCTTCAGCCATGTCGGCAACACCCAAGAAGAGGAATTGATTTCCGGCGGGAAGGAAATACGGGAAGAAGACGTGAAGCGGTACATTCGCAGCTTTCGGGATTTGCAGTTTCACTGCTACGCCCGTGGCCGAGACTCGATACAGTCCGTTTTTCTCCGGCGCTTCGAGCGCCGCAAAGACGATCGTTCCGTTCTTGCTCCAGGACCCGCAAGCAACGTGACTCGGCACGTCGCAAATCGTTTGCGGCGCTCCTCCCGAGGGCGCGATCTTCTTCAGTTTCACTTCGCTGAAGAATGCAACCATGCGGCTGTCCGGCGACCAGAATGGTGCGAGAGCTCCTTCCGTCCCGGGAAGCAATTGTGGAGTGGTCGAATCGAGCTCGCGAATCCACAGACCCGACGTTCCTCCTTTGTATGCGATAAACGCAACCCATCTTCCATCCGGAGAAATTGCGGGATGGCTCCAGAAAGGCTCTTGCACCGTAACTCCCTCAGGAGCGTTCAAGGAAAAGCGGATCACTTGCTTCGCTGGAGCTGATCGGAGCAAGAGAGCCAATCCCAACCCGATCGCGCCAAGGCCGAGGACGGAGGCGACGGACCATCTCACCCACGGCCGCCGCAGCAGCGGAATTGATGCGGTGCCAGAAGCAGCGTTCGCCGTTGAAGTCTCGGATGCCAGCTTCAAGGCGAGCGTGAGATCGTGCGCACTCTGCCAGCGATGTTCGGTTTTCTTTTCAATGCAGGATCGAACGATGCGATCCAACGATCCCGACGGATCGGATGTGATGTTGGAGATCGGCGGAGGCTCCGTCTTCAGAGTCGCCGCAATGATTTCCGCTGAAGTGCTCCCCTCGAATGCCTGTCGCCCGGTGAGCATCTCGTACAGCAGCACTCCGGCGGCGAAGATGTCCGTGCGCGCATCTGCTTCACGACCCTCGATTTGTTCGGGGGCCATGTAGCACATCGTCCCGACGATTCTTCCATTCGCAGTGAGTTGTTCCTCAGCCGATTTCTCCAGCGTTGCCGATCCATCGCCCACTTCGACTGCCGACTTGTCGGCGCGAAGCCGCGCCAATCCAAAGTCCATCAACATCGCGCCGAGCTTGGTCAACATGACGTTCGCGGGTTTCAGATCGCGATGAACGATTCCATTTTGATGTGCGCTCTCCAGCGCCTCGGCGATCTCGATAGCCACGCGAACAGCTTCTTTTGCGGGGAGGGCGCCGCGTTTCAATCGCTCGGCCAGCGTCTCCCCTTCCAGATACTGCATGACGATGAAGTCGACCCCATCCTCATGGCCGATGTCGTAGAGGGTACAAATGTGAGGATGGTTCAGGCTCGACACAGCGCGCGCTTCTCTTTCGAAGCGACGGCGCCGGTCATCGTTCACGGACAGATCCGTCCGGAGAATCTTGACGGCGACCACTCGGTCGAGTCGCGTGTCGCGAGCTCGATAGACTTCGCCCATACCGCCGGTTCCCCGCGCGGAGAGGATCTCGTACGGACCAAGCTTCTTGCCGGCGGTCAGAGGCATCGAATCCCTCAGGCCAGAGGTCCTGAGGGCTGATCGTATACCTCAATGGAGACATTTGGACACGGTCGAGAATGTGACCGCGAAAGAAGATCCGTGAGAAAAGACGAAGGTTTTCTCAAGAGTGCATACGCCAAAACCCGGTCGGAGCTGACAAGGTCCGGTAGTCTCGTTCGAATCAAGTCAGGAATGGGCTGCCCCATCCAAGGAATTAGCTCCCCTTTCACTCTTCCGGTCGATTCAATCCCGTCTTCGTCCTCCGCTACCCTGTCGACCAAATCACTGTGCACGAATCTAGAGCTTTCGTGGTTTTGGCAGCGAAGGAGATTCGCGGTCAGGGTAGAGGGAGAGGATCTCATTGATCCTGGGGGACGTGATGACGAAGAAAACAAAATCCCAACTCATTGCGGAGAACGCGACCTCCCTTGCACAAATGAGCAAGGCAAAGGTCCAGTTTGCCATACGACCCAACGGCAGAGAGACGAAGCCGGTCAAGCATCCGAAGGAACGCAAGCGAATCGAGAACGCGCTGGCGGATTCCGAGCTGCGTTATCGGCGGCTCTTCGAGACAGCCAAAGACGGCATACTCATCTTGGATGCGGAAACCGGGCGGATCGCAGATGCCAACCCGTTTCTCCAAGTCATGCTGGGCTACTCTCACGCAGAGTTGCTGGGCAAGACCCTCTGGGAAATTGGCACGTTTAAAGACGTCGTCGCCAGCCGGGAGGCCTTTCGGCAATTGCAGGATAAGGAGTATGTCCGCTACGACAACCTGCCGCTAGAAACCAAGGAGCACGAGCGCAAGCACGTCGAGTTCGTCAGCAACGTATATCTGGTCGACGGCGCAAAGGTGATTCAGTGCAATATCCGAGACATTACCGAGCGCAAAATCGCTGAGGATCGTACCCGGAAAGTAAATGAGGACCTGGTGTCGCTGGTGGGCGAATTGCAGAGACGCGACAGAGAAATGCAACTGCTCAGCGACATGAATGAACTGCTCCAGTCCTGCACGACGCAGCAGGAGGCCTTTCAAGTGATTTCCTTGAAGGCAGGTCAACTGTTCGTCGAGCAAAGCGGTTTCCTGGCAATCATGCGGACTCGCGAACAAACTCTTGAACCGGTCGCCCATTGGGGTCCGGAGTGCCCGGTTGTGTCCGGGTTCTGTTTGGAGGATTGCTGGGCGCTCCGGCGAGGTCACGCGCACGAAGTGGTCGAACCGCAGCAAACGGTGTTGTGCCGTCACTTCGTTGATCCGCCCACGAGCAGCTACCTGTGCGTACCACTCACTGTGCAGGGTGACACTCTCGGGGTGATGTGCCTCATCGGTGCCAAGCTGCGAAGAGGGGAAAGCCAGTTGAGCCAGCTCCATGTGGCCGTCACGGTCGGCGAGACCATCAAGCTCGTTCTGTCGAACTTGAAACTGCGGGAGAAGCTACGCGATCAGGCCAATCATGATCCGCTGACGGGTCTCTTCAACCGGCGGTACTTGGACGACAGTTTGTCGCGTGAATTGAGCCTGTCGCAGCGCCGCGGCGTCCCCTTGTCGGTCGCGGTTCTGGACGTCGATCACTTCAAGCGATTCAATGACACATTTGGACACGAGGCCGGTGACCTGGCCTTGCGGGAGTGTGCGCGCGTACTGTCCCAAAACCTGCGCAAGAGCGACATTGCCTGCCGCCTCGGGGGCGAGGAGTTTGCCCTTGTTCTACCCGACTCATCAATGGAGGACACCCGGCTGCGTGTGGAACAGATCTGTTCGCTCATCAAGCAACTGGAGTTACGGCAGGATGGACAGTTGCTCGGCGCGATGACCCTGTCTGCCGGTATCGCGGGCTCGCCCGAGCATGCTTCGACCGCCCGCGAACTGTTGGGCGCAGCGGACGCTGCCCTCTACGCCGCCAAGCACGCCGGCCGGGAGCAGATCATTCAGTACGAGATGCCGAAGTCTCATTGACCCACTCGGAGTGCTGCGCTAGGCTGCTCCAACACACCGAGTGAAGAGCCTGCTGACTTACGTCGGTCCTCCTTCGGCCAACGAATCGCCGATGGCCGGGCTCTCGCGTTGGAGCCGATTGTGGCGGCAAAGATTCGCGTTTTGTTGATTGAAGACAACCGATTCTTGCGGGAAGGCATCACCGAAATTCTCCGCAGTCACGGTGGTTTCGTTGTCGACGCGCGCGGCGACGATTCGACGGGACGATTGGAGGAGATGCGCCCACCCCACGTCGTTCTCTTGGACCTCGGCCTGGAAAAAGAGAACAGTTTGAAACTGATGACCGTTCTTCGGGAGAGCTTCCCGGAGGCCAGAATCATCGCGATGGATATCCTTCCCGAGCAAGACGACATTGTTGAATTCGTGAAAGCCGGAGGATGCGGCTTCATCCTCAAGAACGCCCCCGTGGCGGATTATGTGAAAACCATCCAAGCCGTAGCCGGGGGAGCAACCATCCTTCCGGCAGTCCTGACCAAGTCCCTCTTCGCGCAGATTGTCGAATCAGTGCTCAAGAATGGGAACGGTGTTCCCGCTCACGCAATCCAGTTGACGAAGCGCGAACGAGAAGTCGTCGATCTGATTTCCGAAGGCATGAGCAACAAAGAAATTGCCCAGCGACTCCACATCGCGACCTTCACGGTGAAAAGCCACGTTCATAATGTGCTGGAGAAGCTGGAGCTCAATACACGCCTACAGATTGCGGCCTACGTCCGCCACGAACGAAACGAATGAGCTGAAGTCACTACGCGCTCACGGTTTCCCCCCTGCCCGAGCCTCTCTTTCCCCGCCACTCCCATCCCCCTAGCCTGAATTCGCTCGACCAACTTCCGGGGACTAGCTCCCTTTTCATTCTTGCGATCGATTCCACTCGAGGCCCTGGATTCCGCACACTCCAGCAGGGCACGATTCCACGAGGATAGGAAGGTCCCGTCATCAAACTCAGCACGCACTATTACGTCCTCTCCCTGAGCGAGCACACCAGCAGACTCTATGAGGCATTTCGGGATCGCCTGATTGATATTCAGGACACGTGGTTTCCGCTCCAGTCTTTGGTGAGTTCGTTGCAGCCGGAACTGAGCGATGTTCAACTGCGAACGCTGCTTCAGACAGTAGATCGCCACTTCGCTCATTACCATGATCAAGATCCGCTCGCGATGGTATTGACCGGCACCGAGAGAAGCCAATCCGAGTTTGCAACGTTGACGTCACATCGAGGAGTGATTATCGGCAAAGCCGAAGGTGATCATTCAACCACGTCGTTGAGAGATTTGGGGAGCATTGTGTGGCCCATCGTAAAGGGGGTCATGGCCAGCCCCGGCGAGAAAGTCGCGCGCCAGTTGGAAGCGGCCACACACGCAAGGAACATCGCATTTGGAATTGAGGCTGTTGGCCAGTCGGTCGACTCCGGACTCGGAACGACTTTGTTGGTCGAAAACGATTACCAGGTGAAGCCGGACAACAGCTCTTCCCTCATCGATGACTGTGACAACCTTGTGGATATCGTCATTGAGAAGGTACTGGCTCTGGGTGGCAACGTCATGTTCGTGGAAGATGGCTCACTGGCCAACTTTCAAAGAATCGCCTTGATCCTGCGAGTCTAAGTGGATGGCACATGACTCAAGCGTCCGTGGCTGGCGGCCATTCAAAAGCTTTCACCGAAAGGGACATCTGATGCCGACGGCTAGAATCGGCCGGACGTAATGCTCGACGATTTCATTTCGACGCATCGGAAAGAGATCATCGACCGAGCGCAGGCGAAGGTTCGCCACAGAACTGCGCTGCGCGTAGCGAGCGAAGATCTCATCAACGGCGTACCCATCTTCTTGGACCAGCTCGTCCACATACTGAAGGTCCAGTCGGGGCAATCTGTTTCAGACGGTCCTGAGATGGCAATGAGCGCCACTCTCCACGGCAACGATTTGCTCGAGCAAGGATACACGATTGCACAGGTCGTGCATGATTATGGGGATGTCTGTCAGTCCGTAACCGATCTCGCGTTGGACCTGAACATCCCAATCGCCACTGAGGACTTCCAGATCCTGAATCGATGCCTCGACAATGCCATTGCGAGTGCAGTGACCGAGTACGCGCGTCAGCACGATCTTGACGCATCCGGGGCCGAGATCCAGCGTCAAGGTTTCTTTGCGCACGAGCTTCGCAATCACCTCAACACCGCCTTGTTGGCCTTGCAGGCGGTGAAGAGCGGCAAAGTTGGCGTGACCGGAAGCACGATAGGGGTGCTCGACCGAAGCCTTCGCGGACTTCGTCATCTGATCTATCGCTCCATGTCAGAGGTACGCCTTGCCGTGGGCCACCACCAGAAAGAGCGGATCCAACTGGCGGACCTCATCCAGGAGATGGAAGTCGACGCTTTGATCGAGGCGACGGATCGCGGTCTTCAATTGACAGTCACGCCTGTGGAAAGTGATTTGTTCGTCGAAGTCGACCGGCACCTCTTTGCGTCGGCAGTTTCAAACGTGGTGCAGAACGCATTGAAGTTCACCCGGCGTGCTGGACACGTGTGCCTCAGGACGAGCTCCACGACTGATCGGATCTTCCTCGAGGTGGAGGACGAGTGCGGCGGCTTGCAGGTGGGAGTCACCGAAGCACTGTTCCGACCGTTCGAACAAAGGGGAGCAGATCGGGCGGGTTTAGGGTTGGGCCTCGCGATCAGCCGCCATGCGATCGAATCCGACGGCGGCAAGATTTCCGTGCGCAACATCCCCGGAAAAGGCTGCGTTTTCACGATCGAGATACCGCGGGCGATCGGCCAAGCGCCACTCGTTAAGGCTTAATGCGGGCGGAGCGGCACGACGCCCCGCCACGACGACAGGGGACGACATCGCGCCGTGGCGGGGCCTTCATGGGGAGCAACGTCAACGCACGACAATCATCTTGCGTGTCAGGTTTGTACCGCCCGCTTCGAGTCGATACAAATAAACTCCATCGCCAACCCGTGACCCGCTCTCGTTTTTCCCGTCCCAGGTCACTCCTCCCTCTCCCGCCGGCTGCATCCCGTTCAACAGCGTGCTCACGACACGACCGCTGACATCGTGGACCACGATTCGCACAGGCATCGCGTGGGGCAGCGAGTAGCGGATCGTCGTCCCTTCGCGGAACGGATTGGGAAGGTTGTCACGCAGAACAATCGCACCCGACAACGCGACTTCCACGTCGCCGGCACCCGCAGCTCCCTGGATCATCTCCGAAATCGGGCGCTTCCACACGCCGGAGCCGGTGGTCCCGGCCAGCAAAGTCGATCCATCGTTGCTCATTGTGAGCTCAAAGGCTCCGGTGGTAAGCCCGTCACTGACTGGCGACCAGTTGTTCCCGTTGTCGGCCGAAAGGAAAACTCCGCCCGCGCCTGCGGCAAAGAGATTCGTCCCGTCGGGGCTGAGAAGCGCGAAGATTCTGAGATCGGTGAGGCCGGTGTTCACCAATGTCCAGGTCGCGCCGTGATCAGTTGACCGATACACTCCGAACGGATCGCCGGCCGCGAACAAGTTCGCACCGGCCGCAGTGGCGGCCATGCCTTGCACGATCTCGCCGAGTGCCACGTGCGTCCAGCTGAGACCATAGTCCGCCGACTTCCAAACCCCATTGAAGCCGCCACCGAAGATGTCTTGTCCACCGGAACCATTCGGCGTGACGACGTAATCGAGAGGCATGAAGGACGGTTCGATCTGCTGCCAGGATCCACCATCGTTGGTGGAAAGGAAGGTTCCGCTGTAGTCCCCAACGATGATGTGCGAATCCCCCATTGCGTTGGGAATGACGGTCACCGAGTTGACTTCGATGTCGCTGATGTCGTTGTTGGAATCCGTCCACGCGACGCCGTCGTTGGTCGACTTGCGGATGCCGGTCAGCGCATCGACTGCAAACAGGCTGATGCCGTTCGTCCCTTGAAGATTGACCGCAAAGTCGAGGGCTCCGCACTGCGCATTGGTGTCCGTCCACGATGCGCCGCCATCCGGCGAGCGGAACACGTCTCCCGAGCCTCCCGGCGTGCCGGCCAGGATGGCGCCGCTCGGAGTGACTCCAAGCCCCTGAACATAGGTCGAGATGAAGCTCACGTTGGTCCAATGGTCCCCGTTGTCGCCCGTGCGGAACACGCCTTCGGGGGTTCCGGCGTAGAGGTCGGTGCCTCCGCTCGCGTTCGGTACTGTCGCGAGAGCGTAGATGCCAATACTGGTGATGCCGTTATTGGCAAGCGTCCAAGTGGCCCCGTTGTCGGTGGAACGCAGGACGCCGCCCGCGCCCGCGAACAGCGTCAGCCCCGACTGGCTAGGAATGGCTGCCACCGCGTTGATCCAGGAGAACTGCAAACCATTGTTGATCGGGGTCCAGCTCGCACCATCGTTGGTGGAGCGATAGACGCCATTGCTCGTGCCGGCATAGAGCGTTGAGCCGTTCTGCGCGAACGCAAACCCATATTGACTGGAAAAGACTTGTGTCCAATTCGAGCCGAAGTTGGTCGATCGATAGATGCCGTTCGTCGTCCCGGCGAGCACGGTCCCGGCAGGCGTGGTGAACAGCTCGCCCACGTTGTACCCGGTGGGAAGTCCGGACTGAATCGCGGTCCAGTTCGCACCGTTGTCCGTCGAGCGAAACGCGTTGCCCAAGAAAGCCCCAGCATACAAGTTGGTGCCGCCTGAGCCATTGGGACCCGAGGCCAGGGAATACACTCCGAGATTCGTGATTCCGTTGTTGATCGGGTTCCAACTCGCCCCGTTGTCGGTGGAGCGAAAGACACCCGCATTCGTGCCGACGAGAATGTCGTGGCCGCCCGAACCATTGGGTACGGCGAGCAAGGTGAATGCATTGGGGTCAGTGAGGCCGTTGGTGTGATGGGACCAGCTCGCGCCTCCGTCGACGGTGCTCCAGACACGAATGCCACCCCCATAGAGGCGGGTGCCTCCCGCCCCCTCGGGAACCGCCACGAACGTGTTGATCGAGCCGCCCTTCGGACCATTGGTTTGAATCCAATCGGCGTTCGAATTCCCAGCGTGTAGCGTCGAAAGCATGGCGACGAGTAGAGTCGCTGGAAGAAACTTGAGTCGCGACATCATGGTCTCCTTCCGCCGCGACGTAGGGCGCGGCTCATAGCGTCTCCTAGCGATCAGGCCCTGGGGGTCGACCTCGCGCCGAGGAAGTCCTTGATTCTCTGAGAGAATGCTATAAGAATCAAGAGGATTTCGAATGAAGCTCGGGCACCCGGCGCGATGCCCACCGCATCGGGCCAGTTGGTTCGATTGACGCGCGGGGGAAGACTACGTGATGCTGAATCCTGTGCCCAAGTCGCTCCCGCATCCGCGTGAAACCGCCGCTATGGTCCGGCTGGCGGACGAGTTGACCACGGCGTTGCGCTCGATGATCGACTCCTCGCCGTTCGCGGGTCTGGGTCCGATCGAGATCACACGCACGTTGGGTGTCGACAAGACTTTTAGTAGTCGGCTCATGTCGGCGCTTCGTGCCGAAGACCCGCTCGTGGCGTTGAGTCTCCTCCCGGGCGTGGTCCCGCTGCGACAGTTCGTCAACGCCGCGCGAAAACAAGGCGCCCGTGCCCGAGCCGTTCAATCGGCGGAGCACAAACTGCGCGAGTTCGACCATGAGCTGCAGCGCGCGTTTGGGACGCGCACTCGTCTCGATGCCGTGATCGCCGACACGCTCCCCGAGGCGCGCCGGCGTCATGAAGAAAGCGCACGCCAGGCCGTGTATCGCGGCATGACGATGATCAAGGGGATCTCGCTCGATCTGAATAGCATCACGTGGGTCGTCCATCCCAGCGCGCACAACCCGCGCCGCGTGGACATCCTGGTGCTGGCGGCATTCGTCGGCATCCACCGATTGCGCCCCACGGCCCACTTCCGCGTCGGCGCGAACCACGCCCGCATGCGAACCTCGGAGGATGCGAAGCTCCTACGCCAGTTCTGCCGTCCGCCCGATCTCTCGATCTCCGTCTCGTCGGACAAGGATTACACGTTCTACGAAGTCTCGACTGGCTCAGTGCGGCGCGACGCGGGTGCCGACGTGTTCCTCTCCGAGTTGCTCAGCGATGCTGCCCCTCGGAAGGATCCCCGCGGGGCGAATGGCGTGTGGCACGTCGGCGAGGTTTCTCTTTACCCCATGCGGAGGCTCGAGCTGGTGCTGCTCGTCCACCGGGATGTTTGGCGGGGGTGCGATTTCTCGCTGCGCGCATACGACACCGCGGGTCGCGACGTGGTCGTGCTGCCCGCCCCCGATCGCGAGTTCGACCGATTGTCGATCGATGCCACGATCCTCCGCTCGCCGGCCGACGCCGAAGCCCTGCGAGCATCGCCCGTTCCCAGGTACTCCGATCTCCTTCGCCACCTGACGACGCCGCTCGGCTGGAAACTGGAAGAGTCTCCGGGAGGCTCGGTATTCAACAAGATCAGCTGCGAAATCGCCTACCCGCTTTACGGATCACAGATCATGCTGGTGTGGGAATAGCGGCGACGCTACTTCTGCTCCACGATGACCTTCACAATCTTGCCGGTAAATGCATTCGCGTTCGGTTTGTAGTCCGTCGACACATTCGTCTCGGCATCGAGGCCCACATCGGCACCCTCATCGGCGGAGAAAGCGAAGGGCTGAGTCTTTGGGATATGCCCTTCCGCGACCGTCTTGCCATCGACACTGAGAATTGACTTGCCGCCGGTGCCCGGCTTGGACTCGTCAGGAATGAATTCGTAGACGATCGTGTGCTTCCCGGGGTTCAAAGCAGCGTTCCCGGCGATGTTGGTGCGCTCGATCGCAAACCAGTTGTACTCATGATGCGGCTTGCCATCCTTCATATAGAGTGTCCAGCCACCGAAGTAACCGGCCTGCGCGAGAATCACGCCGTTGGTCTTGCTGTCCTTCAACTCCACCTCGGCGGTGACGGTATGATGAACGCCTTTGACGTTGATGAAGGCGTTTTCCATCATGCCCGTCATTCCTGGATACACGGTGAGCGTCTTGCGCCCGTTCAGAAGGTCGGGGCGCCCGGCGATGGTCGGGTTAAAGCGCTCGGAGCGGCGATCATCGATCGGCAGAACGTGGTTACGCTCCGCCTCCTTCATGAAGATCGCCTGTAATTCCTTGAGCTTCTTGGGATTCTCTGCGGCGAGATCGTTCGCTTCGCTGAAATCTTCATCCACGTTGTAGAGCTCCCACACATCGTCCTTCACGGCAGGAAGCGGCACCATCAACCACGGGATCGAATGACGTGTGCAGGCGACCCAGCCGTGGTCATAGATGCCGCGATTCCCGAACATCTCGAAATACTGCGTGGTGCGGCGATCGGCGGCCTTGGCGTTGTCCGTTGAATAAAGCATCGACACGCCGTCCATCGGACGCTGCTTGACTCCGTTGACCATCTTGGGCTGCGGGATCTTCGCTGCTTCCAGAGCGGTCGGCGCCACGTCGATGACGTGGTGAAACTGACTGCGGATTTCGCCGCGGGATTTGATCCCCTTTGGCCAGTGGAGCACCATGCCGTTGCGGGTGCCGCCGAAGTGAGAGGCCACTTGCTTGGTCCACTGGAACGGCGTGTCTCCCGCCCAAGCCCAACCAATGGCGAAGTGCGGGAAGGTCGTAGGATCGCCCCACGCGTCGATGTGATCCATCATCTGGTCGGCTTTACCGACGATCCCGTTGAGCGCCATCATTTCGTTGTAGGTGCCCTCGGGTCCACCCTCGGCACTCGAGCCGTTGTCGCCAACGATGTAGAAGAGGACCGTGTTGTCCAGCGCGCCGATCTTCTCCAGCTGCTCGATGAGCCGGCCGACCTCGTAGTCGGTTTGCTCGGCGAAACCGGCGAAGGTTTCCATCTGGCGCTCGAACAGTCGTTTCTGTTGCGCGCTCATGTCATCCCATGCGGGGATTTCCTTCGGACGCGGCGTGAGTTTGGTATTCGCGGGAATCACACCGAGCTTCTTCTGTCGCGCAAAAGTCTCTTCGCGAAGCTTGTCCCACCCACCGGCGAACTTGCCTTTGTATTTCTCAATCCATTCCTTGGGCACTTGGTGCGGAGCGTGCGTTGCGCCGGTGGCGAAATACATATAGAACGGCTTGTCCGGCGTAAGAGTGTGCTGGGCGCTGACCCAGTTGATCGCCTTGTCGGTCATGTCGGTCGTGAAATGATAGCCCGGCGTCGTAGGTGGCTCGACCCGCGTCACGCCGTCGAAGATCGCCGGCGCCCACTGGTTCGTCTCTCCGCCGATAAATCCATAGAACTTGTAGAAGCCCGACCCCGTCGGCCAGCGATCGTAGGGCCCGGACACCGACACTTCCCAGGGCGGAGTCTCGTGATATTTTCCGAATGCGGCGGTGCTGTAGCCGTTCTGGCGGAGAATCTCGGCGAGCGTTGTGATCTCCCTCGGACGCACGCCGGTATTCCCCGGAAAAGCCGTGGCCAGCTCCATGATCGCGCCGGCGTTGTTCGCGTGATGATTGTGTCCGGTGAGCAGCGCCGTACGCGTGGGGCTGCACAGCGCAGTGGTATGAAAACGGTTGTACTTGAGTCCCGCACTCGCCAGCTTCTCCAGCGTCGGCATGTTGATGGGTCCGCCGAACGCGCTGCTGTGACCGAAGCCGATGTCGTCGATCAAAACGATCACAACATTTGGCGCGCCCTCCGGGGCCTTCACCTCGAAGCGCGGTGGCGCGTTCGCGTC
>Ga0111538_10001207_pt1 | contig 36523 bp, 30 predicted proteins | sample SoiMethybrSBSTD1_FD_79669 | JGI IMG/M metagenome (GOLD analysis project Ga0111538, IMG submission 79669) | Bulk soil microbial communities from a Populus tree surrounding site in Tennessee, USA - Soil MetaG P. TD hybrid SBSTD1 (version 2)... | ecosystem: Environmental > Terrestrial > Soil >...
AGCTCGAGATCGAGTGGGTCGACATCGCCGAGCCCGACCCCGGCCCGGCCGGGCCCACCGTGTTCCAGCAGGGCGCGGCCCTCGGGGCGGCCGCGTTCCGCCGGCTCGAGGGGGCGTGGTGGTCGGCGGCCGACCGCGCCATCTACGTCAACTCCACCGACGGCGGCGCCGCCGCCGCCGGCCAGGTGTGGGCCTGGCGGCGCGACCGGCGCCGCGAGGTCCTGACGCTCGTGTACGAGTCGCCGTCGTCGGACGTGCTGGTCAAGCCCGACAACCTGACGGTCAGCCCCCGGGGCGGGGTGCTGCTGTGCGAGGACCCCGACCGGGCCCGTCAGTCGTACCTGCGGGGCCTCACCGACACCGGCGAGCTCTACGACTTCGCCGCCAACGTGCGGGCGGGCACGATCCCGGGGACGACGACGCCGATGGCGTGGGACGAGTTCGCGGGCGCCACGTTCTGCGGCGACTGGCTGTTCGTCAACATCCAGACGCCGGGCGTCACGTTCGCGATCACCGGCCCCTGGCGCACCGGCGCCCTGGGCTGACGCCGGCCGGCACCGCTCGGCGTGACGTCAGGGGCGGCGTCGCGCCAGGGCGGCCTCACGTCAGGGCGGCGTCGATGGCGCCGAGGGCCAGGTCGACGACCTCGCCCCGTCCCCCGGCCCCGGCCGCCGTGCGCAGCGACGCCACGCGGTCGGGCCCGAGGGACTCGGCCAAGCCGTCCTCGAGGGCTGCCAGCTCGGCCGCGACGACGTCGACGCGCACGGCGGGCGCCTCGGGGGCCGCGTCGGCGGCCGCCAGGAGGGTGACGGCCGCCTCGTGCTGCCCGGCCGCGGCCAGCAGGGTGGCGAGGTTGCGCAGCGTGGTCCACACCTGGGTCCAGTGCCCCGACCGCCGCCACGAGGCGAGCAGGCTGCGGTAGCCCTCGAGGGCGCGCCGGCGGTGGCCCGTCGCGCCCCAGAGGCGGACGAGGCCGACCGACGAGACGCCCTCGACGAACGTCGCCCCCACCGACCGGGCGAGCGTGATCGCCCGGCCGTAGAGGTCGACGGCGGTCTCGGGGTCGGTGCCGGACGCCATCTCGGCTGCCGTGTAGAGGGCGAAGGCCCAGTACGAGGGGGCGCCCTGCGCCTCGGTGGCGGCCATGCCCCGCGCCAGCAGGTCGCGGGCCCGCTGGTCGTCGCCCCCGTAGTGCGCCGCGAGCCCGGCGGCGGGGAGGAACTTGGCCCCGCCCGCGGGCGTCAGGGGCGCGGCCGCCTCCCACTGGTCGGCGGCGACGGCGGGGTCGCCCCGGAACAGCGTGGCCGCCGCCTGCGCCCCCGCGGCGCGCGCCGTCTCGGCAGGGGTCGTCGCCGCCGCCACCGACTCGTCCGCGAGCCGCGCCGACTCGTCGAGGCGGCCCTGCAACCACGACGAGCTGGCGGCGGCGCCCAGCACCTCGGCGCGGCGCGGGTGGCCCGCGAGCGCCGGGTCGCCCGCCAGCTCGATCGCCCACCCCGCCACGTCGGGCAGGTCGCGGTAGGTGGTGACGTCGTCGAGGTCGATCGCCAGCGCCGCCCGGGCGTCGATGTCGCCGGCGGCGCCCGCCAGGTCCCAGGCGGCGCGGAGGTTGGCCAGCTCGCTGCGGATCAGGGCGTCGGCCCTGGCCTCGTCGGGGCCCGCGGCCAGGCCGTCGACGGCGGCGGCCGTCCGGACGGCCCACGCGACGAGCGCCGCGTCCGCCGCGGCGCGCCCGCCGGTGGCGTCGAGCCGGTCGAGGGCGAACGTCCGCACGGTCTCGAGCGGGCGGTAGCGGGTGGCCTCGCCGGCCGGCGTGGGGACGCGGCGCGCCACCAGCATCGACGCGTCGACCAGGTGGGCGACGACCGACGCCGGGTCGGTCGTCACCCCGACCCGGGGCCCGAGCCACTCGGCCGTGTCGAGGTCGACCCCGCCGGGGAACACCGCGATCGCGCCGAGCAGCGCCACGCCGTCGTCGGGCAGGGCCCGGTGCGACCACGCGATCGTGTCGCGCAGGGTGCGGTGGCGGGCGTCCGCGGCCGGGCGCCCGGCCTCGAACAGGTCGAGTGCCCGGTCGAGCCGCGCGTGCAGGTCGACCAGCGACAGCGTGCCGATGCGCCCGGCGGCCAGCTCGAGCGCCAGCGGCAGGCCGTCGAGGCGGCGGACGATGTCGGCGACCAGCGTGGCGTCGCGGGAGCCGAGGGCGAGGTCGGGCTGCCGCCGGCGGGCGTGGGCGAGGAAGGCCTCGACGGCGGGGACGCCCCCGGTGCCGGCGGTGCCCTCCTCGGGCACCGCCAGCGGGCCGAGGCGCACCAGGTGCTCTGACGCCAGTCCGAGCGGCTCGCGAGAGGTCGCCAGCAGCGCCAGCGCGGGGCAGGCCCCGACGAGCGCGGTCGCCAGGTCGCGGACGGGGGTGAGCACGTGCTCGCAGTTGTCGAGCACCAGCACGGGCGCCCCCACCGCCAACGCGTCGCGCGCCGCGTCCACCACCTCGTCGTCGCGCCGGGGGCGCAGCCCGAGCGCCGCCGCCACCGCGGGGACCACGTGCCGGTCGTCGGTCACGGCGGCCAGCTCGACGACGGTGACGGTGCGCCCGTCGTCGGCGACGTCGGCGGCCGCCTCGAGCGCCAGGCGCGTCTTCCCCACGCCGCCGGGCCCCACCAGGGTGATCAGGCGCTCGGCCGCCATGCGGCGGCGCAGCTCGGCGAGCTCGTGCTCGCGCCCGACCATCGGCGACGCCGGGCGCGACCGGCGCGCCGGTGGGCCCCCACCGCCCGGCGGCGCCCCCGGGCCCGCGGTCGACGCCAGGGGGCCGAGCGCCGCCTGCTGCTCGGCCCCGGCCAGGTCGGGGCCGGCGTCGAGGCCGGTCTCGTCGGCCAGCCGGCGGCGGAAGTCGTGGGCGGCCCGCAGCGCGTCGGCCTGCCGGCCGGCCGCGGCGAGCACGCGCACCAACAGCGCGTGGGTGCGCTCGCGCAGCGGGTCGTCCGCCGCGGCGCGGGTGGCGTCGGCCACCAGCTGGGGGTCGGGCGCGTCGGTGGACGCGGCGAGGCGGGCGGTCAGCCACCCGTCGGTCAGCTCGCGGCGCAGCTCGGCGAGGGCCGTCGCCTCCGCCGCCAGGGGCGCCACGTCGGCGAACTCGCCCAGGGCCGCGCCGCGCCACAGCCCGAGGGCGGCCGCGGCGGTGGCGGGGTCGCCGGCAGCGCCGTCGGCACCGGCCGCGGCCCGGCGCGCCTCGGACACGTCGAGCTCGTCGGGCGCCAGCGCCAGCCGGTAGCCGGTGCCGGCGCGGGCCAGGCGGTCGCCGGCGGGGCCCAGGTGGCCGCGCAGCCGCGAGATGTGGCTGTGCAGCGCCCGGCGGCCGGAGTCGGGCACCTCCTCGGGCCACACCGCGTCGAGCAGCTCGTCGGTCGACACCACCCTGCCCCCGGCCATCGCCAGCAGGGCGAGCACCGCCCGGCGCCGGGGCCCGGGCACGTCGACGGGCCGGCCCGCGACGGACAGCCGCAGGGGCCCCAGCAGGTCGATGCGCACCTGCACCTCGTGCTCCGGCTCGCCCACCTGTCGATCCTGCCCGTCGTGTCGTCGTGCGGCCCGTGCCGCACCTCGGGGGTCGGGTGGCCTGCCGTGCCACCACGGTGCAACACCCGTGCATGCGGGTGCCCCGACCATCCTCGCATCCGCACGGACGCGGACCACCCCGAGAAAGGACGGGCCATGACCACCATCACCCGAGAGCGGGCGCTGCTCGACGACGAGATGCTCGCGCGGTTCGACGAGCGGGCCCCGGTGTACGACCGCGAGAACCGCTTCTTCACCGAGGACATGGACGAGCTGCGCGACTCGGGCTACCTGCTCGCGGCCGTGCCGGTCGAGCTCGGCGGCTCGGGCCTGCGCCTGAACGAGGTGATGCGGCTGCAGCGCCGGCTCGCCTACCACGCACCGGCGACCGCCATCGCGGTCAACATGCACCTCTACTGGACCGGCCTGGCCGCCGACCTGGCGCGCTTCGGCGACGAGCGGTGCGCCTTCATCCTGCGCGAGGCGGCCGACGGGCACGTGTTCGCGGCCGGTCACGGCGAGGCCGGCAACGACCTGGCGCTGTTCGCCTCGACGGCGACGGCCGAGCGCGTCGACGGCGGCTGGTCGATCACGGGCCGCAAGGTGTTCGGCAGCCTGTCGCCGGTGTGGACCTACCTGGGCTTCCACGCCATGGACACGTCGGACCCCGCGGCACCCAGGGTCGTCCACGGCTTCTTGCCGCGCGACGCCGCGGGCTACCGGATCGTGCGCACGTGGGACGCCCTCGGCATGCGGGCGACGTCCAGCGACGACACGGTCCTCGACGGCGCGTTCGTGCCCGACGAGCTCGTGCCCGTCGTCGTGCCCATGGGGGCCGCCGGCGCCGACCTGTTCCACCTGTCGCTCATGGCGTGGGGCCTGCTCGGCTTCGCCAACGTGTACACGGGGGCGGCACGCCGCGCCTACGACATCGTGGTCGAGTCGGCCCGGAGCCGCACCTCGATCGGCCTGACCCGCAGCCAGGCCCACCATCCCGAGGTCCAGCGCGGCGTCGCCGAGATGCGCATGGCGCTCGAGGCGACCGAGTCGTACCTCGGCTCGGTGTGCGACGAGTGGGCGGCCGGCGTCGACCACGGGGCGGACTGGCCGCTCAAGATCGTCGCGGCGAAGCACTTCGCGGTGTCGCGGGCGTTCGAGGTCGTGGACACGGCACTCGACCTCACCGGCGGCGCCGGCGTGTTCAAGCGCAACCGCCTCGAGCAGCTGTTCCGGGACGTGCGGATGGGGCGGTTCCACCCGGTCAACCGGCTCGGCGTCTACGAGACCGTCGCCAAGGCGGCACTGGGCGTCGACCCCGACGAGATGCCGCGGTGGGGCTGACGAACCCCGACGAGGTGCCCCGGTGGGGCCGGCCGCGGCGGCGATCCCCACGCCGCGGCCCCACGATCGCCCCTCCCCGGTGATCGTGGGGCGGTTCGCCCCCGGGGGCGGCGTGACCGCCGACCGCCGACCTCCGGGGGGCGGGGGACCGGGGGCGGGCGGCGCCGACGCCCGCCCCCGGCGCCACCCGCGGCGCGGGGAATCCCCGGACGGGTGCCCGGACCGACCTGGAAGGATGACGTCGTGCGCGACGAGTGGACCGCCCTGAACAAGGCCTGGTGGGACGAGCGGGCGCCGATCCACGTCGCCAGCGGGTTCTACGACCTCGAGGGCTTCCTCGCCGACCCCGACCGCACGACGCTGCGCCCGTTCGAGATCGCCGAGGTCGGCGACGTGTCCGGGCGGACGCTGGTGCACCCGCAGTGCCACTTCGGCCTCGACACCCTGTCGTGGGCCCGCCGCGGTGCGACCGTCACCGGGCTCGACTTCTCGGAGCCGGCGGTGGCGGCCGCCAACGACGCGGCCCGGGCGGGCGGCCTCGCCGCCGACTTCGTGGCCGGCAACGTGTACGACGCTGTCGACCTGGTGGGCGGGCGCACGTTCGACGTGGTCTACACGGGCCTCGGGGCGATCAACTGGCTGCCCGACATCCGGCGGTGGGCGCAGGTGATGGCCGGGCTGGCCGCACCGGGCGGGACGCTCTACCTCGCCGAGTTCCACCCGTTGCACTCGGTGCTCGGTGACGAGGACCTGACGGTCACCTACCCGTACTTCCACGACGCCGAGGCGCCGCTCACGTGGGAGGACGGCGGCACCTACGCCGACCTCGACGCGGAGACCACCCACAACCGCACCGTCGAGTGGCACCACGGGCTCGGCGAGGTCGTCACGGCCGTGATCGACGCCGGGTTCACGGTCGAGCTCCTGCACGAGCTCGACCACACGCTGTTCCCCCGGTGGCCGTTCCTCGAGAAGCGGGGCGACGAGTACCACCTGCCCCCGGGCACGCCGTCGATCCCGCTGATGTACAGCCTGCGCGCCCGCCGGGCCGCGTGAACCCGCCGGCCCGGCCCGCCGGCCGGGTGTCGTCCGTCACCACCTCGATCGCGCCGACGTAGGCTCGACCCCGACCGCCCCGACACCTCCCGCCGGGACCCGCGCAACGATCGGGAGAGGCACGTGCCCTACGTCTACGCGTTCGACCACCGCCACAAGAAGCCCCCGATGGAGATGAAGGATCTCCTCGGCGGCAAGGGCGCCAACCTCGCCGAGATGACGTCGGTGCTCGACCTGCCGGTGCCGCCCGGCTTCACGATCAGCACCGACGCCTGCCGCGACCACATGCGCGCCGGATGGCCGTCGGGCCTGACCGACGAGGTCGCCCGCCACACCGGCCGGCTCGAGAAGGCGATGAGGCGCAAGCTCGGCGACCCGTCCGACCCGCTGCTCGTCAGCGTGCGCTCCGGGGCGAAGTTCTCGATGCCGGGCATGATGGACACGGTCCTCAACCTCGGCCTGAACGACCGCAGCGTGAAGGGCCTCGCCCGGGTGACCGCCGACGAGCGGTTCGCCTACGACTCGTACCGGCGCTTCATCGCCATGTACGCCCGCATCGTGCTCGACGTCGACGGCGAGCGGTTCGACGACCGGCTCGAGCGGGCGAAGGAGAGCACCAGGGTCGACAGCGATGCGGCCCTGCCCGCCGAGGAGCTCAAGGACCTCTGCACGATCTACAAGAAGCTGGTCAAGGAGGCCACGGGCAAGGCCTTCCCGCAGGATCCCCAGCGCCAGCTCCGCGGGGCCATCGAGGCGGTGTTCCGGTCGTGGGACAGCCCGCGGGCCCGCGCCTACCGCGACCGCGAGAAGATCCCCCACGACCTCGGCACCGCGGTCAACGTGCAGGTCATGGTGTTCGGCAACCGCGACGACGAGTCGGGCACCGGCGTCGGCTTCACCCGCAACGCCGCCACCGGCGAGGACAAGCCCTACGGCGACTTCCTCGTCAACGCCCAGGGCGAGGACGTGGTCGCCGGCATCCGCAACACCGAGAACCTCGACGACCTCGGCCACCACTTCCCCGGCGTCAAGGACGAGCTGCTGGGCATCTTCGCCCGCCTCGAGGCCCACTACCGCGACATGTGCGACACCGAGTTCACCATCGAGCGGGGCAAGCTCTGGATGCTCCAGACCCGCGTGGGCAAGCGCACCGGCCGGGCCGCGCTCCGCATGGCCGTCGACATGACCAACCAGCGGCGCCGCGGCTGGAAGATCACGCGCGACGAGGCGGTGCAGCGCATCACCGAGGACCACGTCGAACAGGTGCTGCACCCGCAGTTCGCCTCCGACGACATCACGGTCATCGCCACGGGCCTGGCCGCCTCGCCCGGCGCCGCCGTCGGCAAGGCCTACTTCACGGCCGACGACGCCGCAGCGGCGGCCGCCGAGGGCGAGAAGGTCGTGCTCGTGCGCAACGAGACGTCGCCCGAGGACGTGCACGGCATGCAGGCGTCCGAGGGCATCCTCACGGCCCGGGGCGGGCTGGTCAGCCACGCCGCCGTGGTGGCCCGCGGCTGGGGCATCCCCGCCGTCGTGGGGGCCGAGACGGTGCGGATCTCGGGCCGGTCGTTCCGCGCCGGCGACGTGACCGTGAACGAGGGCGACGTGATCTCGCTCGACGGCACCACCGGCCGCGTCGTGCTGGGCGAGGTCGAGCTGGCCGCCAGCGAGGCACCGCCCGAGCTCGAGACGATCCTCGGGTGGGCCGACGCCATCCGGCACGGCAAGAACCGCCGGCGCGCCCGCCTGGGCGTGCGGGCCAACGCCGACACCGGCGCCGACGCCGCCCGCGCCCGCGACCACGGTGCCGAGGGCATCGGGCTGTGCCGCACCGAGCACATGTTCCTGGGCGACGACCGGCTGCCGGTCGTGCGGGAGATGATCCTCGCCGACTCGCCCGAGGGCGAGGCCGCGGCCCTCGACAAGCTGCTCGAGGTCCAGCGCGCCGACTTCATCGAGGTGCTCGCGGCGATGGACGGCCTCCCCGTCACCGTGCGCCTGCTCGACCCCCCGCTGCACGAGTTCCTGCCGAGCATCGAGGAGCTCGTGGTCCGCGAGGCGGCCGAGGGCCTCACCGGCGAGGAGAAGGACCTGCTCGCCGCGGCCCGGTCGTGGCACGAGGTGAACCCCATGCTCGGCACGCGCGGCGTGCGGCTGGGCGTCGTCAAGCCGGGCCTCTACGCCATGCAGGTGCGGGCGCTCGTCGAGGCGGCCCTCGAGCGGGCCAAGGACGGCGGCAAGCCGATCGTCGAGATCATGATCCCGCTCACCGTCACCCGTGCCGAGATGGCCGAGGCCCGGGGGTGGGTGACCGAGGCCATCGCCGAGGCGCTCAAGGGCTCGCGGCGCAAGCTCGACATCACGATCGGCACGATGATCGAGACGCCCCGGGCCGCGGTGCGCGCCGACGAGATCGCCGAGGTGGCCGACTTCTTCAGCTTCGGCACCAACGACCTGACGCAGATGGCGTTCGGCTTCAGCCGCGACGACGTCGAGTCACGGGTGATGCCGGTGTACCTCCAGCACGGCCTGCTGCGCCGCAACCCGTTCGACACCATCGACGTCGACGGCGTCGGCGACCTGGTGGCGACCGCCGTCGAGCGGGGCCGGCGCACCAACCGGTCCATCAAGCTCGGTGTGTGCGGCGAGCACGGCGGCGACCCGGAGTCGATCGCGTTCTTCCAGCGGGTGGGCCTCGACTACGTGTCGTGCTCGCCGTTCCGGGTGCCCGTGGCCCGGCTGGCTGCGGCCCAGGCCATCGTGGCGGCGAGCTGACGGGCCATCCCGGCCGGGTCCCCCGCCCGGCCGGCGGCTGACGATACGGGGCCCGTGGGTTCGGGAGCTCACAGGCGGGCAGGTACACTCCACCGGACCGAAGGGGAGTAGCCCTCAACGTGACCCATCGTCAGGACGGCCAACGGGCGGCACACGCACCCCGCGGCCCGGTGGGTCCGGCCCTCGTGGCGGGCGAGACCTTCGGCTGGAAGTCCCCGTGGCACACAGCCGGAGGTCGTTAACTGGTGTCCCTGTCGTCCGTCGCCCTGCTCGCGTCCGAATCCTCGGGCTCGCGGGACAACTTCGCCAGCTTCGAGGTCGCACCCTGGATCTGGGTCGCCTTCCTGGCGTTCGTCACGTTGCTGCTGGTCGTCGACCTGCTGCTCGTGCACCGCACGCCGCACGCGCCCACCACCAAGGAAGCCGCCATCGAGTCGGCGGTGTGGATCAGCATCGGCGTCGCCTTCACCGGCGTGATCTTCGCCTGGCATGGCGGCCAGGCGGCCACCGAGTACATCTCGGGCTACCTCATCGAGAAGAGCCTCAGCGTCGACAACGTCTTCGTCTGGGCCCTGATCATGAGCTACTTCGCGGTGCCGCGGGCCTACCAGTTCCGCGTCCTGTTCTGGGGCATCTTCGGCGCCCTCGTGCTGCGCTTCGTCTTCATCTTCGCCGGTGTCGCCCTGCTCGAGCGGTTCGAGTGGATGCTGTTCGTGTTCGGGGCGTTCCTGCTGGTCACCGCCGCCCGCATGATCCGCCACGACGACGACGACGAGGTCCACCCCGAGAACAACCCGGTGCTCCGGTTGGTCCGCAAGGTGATCCCGTCGACCACCGAGTACGACGGTCAGAAGCTGTTCACGCAGCAGAAGGCCAAGCGTGTGCCCACGCCGCTGCTGGCGGTGCTGATCGTGATCGAGACCAGCGATGTCGTCTTCGCCGTCGACTCGATCCCCGCCATCCTGGCCGTCAGCCGCGAGCAGTTCATCGTGTTCAGCTCGAACGCCTTCGCCATCCTCGGCCTGCGGGCGCTCTACTTCCTGCTGGCCGACCTGCGCGAGAAGTTCAGCCTGCTGCAGCAGGGGCTCGCGGTGATCCTCGCCTTCGTCGGCGTCAAGATGATCGTCGCCGAGTGGTACCACATCCCCACGTGGCTCAGCCTCGCCGTCATCGCCGCGGTGCTCGGGGTGTCGATCTGGCTGTCGATCCGCAAGGACAACCGCGCCGCGGCGCTGCTCGACGCCGACGGCGGTCCCGGCGCCAACGGTCACGCCGCCACCGGCACGGCCGTGCTGGCCACCAACACCGGCGAGCGGCCGGCCCCGGTGGCGCCCGGGTCCGAGGGCGCCGGGTCGGGCGAGGCCGACCCCGAGCCGTCCCGCCCGGCCGACGGCTGACGCATCTGGTGGGGGCGGTGCACGCCGCCCCCACCGCAGGCCCGCCGGGCGGGCACGCGGGTGCGACCGCCCGACGCGCCGCACCGCCACCGGGCGGGCACGCGGGTGCGACCGCCCGACGCGCCGCACCGCCACCGGGCGGCCGGCCCCGCCGTCACCGCGGGACCACGACCCCGCGGTAGACGACGATCGACCGGCGCACCGGTGGGGGAGCGGGGCCCAGCCGGGCGAGGGCGCCCTGCGCCACCCGCCGGCGCACGTCGGGCCCGGCCGCGGCCAGGAAGGGCGCCAGCTGGGCCATGCCCATCCGCCAGCCGACCATGGCCTCGGGATCCATGTCGGGCAGGTCGACCCGGCGGACGACCGCCGCGCCCTCGAGCCCGTCGACCGCCGCCGCGGCCCGCATGCCGTCGACCGTCGCCAGGTGGGCCGACACCTCGGCGCGCAACGCCCCGTACCAGGCGTCGGGTCGCCATCCCTCGTCGGCCGCCGCGGCGTCGACCGCCTGCTTGGCCGGGTGGTCGTCGTCGGCGGCGTAGGCCGCGACCAGGACGGGCGCCCCCTCGGCTCCCACCCGGGCGGCCTCCCGGAACCCGGAGGCCGGGTCGGGCAGGTGGTTGAACGAGAAGGCGGCGACGAGGCCGCCGGCGCGCCCGGTGCCCACGGGCAGGCGGGTGGCGTCGGCCGCCACGCGCCCCACGCAGCCCGGAGCCGCGCCGCGGTGGGCCCGCAGCATCCCCGGGGCGAGGTCGAGCGCGACGACCCTGGCGCCCGCGGCCACGAGGGCCAGCGACGCCGCGCCCGTGCCGGCGCCGACGTCGAGGACGGTGCGTCCCGCCAGCGGGCGCGGGCTCTCGGCCAGGAGCGCCTCGGCCAGCCGGTCGTACACGCGGGCCGGGCCGTCGGACCAGGCCCCGCCCGTGCGGTCGTAGGCGTGGCCCACGGCGGCGACGAACGCGGCGTGCTCCGCGCCGGCCGGCCGCCCCCGCCGGCGGGTCACAGCCGGCGGGCGCCGGCCCGGGCGCGGCCGACCCACCAGTCGAGCTCCGCGTCGGGCCCGAGCGCCTTCTCCCAGCCGAACTGCACGAGCGTGCCGAGCAGGCACAGGTCGAGCTGGGTCTCCCACCACCCGACCGTGGCGACGCCGTGGGCCTCGAGCCGGTCGCGGAAGCGGTCGATCGCCGCCTCCTTGTCCTCGGGCAGCCGGGCGCTGTTGAGGGCGAGGTACCAGCCGAGGTCGTGGCAGGCGGGCCCCGGCCCGGGGTAGGCGCAGTCGAGCAGGATCGTGCGCCCGTCGGGGTGGTGGCCGAGGTTGCCCATCTTCCAGTCGCCGTGCAGCAGCGTCCACGGCGTCGCGGCCAGCGCATCGACCAGCACGGACGGGTCGGCCCGCACGGCGCCGACGGCCGTCCGCACGTCGGCCGGCACCCGCTCGGCGAACGCCCGCCAGCCGCGGTCGGCGATCGCGGGCACCTCGTGCGGCCATCCGAGGTCGGCCTCGCAGGCGAGCATGCCGGGCCCGCAGAACGTCCACCGGACGGTCGGTGGCATCAGACCGACGTCGTCCGACCAGCCCCACAGGCGGGCGGAGAGCTCGGCCATGTGGTCGAGGAAGGCGGCGTGCTGGTGGGCCGGGACGACGTCGTCGCCCTCGGGGACGAGGCGGTCGCCCACGTCGCGCATGAGCAGCGCCGCGCCCCAGCCGTTGCGGCCGAACCCGCGGGCCGCCCCGACCACGGTGTGGTCGATCGAGGCCGGGAAGGTGTCGTAGAGGCCCGCCTCCCACATCGTCACCGGCCGGCAGGCGAGGTCACCGAACGACCGGGCGATCCAGTCGTCGTCGACGTGCATCACCTTCAGCACGTGCGGCCGACCGTCGATGACGACGCGCTCGAACGACGACCCCGACTTGCCGTCGGCGTTGTGGAACGGCCGGCGCTCGGCCCCGCCCACGAGCTCGTCGATCGATCCGGCCACCGGTCGGGGGACCGGGCGCGGGAGCTCCCTCGCCGTCGTGCCCGGCGTCGCGCCCATGTCGCCACCTCCGCACCGCCCCGGCCGCCCCGGGGCGCCGCGTCCACCTTGCCAGGTCTCGCGAGCACCTGCGAGGGCGGCCGCGCCCCGGGGTCGGGAGGCCCGGCCCGGCGGGTGGCGCCCGGTAGCCTCGGCTCGATGGGCATCAACGATGAAGACGTCGCCGCGGTGCGGGCGGCGGCCGACATCGTGCAGGTCGTCAGCGAGTACACGCCGCTGCGACGGGTCGGACGCCAGTGGACGGGGCTGTGCCCGTTCCACACCGAGAAGACGGGCTCGTTCTCGGTCAAGTCCGAGGACAACGTCTTCTACTGCTTCGGGTGCCAGAAGCACGGCGACGTCATCGACTTCGTCATGGAGAAGGAGGCGCTCGACTTCCCCGGAGCGGTCGAGCGGCTGGCCGCCAAGACCGGCATCACCCTGCGCTACACCGACCGCAACGAGGGCGAGGGGCGCAAGAAGCGGGCCCGCTACGTCGCCACGATGGCCAAGGCCGTCGAGTGGTACCACGAGCGCCTGCTGTCGGGCCGCGACGCCGGCGCCGCCCGCAGCTACCTGCGGGCGCGGGGCCTCGACGGCGCCGTCGTGCGCGAGTTCCGCGTCGGCTGGGCCCCCGACGCCTGGGACGAGCTGACCCGGGCGCTGCGGCTCGACAACGACCTCGCCGACGGCACCGGGCTGGCCCGCCTCAACAGCCGCGGTCGGCTCAACGACCACTTCCGGGCGCGCATCCTGTTCCCGATCAACGACGACCGGGGCGACCCCATCAGCTTCGGCGGGCGCATCCTCCCCGGGGGCGAGGGGCCCGGCAACCAGGGCAAGTACAAGAACACCGCGGAGACGCCGCTCTACAACAAGTCCAAGGTGCTGTACGGGCTCGACCGGGCCAAGACCTCGATCGTGTCCAGCGGCACCGCGGTGATCTGCGAGGGCTACACCGACGTCATCGGGTTCCACCGGGCCGGCGTCCCCCTCGCCGTGGCCACGTGCGGGACGGCGCTCACCGACGAGCACGTCAACATCCTCACCCGGTTCGCGGCCCGGCGCCTCGTCCTCGCCTTCGACGCCGACGGCGCGGGCCAGGCCGCGGCCGAGCGGTTCTACCGGTGGGAGCGCGAGCACGACCTCGAGGTGGCGGTCGCCGACCTGCCGGCCGGCCAGGACCCCGCCGACGTCGCCTTCGCCGACCCCGAGCGGCTGGCCGCCGCCGTCGAGGGCGCCACGCCCTTCCTGCGGTTCCGCCTCGACCGGGCGTTCGCGGCCGCCGACCTCGGCACCAACGAGGGCCGGGCCCGGGCGGCCGAGCGCGCCCTCGAGATCGTGGCCGAGCACCCCACCGAGCTGGTGCGCGACCAGTACCTGATGGACGTCGCCTCGCGCTGCCGGGTCGAACCCGACCGCCTGCGCACGCTGCTCGAGCAGGTGCGCTCCCGACCGCCGTCGAGCCGGCCGCAGCCCGCCGACGGGCGCGGGCGCCGGGGCGGCGGGCGCGACGACCGGGCGGGGCGCCGGCGGGCCGAGCCCCCGCCCCACCCGGGGGACGACCGGTCGTGGAGCGGGGCGCCGTCGGGCCGCAAGGCCGGTGCCGGCGGGCAGGCGGACCCCGACGGCGGGCGCGTCGTCGAGAACCGACCCGACGACGGCGACGACGGGTGGGACACCGTGCCCGCGCCGGCGGCGCCCGGACGCGGAGCGCCCGGCGGCGTGAACGGTCGCCGCGGTGGCCCCCGGCGCGACGGCCCCGCCCTCGAGGCCCTGCGCCACGCCGTCCACGATCCGGGCGCGGTCGGGCCGTGGCTCGACGCGGACCTGTTCGACGACCCCGTCCACCGCGGCGCCTACCAGGCCCTGCTCGACGCCGACACGCACGGCGACGCGCTGGCCGCCGCCCCGCCCGAGGTGGCCGACCTGCTGGCGCGGCTCCTCGTCGCGGAACCCGACAGCGAGCCGTTCGACGCGGTGCGCCTGCTGCACATGGAGGTCGCCCGCAGGAACATCGCCGCGGTGCGCCTGGCCGGCGCGCGCGAGGCCGACGGCACGCAGGCGCTGGCCGATCTGGCCGTGCTGACCCGCATCGCGGACGGCCTGCGCAACGCCCAAACGGCGGCCGACTCGGCCGACCGGTTGCTAGCCTGGCTCGCAGAACGGGTTGAAGACGGGGGATGACCGACGTGCCATCGACGCTCGACACATGGGACAGATCGGCCGACGCCGCCCTGGCCACGTTGATCGAGAAGGCACGTGAGTCCGGCCGCCTCAGCCAGCACGACCTGGTCAAGGCGCTACCCCGCATCGAGATGACCACCGAGGTCCTGGCCACGATCTACCGCAAGTGCCAGGACGCCGGCGTGGTGCTCGAAGAGGTCGACGACCTCGAGTCCACCGTCGATCCGGCGCCCGACGTCGTGCACGATGCCGACGGCGACGCCACCGTGGTGCTGCTCGCGGGCGGCACCACCGGGCGGGGCGCCAGCCGGGCGGCGATGCGGCGCCTGTCGGCCACCATGCGCCGCCGGACGCGCCTCAACGCCGCCCAGGCCTCCGAGCGCGGCGGCGGGGGCACCTCCGATCCCGTGCGCATGTACCTGCGCGAGATCGGCCGGGTGCCGCTGCTGGTGGCCGCCGAGGAGGTGGCGCTGGCGAAGCGCATCGAGGCCGGCGTCGAGGCGTCGGTGCAGCTCGCCGAGCTCGACGCCGAGGGTCGCCTCGACGCCCTCGACGCCGACGAGGCCGGCCGCCTCCAGGCGCTGGCCGACGACGGCGACGACGCCAAGAGCAGCCTGATCCAGGCGAACCTGCGCCTCGTCGTGTCGATCGCCAAGCGCTACGTCGGACGCGGCATGCAGCTCCTGGACCTCATCCAGGAGGGGAACATGGGGCTCATGCGTGCGGTCGAGAAGTTCGACTACACGAAGGGCTTCAAGTTCTCCACCTACGCCACGTGGTGGATCCGCCAGGCGATCACCCGCTCGATCGCCGACCAGGCCCGCACCATCCGCATCCCGGTGCACATGGTCGAGTCGATCAACCGGGTCCACCGGGTGCAGCGCCAGATGGTGCAGCAGCTCGAGCGCGACCCCACGGTCGACGAGCTGGCCGCCGAGGTGGGCCTGTCGCCCGAGCGGGTGCGCGAGATCCAGCGCATCTCGCTCGACCCGCTGTCGCTCGACTCACCGGTCGGCGACGAGGACGACTCGTACCTGGCCGACTTCATCAAGGACGACGGGGCCGACGAGCCCGACGACGTCGCCACCCGGCAGATGCTGCAGAACGAGGTGCGCAACGTGCTCGGCGAGCTGAACGAGCGCGAGCAGCAGGTCGTGATCATGCGGTTCGGGCTCGACGACGAGCAACCTCGCACGCTCGAAGAGGTGGGCAAGGAGTTCGGGGTGACCCGCGAGCGCATCCGCCAGATCGAGTCGAAGACGCTGGCCAAGCTGCGCCACCCGCACCGCTCGCAGAAGCTCCGCGAGTACCTCGAAGGCGCCTGAGCCGCCCGGCCGGGACACCGTCGCAGGACGGCCGGCCCGAGGTACGGACGGCGGTGGCCGCGCTGCTATCGTGACTCGTCCCTTCCGGGGTAGCTCAGTTGGCAGAGCGACGGACTGTTAATCCGTTTGTCGTGGGTTCGAGCCCCACCCCCGGAGCTTTCTACGCGACCTGGGCCTGTAGCTCAGTGGTCAGAGCAGGCGACTCATAATCGCTCGGCCGTGGGTTCGATCCCCACCGGGCCCACGACAGCTGACCAGGCCGAGCGGAAGCACCGGCTGGCCGGCTGCACGGATCGCTCGACCGCCCGTGGCGGGTGACGCCCGGCGTTCGGGCCTAGCCGTCCGCCCGCACCGCGGTCGGCGGCTGGACGCCGTCGGCGGGGACGGCGGCGAGCACGCTGCGCAGCGTCTGGGCGGCGCCGAGCAGCCCGGCGCTCTCGAACGGCACGACGATCTTGGCGTTGTCGCTGTCCGCGAACTTGGCCAGCGCGTCGAGCTGGAGGATCGCCACCAGCGTCGGGTCGGGCTCCTCCTTCTTGATGGACGAGTACACGGTGGTGATCGCCTGCGAACGGCCCTCCGCTTCCAGGATGGCGGCCTGCCGGCTGCCCTCGGCCCGCAGGATGGCCGCCTGCCGGCTGCCCTGGGCCTTGCGGACCGCCGCCTGCGCGTCGCCGTCCGCCACGTTGATGGCCGACTGCCGCTGCCCCTCGGACTGGAGGATCTTCGCCCGCTTCTCCTGGTCGGCCTGCTTCTCGAGGGCGAGCGCCTCGAGGATCTTGGGCGGCGGGGTGATGGCGATGATCTCGATGCGACTGATCCGGATGCCCCACTTGTCGGTCACGACCTCCATCTGCTGCTGGACGTCGGTGTTGATGCGCTCGCGCTCCGACAGGGCCTGGTCGAGCGTCATCGTGCCGATGACCGACCGCAGCGCGGTGCGCGCCAGGGCGTCGATGGCCACGTCGAAGCTGGCGATGCTGAAGAGGGCCTGCTGGGCGTCGACCACCTGGGTGAAGATGGTGGCGTTGACGGTGACCACCACGTTGTCCTTGGTGATGACGTCCTGCCGGTCGCCCGGGCGGGGGATCTCCCGCATGTCGACGCGCTGGAGCGTCTCGATGAACGGCTGGATGATCACCAGTCCCGGCTCGTGGGTCTTGCGGTACTGGCCGAAGTGCTTCACCACCCCGACCTCGCCCTGCTGGACGATGTTGACCATCCGGCGCAGGGCGAGGAGCAACACGACCACCACGAGGCCGACGACGACGAGGCCGACGACACCTGCGGCGTTGATGGCTGCGATCACTGCTGGTCCTCCGTTTCGTTGCCCGAGCGGGGATCCTCACCCGCCTCCGCCGGAGACTCCGGCGGGAGGTGACCGCCGACCGGCCACACCGTGAGCGTCGTCCCCCGGACCGCCGTGACGAGGACCGTCGTGCCCGGCGGGAGGGGGACGTCGGCGCCGCTGACGGCGCGCCAGCGCTCGCCGGCGAGCCGGACGTGGCCGACCTGGTCCTCGCCGCCGACGAGGTCGAGCGTGAGCACCTCCTGCCCGACGAGGCCGCCGTGGACCCCGGGGACGTGCTCGCCCTCGTGGTGGTGGGCGAAGGCCGCGCTCACGCGGCTGCGGACCACCAGGATCCCGGCGGCGGCGACGACCACCGCGGTGGCGACCTGCACGCCGACGGCGCCCGGCGACACCGACGCCACGGCCGCGGCCGCGAAGCACCCGACGGCGACGAACAGTGCGTAGAACGCCATGTGGTGGAGTTCCACGGCGATCAGCACCACGCCAACGGCGATCCACGCGATGGTCACGGCGACCTCTTCTCCTGCTTCGAGTCTACGGTCGCCGGCCCATGACCGGATCTGCCGTCGAGACGTATTCGCGGCACCGGCTCGTGTGTCTCCCTCGCGACAGGTGGTCAGCGCCGCGCTGACCGACGGCGGAACGAGGAGCCGGCCCCATGGCGATCACCCAGGAGAGTCCCCAGCTCCCCCGGCACGACGGCCTCGGCGGAGACGACACGGTCCCGCCGCCCCTGCGCATCGAGCGGGCGCGGCGGCGACGGACCCGACCGCGCCGTCGCCGGGGGCGGGACCCCGGCGCGGGCGTCGGCTGGGTGACCCGCAGCGCCGCCACCGCGTGGATCACGGTGCTGGTCGTCGCGCCGATGCTGGTGGTGACGTTCACGGTGTGGGGAGGGATCCACCGTCCCGTCACGCCGGACCAGGCGAGCGTGGCGCTGCTGAAGGTCGCCCTCGTGGCCTGCCTGTCGTTCATGCCCGGATGGCTCTACGTGCGGTTCCTCGGGCGGCGGGCCGGGGTGCTCTGGAACGAGTACGTCCTGAACCTGCACCGCCTGGCCTGGGACCGCCCCGAGTACCTGCCCGAACCGCCGGCGGACTCGCAGTTCCACGCCGACTGGTGCCGCCGGGGCGGGGCGGAGTTCGACCGGCGCCGGAACGTCTACACCCAGAAGTTCTGCGCCTACTTCGGCCGGGCCGTCAGCACGTCGGAGCCCGACGACTCGATCGTGCGGACCGACACGATGTTCCCGGTGTTCATGGCCACGGCGTTCATCTCGACGGCGTGGACGGCGGTGCTGTGGGACGTCACGTTCATCACCGCCCCGTCGACGGCGTGGGACGTGCTCAAGTTCGCGTTCCTGGGCGCCTACGTGTTCACCATGCAGAGCCTCGTGCGCCGGTTCTTCCAGAGCGACCTGCGCCCCAGCGCCTACGCGTCGGCGCTCCTGCGCTTCATCGTCGTGCTCGCGGCCACCGCCGCGCTGGTGCAGCTCGCCGCCGAGCCGGGTCCCACCGAGGCCGCCGTGGCGTTCGTCATCGGCATCTTCCCCGTGGTGGCGGTCCAGGCGCTGCAGCGGGCGGCGAGCGCCCTGCTCGGCGTCGTCGTGCCGACCGCCACGGCCGACTACCCGCTCAACCAGCTCGACGGGCTCGACCTCTGGTACGAGGCCCGGCTCCTCGAGGAGGGGATCGAGGACATGCAGAACCTCACGACGGCCAACATGGTCGACGTGATGCTGCACAGCCGGGTCCCCGTGGCCCGCCTCGTGGACTGGGTCGACCAGGCGTACCTCTACCTGCACCTCGACCGGGCGGAGCGGGGCGTGGGCGAGCGCCGGCAGGTCGACAGGGCGCTGCGGGCGCAGCGCGCGTCGATGGCGGCAGCGGGCAACGGCGACGGTGACGGCGTCGACGTGGCGCCGAGCGTGCCGGACCTCGTCAAGGGCTCGATGACCCCGCACAGCCGGGCCGGCACGCAGACGCGCATGGCCCTGCGCCAGTTGGGCATCAGGACGGCCACCGGCCTGCTCAAGGTGTTCCCTCCCGACCAGATGGCACCGTGCCGCCGGGCCGACTGCGAGGGCCGGTGCCTGTCGTGCCGGCTCCCCGAGGCCGGGCTCGACCCGTTCCAGGTCCAGACCCTCGTGCGGGTCCTCGACCGGGAGCCCGGGTTGGCGCCGGTGTGGAACTGGCAGGCCAGCGGGGTCCCTCGCCACCGCGCCGCGGGCCCGACCCGTCACCGTTGAGGCCGCGCTGAGGCCGGGCCGGGCCGGCCCGGCGCCGGCGGACGCGACGGTGCGCTGTGTGCGCCCGGACACACCTGGTGTGTGCCCGGGGGCGGCGACGGGAGGCCCGTCGCGTGGTGCGCTGCGCACATGACGAGGCGCGACAGGGCGGACGACGCGGGCACGGACACGGACGCGGACGCCGGCGACGGTGACGGTGCGGAGATCGCGGGCATGGTGGTGCGGGCGCGGGCGGGTGACGAGGGCGCGATCGGTGAGATCGTCGAGCGGTGCACGCCGATGCTGCGGGCCGTGGCCCGGCGGTGCGTCGCCCGTGCGAGCGACGTCGACGACGTCGTGCAGGACGTGTGGTTGACGTTCGTGCAGAACCTCGACCGCATCCGCGAGCCGGCGGCGACCCGCGGGTGGCTCGTGCGGGTGGTGACGCACACGGCCTGGCGGGCCCAGCAGCGGGCCGGCCGGTGCGTGCCGACCGCCGACCTGGACGCCGGGGCGAGCGACGGCGACACCGAGGACGCGGCGCTGCGGCAGGTGTGGTGCGAGGACCTGCGCCGGCGCCTGGCCCCCGCGCTGGGGGCCCTGCGGGCCGAGGACCGTCGGCTGGTCGTGCTGCTGGCCTCGGACGGGCAGCCGGACTACCGCACGGTCGGCGAGGTGGTCGGGCGCCCGATCGGGAGCATCGGCCCGACGCGCCAGCGGGCGCTCGAGCGTCTGCGCCGCCAGCCGTCGCTGGTGGCCGTGCACCCCGCCGCGTAGCGGCGGCGCGGTCCGCACGCGCAACCCCACGCCCGGCGTCCCGCGCGGCCCCAGGCCGCCCGGCACCCTGCGCCGGCCTGCTGCCCGGTCCTGGCCTGATCCGGGCCGGCGAGTCGTCTCCTTCGCACGCCCTGTCCGGGACCCTGCGGGGTACGCTGCGCACGACGCGTGGGTGTCCCGACCCGCACGGTGACGAGGGGGCGTGACGTGAGCTGGCCCGCCGGGTCCGGATCGTGACGGCAGGTGCTCGACCTCCTGGATGAGCAGCGGCGCCGCGGGCGGCCCCTGGTCGGCGTCCGGCGGCGGTTCGCCCGGGGCGAGGTCGTGTTCCACGAGGGCGACCCCGGCGACTCGCTCCACGTGGTGACGCAGGGCGCGTTCATCGCCCGCAGCTCGTCGACGATGGGCGAGGTGATCGCGGTGAACGTGTTCGGCGTCGGCGACGTGTTCGGCGAGATGGTGCTGCTCACCCCGGGCGGGCGCCGCTCGGCGACCGTGATCTCGCACGGCCGGGGGGCGACCGTGATGATCACGAGGTCCGACTTCGAGGCCCTGCGGGCCGAGGACGCCGACGTCGATCGCCGGCTGCTGTCGCTCCTGGCCGAGCGGAACCGCCGGCTGACCGCCCAGCTCGTGGAGCTCCTGTTCGTGCCCGTCGAGCGGCGCGTCTTCCGCCGCCTCCTGGCCTTCGCGCAGGTCGTGGGCACCTCGGGCGAGGACGGGTGGGTCACCCTCAGCCAGGCCGACCTCGGCATCCTGGCCGGCACGACCCGCTCGACCGTCAACCGGGTGCTGCGCCGCGCCGAGGAGCGCGGCGTGGTCGAGCTGGGCCGGGGCCGGATCCGCCTGGTCGACGAGCCGGCCCTCCGCCGGCGGGCGGACGGGGCGACGCACCCGCGGTGACGGCCGCGCTGCCCGGCGTATCAGCCGGGCTGCGCCGGGGCTCTGTCCCCGCAGACGGGCGCAACCGTTGTCGCCCCTCGAGGAGGGCATCCCATGACCACCACCACGTCGTTCACGAGCGTCGCCTGGCCGGTGCTGCGATCCGGCAGCTCGGACCCCCAGGTCCGCACGCTCCAGTACCTGCTGCGATCACGCGGCCACGCCATCGCCGCGGACAGCGCCTTCGGTCCGAAGACCCTCGCCGCCGTCCGCGCCTTCCAGAGCGCCGCGCAGCTGGCGGTCGACGGCGTCGTCGGCCCGCAGACCTGGGGAGCCGTGATCGTCACCGTGCGCCAGTCCAGCACGGGCGACGCCGTGCGGGCCGTCCAGTGGCAGCCGACCGTGCGCCACGAGAGCCCGGGGCTGCAGATCGACGGCATCTTCGGCCCGCGCACCGACGAGTACGTCCGCTCCTTCCAGGAGCTGCTCGCCATGCGCTTCCCCGCCGACGGCGTCGCCGTCGACGGCATCGTCGGCCCGGTCACCTGGCGCGGGTTCGTCGCCGGCATCGCCGGTCTCGACTGACCCCGACCCACCCCGTCCGGTCCGGGCCACTTCCGGACCGGACGGGGGACCGCCCGCGGGAGATCACCCCGACCGGACGATGCCCCCGGTCCGACGAGGGGGGTAACTGGACGGGGGTGTGCCGAGTGACACCTGATCACGAAGACCTGTTGCGCGGCCTGTCCATGAGCGACGCCGACGCGGCCGCAGGCCTGCTGACCCTGGCCGGCGGCGGACCGGGCGCCCACCCGTGCCTCGAGCACCGGACGGCGGCCCTGGTGCGCCTCGCGGGGCTGGTGGCGCTCCCGTCGGCTCCGGCGTCGTACCACGCCGCGGTGGGGGCCGCGCTGGCCGAGGGCGCGACCGAGGACGACGTCGTCGGGGTGCTCGTGTGCCTCGCCCCGGTGGTGGGCACCGCCCGCGTGGTGCAGGCGGCTCCCGACGTCGCCCTCGCGCTCGGCTACGACGTGGACTCCGCGTTCGAGGGCCCGACGTGGCCCCGGGAGCGCGCCGTCGCCCCTCGCCCACGTCCGGTCTCGGACGGGTGATCGGAGAGGCGGCACCAGGACGGCCACCCCCGCGTCCATTGCTGCGCAACGTGGTCAGACGTACGCTCCCCGTAGATGACGGCGGGCGCAAAGCACCTGACCTCCCCCGCGGTCGCCCGTCGTGACGGCGACGCACCACGTGGTCGCTTCGAGCTCGCGGAGTGGAAGCTGCGCTTCCCGGTACGCCGGGAGGGGACCGTGCCGCGCCTCCGCCTGGTCGAGAGGCTGGTCGCCAGCGCCGAGCCGGTGGTCTCGATCACCGGGCCGCCCGGGTACGGGAAGTCGACGCTGCTGGCGCAGTGGGCCGACGCCTCGGACCAGCCCGTGGTGCCGGTGTCGCTCGATCCGGGCGACAACGACCCGGCCGTCCTGCTCGCCTACATCGCCGGCGCCCTCGACCGGATCGAGCGGGTGGACGTCGACGCGGTCGAGGCCCGCATGCCGCACGGCAGCTCGGTGGCGGTCACGGTGGCCCGCAGGGTCGCGGCGGCGATGGCGTCCATGCGGCGACCCGTCACGCTCGTGCTCGACCACGCGGAGGCGGTGCGCAACCCCCGCTGTCGCGACGCGGTCGCGGAGCTGGCCGCCCACCTGCCCCCCGGGCACCGCCTGGGCGTGGCCACCCGGGGCGAGGCGCCGCTGCCGCTCGGCACGCTGCGGTCGACCGGGGGCGTCCTCGAGCTCGGCGTGGACGACCTGGCGATGGGGCTCGGCGAGGCGCGGGCGCTCATCGAGGGGGCGGGGGCGACGATCGGCGACGAGCACCTCGCCGAGCTGGTGGGCCGCAGCGAGGGGTGGCCGGTCGCGCTGTACATGGCCGCCCTGGCGGCGGAGCCCGTCGGCGGGGGGCTCGACCTCCGGGCCGCCCGCGACGTCGAGATCGTGGCCGGCCTCAGCGGCGACGACCGGTTCTTCTCGGACTACCTGCGGCTCGAGCTGCTGTCCCGGCTCCCCGACCGCACGGTCACGTTCCTCACGAGGACCTCGGTGCTCGACCGGCTGAGCGGGCCGCTGTGCGACTCGATGCTGCACGCCGACGGGTCGGGCGCCCTGCTCGAGGCGCTGGCCCGCTCGAACCTGCTGGTGGTCCCCCTCGACCGCCGGGGCGACTGGTACCGCTACCACACGCTCTTCCGCGAGATGCTGCGGGCGGAGCTCGACCGCCGCGAGCCCCGCACCGTCCCCGCCCTGCACGCGCGGGCGGCCGCGTGGCACGAGGCGGGGGACGAGGCCGAGTCGGCCATCGATCACGCCGAGGCGGCAGGCGACGGCGAGATGGTCGCCCGTCTCGTGGGCCGGGCGGCGCTGCCGACCTACGCCAGCGGTCGGGTCGACACCTGCATGGAGTGGTTCGCGTGGCTGGAGGCCGCCGGCGTCGCCCGGGCCCGGCCCGAGGTGGCGGTGCTCGGCGCGGTGTTGCACGCGCTGCTGGGCAACGCCGCCGCGGCCGACGAGTGGGCCGCCATGTCCGAGACGGGCGACGCCGAGGGGCGGCCTCCCGACGGCAGCACGATGGCGAGCTGGCACGCCCTGCTCCGCGCGTTCCTGTGCCGGTCGGGCGTCGCCGACGTGCGGCGCGACGCCGAGCTCGCGCTCGAGGGCCTGACCCCGGGCAGCCAGTGGCGGGCCGCGGCCCTGGTGATCCAGGGCCTGGCCCTCGTGATCGACGACGAGCCGGGTGAGGCCGACGTCGTGCTGTCCCGGGCGGTCGAGGTGGCGCGGCACCTCGACGCCGCGCCCGCGGCGTCCATGGCGCTGGCCGAGCGGGCGCTGCTCGCGCTCGGGCGGCGCGATGCGACCGCCGCCGAGGACCTCGCGGCGCAGGCGCTGGCGGTCGTCGCCGAACGCGACCTGGACAGCTACCCCCTCACCGCCCTCGTCTTCCTGGCGGCCGGTCGCGTGGCGATCCAGCGCGGCGAGGTGGCCGAGGCCGGCAGCCTCGTCGCCCGGGCGGCCGTGCTGCGGGTCGGCCTGACCCACGCCGTCCCGCACCTGGCGGTGCAGGTGCGGCTCGAGCTGGTCCGCGCCTACCTCGAGCTGGCCGACGCCGCCGGCGCCCGGCAGGTGCTGCGAGAGGTGCGCGACGTGGTGCAGGTTCGCCCCGACCTCGGCACCCTGCCCGCCCAGGCCGACGACCTGCGCGCCAAGCTGGCGGCGATGGGCCCCGGCACGATGGGCGCCTCGTCGCTCACCCCGGCGGAGCTGCGCCTGCTGCCGATGCTGCCCACCCACCTGACCTTCCGGGAGATGGGAGAGCGCCTCCACGTCTCGCGGCACACCGTGAAGACGCAGGCGATGTCGGTGTACCGGAAGCTCGGCGTGTCCTCGCGCCGCGAGGCCATCGAGCGCGTGCAGGAGGTCGGCCTGCTCGGCGGCTGAGCGCGTCGCCCGGGGCGACCGGTCCGGATCCGGAGCGCCTCAGACCGGGTTGCCGTCGGTGTCGCACGGCAGCGGGCGATCGTCGCCGATGACCTGCCGCTCCTGCTCGATGATCTGCAGGGTCCGCTCCATGGCGTCGGGCTGGAGGCTGCCGACGCCGCCGTGGAACGGGTCGTCGAGGAACTGCAGCAGGATCAGCATGGTCACGATGACCGACACGACCGTGCCCATGAGCACGCCCTGGACCAGCGCACGTTCGCCGCTGTCGGCGAAGAAGAGCATGTAGGCGAAGATCACCGCCGAGGTGAAGAACAGCACGATCCACAGGGGGGTCGGGATGACGCCCCGGGCGCCGTGGATGCGGTCGGAGCGCGCCTGCTCGCGGTCGGACGTCTGGTCGAGCCACTTGCCGTACGCGGCCTGCTCGGCCGCCGTCTCGGGCTCGACGGTCTCGATCGTCTCGAACAGCTCCACGCCCCAGGGGTTGAGCTGCTCGCCGAGCGTGCCGGCCTCCATGCGGTCCCACTGCACCCCCGCCACCGAGCGGGCGTAGCAGGTCAGCTGGGTGGTGAGCTCGCCGGACACGTCGCTCGGCAGCAGCTGGGCCGTCTCTACCTGCTGGGCGACCGTGGTGGCCTCGGCCTCGGCGCCTGTCCGGGCGGAGTCGTAGCTGGTGAACGCCAGGAACACCACGAACCCGAGCAGGACCGCGAACCCCGTCGCCAGCACGCCGAACACGCCGGCGGCGCGGTCGCCGTCGTTGAAGTAGCCCCCGTCGGGGGCGCGGCGGCGCACGAGGAGGATGGCGGTCACCGCGACCGCCGTCGTGACCGCGACGATCAGCGCGGCGGCGACGATGTTCACGGCCGCGACCTCCGCCGGGGTCGGCACGCCGGACCCGACGGGGACGCCGCCGACCGGCGTCGCGGGCCGCGGCCCCGACCTCGACGGCCTACGACGAGCAGTCGAGGTCGTTCAGCAGGTCGGTCCACGCCGAGGCCACTGCGGACTGGGCGGACGCCACCGCGTCGCCGGCATCGTTCAAGGTCTCGTTCTCGGGCAGGTCGGCGATCGCGTCCTGCAACCCCGCCGCCGCCGAGTCGAGGGCCGAGGCGATCGCCGCAGGCAGGTCGTCGCCCTCGTCCTCGACGTCCTGGAGGTCGGACTGGAACTCGTCGATGGCGTCGTTGACGTCGGCCACGGTCGACTCGGCGTCGCTGTCGCCGCCGGCCCCGGTGATCTCGTCGACGGTCGAGTCGAAGCCCTCCAACGTGTCGCACACGCTGCCCGACCCGTCCGAGCCGCCGTCGCTGCCGGTCGTCGTGCTGGCGCTGTCGTCGTCGTCGCCGCACGCGGCGGCCAGCAGCGCGGCCGCGGCGACTGCCGCCAGGATCGTCCTCGACACCTTCACGGTCGTCCTCCTCGGAAGGGATCAGTGGTGGAACCCGTGCCGGTGCTCGGGCTGCGGCAGGGGAGCGGGCATGGCGTCGAGGGCGGCGACGTGGCGTCGCAGGTCGGCGAGCAGCAGGTCGGCGAGGTCGCGCGACATGCCGTTGCGCACGACGATGCGCAGCGCGGCGACGTCCTGACGGTTCTCGGGGTAGGTGTAGGCGGGCACCAGCCAGCCGCGGTCGCGCAACCGCTCCGACACGTCGAACACCGTGTAGGGGCGGTCGGTCCCGTCGAGCGTGAAGGCGAACACGGGGAGCTCGCTGCCGTCGGTGAGCAGGCGGAAGGGCCCCAGCTTCGAGATCGCATCGGACGTGTAGAGGGCCACGTCGCGCGACGTCTGCTGGATGCGGCGGTACCCGTCCACGCCGAGGCGCACGAAGTTGTAGTACTGCGCCGCCACCTGGTTGCCGGGGCGCGAGAAGTTGAGCGCGAACGTCGGCATGTCGCCGCCCAGGTAGTTCACGTGGAAGACGAGGTCCTCGGGCAGGGCGTCGGGGTCGCGCCAGACGGCCCACCCCACGCCCGGGTAGACGAGGCCGTACTTGTGGCCCGAGGCGTTGATCGACTGGACGCGGGGGAGGCGGAAGTCCCACTCGAGGTCGGGGTCGATGAACGGGGCGACGAACCCGCCCGACGCTGCGTCGACGTGCACCGGGATGTCGAGCCCCGTCTCCTTCTGGTGCCGGTCGAGCGCCGCGCAGATGTCGGCGACCGGTTCGTACGACCCGTCGAACGTCGAGCCCAGGACCGCGACGACCCCGATCGTGTTCTCGTCGCAGTGCGCCAGCGCCCCCTCGGCCGTCATGTGGTACTGCTCGCCCTCCATCGGCACGAGCCGGGGCTCGACCTCCCAGTAGCGGCAGAACTTCTCCCAGCACACCTGCACGTTGGAGCCCATGACCAGGTTGGGGCTGTCGGCGCTGTCGCCCGCGGCGCGCCGGCGGTCGCGCCAGCGCCACTTGAGCGCCATCCCGGCCAGCATGGCGGCCTCGCTCGACCCCGTGGTCGAGGTCCCGGTCGCCTGCTGCTCGTCGGGCGAGTTCCACAGGCGGCTCAGCATGTTGACGCAGCGCTGCTCGAGCTCGGCCGTCCGGGGGTACTCGTCCTTGTCGATCATGTTCTTGTCGAACGTCTCGGACATCAGGCGGCGGGCCTCGGGCTCCATCCAGGTGGTGACGAACGTGGCCAGGTTGAGGCGGGCGTTGCCGTCGAGCATCAGCTCGTCGTGCACGAACTGGTAGGCGGTGTCGGGCGCCGTCTCGAGCTCGGGGATCACGTGGCGGTGGGCGCGGTGCACCTCGCCGGGACGGGCGTACAGGGGGCCGAGGACGACCGGCGTCAGGTCCTCGATCAGCTTGCGGTGCAGGGCCACGGATCCTCCTCCGAGGTTTCCGTCCATCCCACGCCGCGACCCGGCCCGGGGGCATCGCCCGGACAGGGTGATCCGCCGGCGATTCATCCTCCCCGGGTGAGGGCGGCGGCCGGGCACCGCCGTACGGTCGAGGTCAGGGGACGACCCGAGGAGGCGCGCGATGACCGAGGGACGGGCGACACCGCTGACCGGCGAGCAGCTGGCGGCGGCGATGGCGCTGATCGAGGACTCCGACAGCGTCGAGCTCAAGCTCAGCGTCGACGACTCGCAGCGGTGGTCGGCCGTCACCGCGCTCGACATGGACCCGCTCGACGCCCAGATGCGCCAGGTCTACTTCTTCGACACCCCCGACCTGGCGCTCGACCGGGAGGGGCTGGTCGTCCGGGCCCGGCGCGTGCAGGGGCGCGGCGACGACACGGTGATCAAGCTGCGACCGGTCGTGCCCCACGAGGTGCCCGCCGAGCTGCGGGCCACGCCCGAGTTCGTCGTCGAGGTCGACGCCATGCCCGGCGGCTACGTGTGCAGCGGGTCGTTCAAGGGCGCGCTCGCCCGGCCGGCGGTGGCCGAGGTGGCCAAGGGCGAGCGACCGGTCCGCAAGCTGTTCAGCAAGGCGCAGCGCCGGTTCTTCGCCGACCACGCGCCCGAGGGCGTGACGCTCGACGACCTCGTGCCGATGGGTCCGATCACGGTGATGAAGATCAAGTGCCGCCCCGAGGGGTACGACCGGCGGCTGGTCGCCGAGCTGTGGGTCTACCCCGACGGGTCCCGCGTCCTCGAGCTGTCGACGCGGTGCGCGCCGTCCGAGCCGTTCAAGGTGGCCGCGGCGACGCGCGAGTTCCTGACCGGCAAGGGCATCGACGTCGGGGCCGAGCAGCACACGAAGACCCGCACGGCGATGGCGTTCTTCGCCTCCGGGTGACCGGCCGGGCCTCGACGGCGGCCGGCGCGCCGGGCTGTCAGCGCAGGTCGAACGCCAGGTCGAAGCGTCGGACCGCCGTGGCGAAGACGTTCGGCTCGAGGTCGGGCGGCGTCACGACCCGCAGGTCGGTCCACCGCTCGGTGAGCGCGCCGAACAGCAGCCGGAGCTCGAGGCGGGCCAGGTTGGCGCCGATGCAGAAGTGCGTGCCCTGCCCGAACGCCAGGTGCGGGTTGGGGTCTCGCCGGATGTCGAACCGGAACGGGTCGTCGAACACCGCCTCGTCGCGGTTCGCCGACGGGTAGGCGAGCATCACCCGGTCGCCGGCCTGCACCGGCTGGTCGCCGATGCGGTCGTCGCGCACGACCCGGCGGAACATGTTGTTCAGCGGCGTGACCCACCGGATGACCTCTTCGACGAGCCCCGGCAGGAGGGCGGGGTCGGCGGCGGCCGCCTCCCACTGGTCGGGGTGCTCGGCGAGGACGGCGAGGCCGCGCCCGATGACGGTCCGGGTCGTCTCGGCCCCGCCGGCGATGTAGAGGCCGGTCTCGTGCATGAGCGTCAAGGGGTCCATGCCGGCGCCGGCCCACACCGAGATGAGGTCGTCGGCCGGGCAGCGGGCCCGCTCGCCGGCGATCTCCTGGAGCACCGGGTTGAACTCCATGATCGCGTTCATCATCCCGGTGAGGGCGTCGTTGTCGAAGGTGATGGCGTCGGTGCGCATCAGGCGCTCGGACCACGACCGGATGTCGGGCCAGCGCTCCTCGGGGAAGCCGAGCAGCTCGGCCGTCAGCCGCGACGGGAGCTGGGCGGCCAGGTCGTGGACGACCTCGAGCCGGCCGGCGCCGGCGACGGCGGCGAGCAGCTCGTCGATGCGCGCCCGCAGGTACGCCGTGTGCTCCTGCACCGCCCGGGGCGTGAAGCGGCGGCTGACGAGCCGCCGCTGCGCCAGGTGCTCGGGGTCGTCGAGCGCGATCGTGTTCGACTCCTCCATGGCGATGTTCGCCCGGTACGAGCCCCGCGACGAGAACACGTGGCTGCGGCGCTCGACATCGATCACGTCGGCGTGCCGGGTCACGATCCAGTAGCCGTTGGCGTCGCGGTAGACGGGGGCCTCGCGGCGGGCCCAGGTGAAGAACTCGTGCACCCGTCCGAGGTCGACCCACCAGGCCGGATCGAGCAGGTTGCGCAGCGGTGCGTCGGTCGCCGTCATCCCCGCAACGTACTGCGTCCGCGCGGCCCGGTGACGGGCGTGTCAGCGAGCGGCGGCGACGATCGGGCCGAGGAAGGCGCCGTCGTCCCACTCGTCGGGCGGCATCGTGCCCTGGCCGGGGATGAACCCGTCGGACGGGTACAGCGGGAACAGGATCGGGTCGGCGATCGGCGGTCCGGGGTTCTTGACGTAGGTGCCGTTGCGGACGACCACCATGTCGAGCTCGGGGATCACGTAGATCCACTGGCCGTCGTGGCCGATGGCCGCGCTCACGTCGGCGTCGACGCCCTCGGGGTCGCCCAGCCACCACTGGTAGCCGTACGGCTCGTCGATCTGCTCGGACGCCTCTGACGGCTGCCAAGACTCGTCGACCCAGGACTCGGGCACCACCTGCTCGTCGCCCCACCGCCCGTCCTGGAGGTAGAGCTGCCCCAACCGGGCGAAGTCACGGCTCGTCGTGTCGAGGCAGCAGTAGGTCAGCGTGTGGCCCGCGGCGTCACGCCACCACTCGACCTTGGTCATGCCGAGCGGGTCGAACAGCACCTGCCGGGCGTACTCGTCGGCGGGCATGCCGGTCGCCTGGGCGAGCACCCCCGAGAGCAGCTCGGTGTCACCGCTCGAGTAGTTCCAGCGGGTGCCGGGGGCGACCGCCGGGGGCTGGGCCGCGGCGAAGGCGAGCTGGTCGCCCTCGCCCGTGACCATACGGATGATGTCCGACTGGGTGGCCGCGCCGGGGTCGTAGTTCTCGTCCCAGTCGAGGCCCGACCCCATCTGGAGGACGTCGCGCAGCGTCATGTCGGCCCGCTCGGTGCCGGCGAACTCGGGGTACCACGTCGTCATGGGCTCGTCGACGCCCGGGATGAGCCCCTGGTCGATGGCGATGCCGATCGTGGCGCTCGTGAAGCTCTTGGCCATCGACCAGCTGGCCGCCCACGAGTCGGGCCCCGCACCGTCGGCGTACCACTCGGCCACGATCACGCCGTCGCGGGCCACGACGACGCCCTGGGTGTTGCGGCCGTCGGCGAACGCGTAGTCGCGCGCCTGCTCGAGCTGCTGCGGGTCGAGACCGTGGTCCTCGGGGTCCTCGACCGCCCAGTCGCCGGTCTCGGACACCCCGCCCGCGGCGCCGTCGCCGGAGGCGGCCGTGCCCGCGTCGGCGGGCGCCGCGGCGTCGTCACCGGAGTCGTCGTCGCCGCTGCAGGCGAGCGCGACGGCGACCAGCACGACGGCCATCAGCACCCGGGCCGACCTGTTCGTCACCATGGCGTCATCAAACCACGCTCGCCGGGCTCAGAGGCTCGTTTCCCCCAGCCAGCCCTCGGCGTTCTCGAGCAGGTAGCGGCTGACCGCCAGGCAGGTGTCGAGCACGTCGCAGAACTGCTCCTGGCCGAGGAACACCCGCGCCAGCGACACCTCGATGCGCGACGCGATGGCGAGGCTGCGCTCGGGGGCGTCGGTCACCGACGGGAACGAGTCGATGGCCGACACCTCGAGCGGCAGGTCGGTGCCGCCGATCCCCGCCAGCTCGGTGGCCAGGATCAGCAGGTCGGGACCGTTGGCGAGCGGCGGCAGCGCCCAGTTGAACACCAGCGGGAAGTGGAACGTGTCGGGCGGGTCCTCGTCCTCGGGCAGACCGGTGACGACGTCCTCGAACGACAGCAGCGCGCGGGGGTCGACCTCGAGCGCGAGGTGGAGGTCGAGCGGGCCGCCGCAGGCCTCCTCGGGGTGGAGGTCGACCTCCCAGGTCTGCCGCAGCGAGTAGGTCTCGACGAAGTGGCGCTCGTCGTGCACGTGGAACCCGTGGTCGATGGCGTGGTCCTTGAACTCGGACACGAAACCGGCGACGTCGATGGCGGCCACCTCCCCAGCCTGCCACGCGCCACCTGGTAGACCCGCGCGATGCCCCTGTCCGACGAGGTCCTGATCGAGCTGCTGCACGAGACCGCGCTGGCGGTCCGCACCGCGCTCGACGGGCTCGACGACTGGGGGCCGGCGGGCACGGTGCCGGGCCAGTACCTGAGCGACCTGACCGCCGACGCCGCGGCCGTCGGGGTGCTCGACGAGGCGGGGGTCGGCGTGCTGTCCGAGGAGTCGGGAGCGCACGGCACCGATCGCGACCTGGTCGTCGTCCTCGACCCCCTCGACGGCTCCACCAACGCGTCGCGGGGCGTCCCGTGGTTCGCCTCGAGCCTGTGCGCCGTCGACGCCGACGGCCCGCGGGCGGCGCTGGTCGTCGACCTCCCCCACGGGCGCACCTTCACGGCGGTGCGGGGCGCCGGCGCCCACGTCGACGGCGTGCCCCTGGTGCCGTCGGGCTGCGACGACCTGGGCGAGGCGCTGGTCGGGATCTCGGGCCTGCCCGAGCGGTCGCTCGGCTGGCGCCAGTTCCGCACCATGGGCGCGGCCGCGCTCGACCTGTGCGCGGTGGCGGAGGGCACCCTCGACGGCTTCGTCGACTGCAGCCCGTCGGCCCACGGGCCGTGGGACTACCTGGGTGGGGCGCTGGTGTGCATCGAGGCGGGCGCCGGGGTGGCCGACGCCCTCGGACGCGACCTCGTCGTGCTCGACCACGCCGCCCGCCGCACCCCCGTCGCCGGCGCCACGCCCGCGTTGCTCGACGGGCTCCTGGCGGCGCGGCCCCGCCACGTCGACGAGGTGGCGCCCACGTGAGCGGGCATCGGCGGCGGGGCCAGATCGCCTGGCTACCCTGACGACGTGGTGAACGCCGTGCAACGGGCGCTGCTGCGGGTCTGGCGCCACGTGCCGCGCCCCCTCCGGCGCTGGATCGTGCGCATCGGGGCGCCCTCCTTCACCGTCGGCGCCGCCTGCCTGATCGAGCGCGCCGACGGCTCGATCCTGCTGGTGCGCCTCAGCTACCGCGAGGGGTGGGGGCTGCCCGGCGGGTTGATCGCGCGGCGCGAGGACGTCGACGACTGCGCTCGGCGCGAGGTGCGCGAGGAGGTCGACATCGACGTCGAGCTCGTCGGCACCCCGGCCGTCGTGGTCGACAGCCGTCCGCAGCGCGTCGACGTGGTGTTCCGGGCGCGTCCGGCCTCGGGGGTCGACCCGGCGCAGGCGCGGCCGTCGTCCGCGGAGATCCGCGAGGCCCGGTGGTTCCCCGCCGACGACCTGCCCCGCCTCCAACACGAGGCGGTGTCGGCGCTGGTGGCGCTGGCGGCCGGCGACGCCGGCGCGGCCGGGCGCGAGGCCGGACCGCACGACGGCGAGGCGGGTGACGGTGCGGTGCTGCGCCGGGCCGCGGCCGAGGCGGCCCGCCAGCGCGACGCGCTGGCGAGCTGAGCACGGCCCGCTGGCTCGGGCGGCCGGGGCGCTAGCGCGACAGCGCGTCGACCAGGCGGCGGTGCTGGGCCGAGCAGGGGTGGCGCAGCTTGGTCAGCGCCTTGGCCTCGATCTGGCGGATGCGCTCGCGGGTCAGGTTGAAGCGGCGGCCCACCTCGTCGAGGGTGAGCGGGCGATCGTCGGCGAGGCCGAAGCGCAGCGAGAGGATCTCGCGCTCGCGCTCGTCGAGCTGCGCCAGGAGCAGCCGCAGGTCGTCGCGCTCGATGGCGGCCGCCGCGGCGTCGAACGGCGCCTCGCTGGTCGGGTCGGCGAGCATGTCGCCGAGCTCGTGGTCGCCGTCGTCGCCCACCGCGGCCGACAGCGACACCAGGTCGGGCGCGGCGCGCAGCGCGGCCTGCACCTTGTCGATGGCGATGCCGGTGTCCTCGGACAGCTCCGCCGGCGTCGGCTCGCGCCCGAGCGCCTTCAGCAGCGTCGACGAGCTCCGCGACAGCGTCGCCAGGGTGTCCATGAGGTGCGACGGCAGCCGGATGGTGCGGCCCTTGTCGGCGATCCCCCGACCGATCGCCTGGCGGATCCACCACGTGGCGTACGTCGAGAACTTGAAGCCCTTGCGGTGGTCGAACTTCTCGACCGCCCGCATCAGGCCCAGGTTGCCCTCCTGGATGAGGTCGAGCAGCGACATGCTCGGCGTCTGGTAGCGCTTGGCGATCGAGACGACGAGCCGCAGGTTCGACTGGATGAACCGGCGGCGGGCCTCGGCCGCGGCGCGCACCGACGCCTGCAGCTTGCTGCGCTCGCGGCGCGACCAGGTCGTGTCGGTGTCGGCCAGCTTGTCCTCGGCGACGCGCCCGTCGGAGATGGCCTGGGCCAGGGTCGCCTCGTCCTCGGCGGTGAGCAGGGGATAGGACCCGAGCTCGGCGAGGTAGCGGCGGGTGAGGTCGACGCTGGTGTCGCTGTTGGGCTGGGGACGCCCGACCATGCATTCCCTCCAGAGGCTCTGCGGATCCCGGGGGATGGGGAGAAGGATCGAATCGGACGGGAAGAGGCGAAAGGCACTCGGCGATATGGTCGTGTCATGGGCGAACGTAGTTGGCCCCCCACGCCGAGAGAGGGATGGTCGGCCCCGTCCGCGTCGGCGACCGGCGCACCGCTGCTCGTGTCGGCCTGCCTGCTCGGCGTGGCGTGCACCCACGAGGGCACGGCCAACACCAGCCCCGTGGTGGTCGAGCTCGGGCGCCACCGGCGCCTCGTCCCCGTGTGCCCCGAGACGGCCGGGGGGTTGCCGACGCCACGCGACGGCGCCGAGATCGACCCGGCGACGGGCCGGGTGGTCACCGGCACCGGCGCCGACGTGACCGACGCCTACCGCCGAGGTGCCGACCACGCGGTGCGGTTGGCGCGGGCGGTCGGGGCCGAGGGGGCGGTGCTCAAGGCCCGCTCGCCGGCGTGCGGGTGCCACGAGGTGTACGACGGCTCGTTCTCGCGCCGGCGGGTGCCGGGGGTCGGGGTGGCGGCGGCCGCGCTGCTGGCCGCGGGGTTCCCGGTCTGCTCCGAGGAGGACGTGGCGGCGGCCTCGGCGGACGACCCGGCCGCTCCGCCCGGATCCGGGGCGGGCTGACCGCGGCGTCCGGCACGTCGACATGCCCCCGCGCCGGTCGTCGGGCGCTCGTTCCACCGCAGCCGGTAGCCTCGCTCGTTCCGGGCGCGTAGCTCAGTTGGTCAGAGCGCTGCCCTTACAAGGCAGATGTCGGGGGTTCGAGTCCCTCCGCGCCCACCCTGTTCGCCGTTGCGCGCCTTCCGGTGAGGACGTCGTCGCCGAGGTGACCGCTCAGGTGAACCGCTTGACGAAGTCGAGGGCCGTCTGGGCGACCTCGCGCCAGCCGTGGTCGATCGTGAGGGAGTGGCCTCGGTCGGGGATCTTCACGATCTCCGTCACACCCGGGTTGCGCTTCTGGCGCTTGTAGGCGGCGTTCGCGATCGCCCACGGCACCGTGTGGTCCTTCTCGCCGTCGATGATCAGCAGGGGACCGCGGTCGGGGTTGCGGGTGTCGACCTTCGCCTCGGTCCACGGGTTGAGGTTGGCGTTGCCCATCTGCAGGAGGGAGATGCCCGAGCCGGCGACGTGGTACGTGTCGTAGAGCTCCTTGGCCTCCTTCTCGTCGAGCGCGTTCGCCCAGCCGTAGAGGAACTGGTCGAACGTGAGGGTGATCGCGCGGCTGCGGTTGAGCGGGTTGACCAGGAACGGGCCGGCCACCTTGAGCACGGAGGCCGGCAGCGGCAGCACGCCGCGGAAGACCCCGGGGTCGATCGCCACCGTGGCCGCCGAGAGGCCCCGGCCCGCGAGCATCTGCGCCAGCAGGCCCCCGGTCGAGTGCCCCATCACCGCCGGCTTCCGGTCCAGGGCGGCGATGATCTCGGCGGTGTGGTCGGCGGTCTGCTTCAAGGTCTTCCCGGCGAGGACGTCCGGGTTCGCCCGGGCCTCTTCGACCGTCTCCGGATCGTCCGGCCAGTCGGGCGTCAGCGGCGCGTAGCCGGCCTGCGTGAAGAAGTCCGCCCAGTTGGCCCAGCTGCTCGGCAGCAGCCAGAGGCCGTGGATGAGGACGACCGGGGTGTTGCCGGACGCGTTGGCCGCCTCGATCTCCCGGTTCTCCCGCTCGGAAATCGACCCCATGAGGAACTCCCCTCCGACGGCTGCACGTCCCCGGACCCTATCGAAGCGACCAGGCCGGGCGTCCGGACGGGGTGACCCCTCGCCCTGCTGATCAGCTGAAAGGGCTGTTGACAGATTCCTGATCAATCGAACAAGGTTGGCGTCCGATGGACGATCACCGCGCTCGCTACGGCCCCCACAACCCCGGCGAGACCTACGTCGCCCACGACAGGGGGGAAGCCGTCGTCGACCTCGGTGAGGTCCGGATGAACTACGCGACGGCGGGCGACCGGTCGGCGCCGGCCCTGCTGCTCATCCCCGGCCAGACGGAGTCGTGGTGGGGCTACGAGGCGGCCATGCCGTTGCTGGCAGAGCACTTCGAGGTGTTCGCCGTCGACCTGCGGGGCCAGGGCCGCAGCACGCGCACGCCGGGCCGCTACACGCTCGACAACATCGGCAACGACCTGGTCCGCTTCCTGGACCTGGTGGTCGGGCGGCCGGCGATCGTGAGCGGCCTGTCCTCGGGAGGCGTCCTGTCCGCCTGGCTGTCGGCCTACGCCAAGCCCGGTCAGGTGCTCGCGGCGGTCTACGAGGACCCGCCGCTGTTCGCGTCCGAGGTCCGGCCGGCCGTCGGTCCGGGCATCCGTCAGTGCATCGGTCCGGTGTTCGACCTCTGGAGCACGTACCTGGGTGACCAGTGGTCGATCGGGGCCTGGGATGCGATGCGGGAGGGATCCGCCGACCGCTTGCCCGAGCACCTGACGTTCATCCCCGTTCCCGACGAGCCGCCCCAGAACCTCAAGGAGTACGACCCCGAGTGGGGCCGGTCCTTCTGGACCGGGACCGTCGGCGCCGCCTGCGACCACGAGCAGATGCTGCGCAGCGTGAAGGTCCCCGCGGTGCTGCTCACGCACCACAAGCGGATCCAGGACGACGCCGGCGGATTCCTGCTCGGCGCGCTGTCCGACCAGCAGGCCCGACGGGTGCGGACCCTCCTCGCCGATGCGGGCGTGACGGTGGACTACCGGTCGTTCCCGGACGTCGGCCACTCGCTGCACGGCGAACGCCCCGACCTGTACCTCGAGACGCTTCTCGACTGGGTCGGGAGCGTCGGGGCGTGAGCGCGCATCGCTCGATCGACGTGCACGCCCATTACCTGCCGGAGCCCTACCGGGCGGCGTTGGCCGACCACGGTCACAGCCAACCCGACGGGTTCCCGCAGATCCCCGCCTGGTCCGCCGAGGAGCACGTGGCCGCGATGGATCGGCTCGGGATC
>Ga0111538_10001208_pt1 | contig 36511 bp, 24 predicted proteins | sample SoiMethybrSBSTD1_FD_79669 | JGI IMG/M metagenome (GOLD analysis project Ga0111538, IMG submission 79669) | Bulk soil microbial communities from a Populus tree surrounding site in Tennessee, USA - Soil MetaG P. TD hybrid SBSTD1 (version 2)... | ecosystem: Environmental > Terrestrial > Soil >...
TGAATCCGACTTTCGTGCTTCTCGCTTTGCCCCTTCAGTTCCAACCCACGGTGCTGCGCCTCGCTGATCTCGTGCTCTAATTCCGACACCCGCTCGCGCAACTGCATGATCTCGTTTTCAACCCGCAGCACACTCTCGGTGCACACCTCCATCTCCACGCGCAACTTCTCCGCGGTCTCTTCCCGTTCCTTGATTTCCGCCTGCAACACATCGAACTGGTGCCGGGCCAATTGCGTGTCCAGGTGCTGCAACTCCGTCATCAGCGTTTTGTAACGGCGCGCCTTCCCGGCCTGCCGTTGCAGAGATCCGATCTGCCGCTTCACTTCACGGATCAAATCCGAAACCCGTAAAAGATTTTGCTCCGTGTACTCCAGTTTCCGCAGCGCCTCTTTCTTCTGGCTCTTGAACTTCGTGATGCCCGCGGCTTCTTCGAACACCATCCGCCGGTCGTCCGGCTTGCTCGACAGAATTTGCGTGATGTTTCCCTGAGCCATGATGCTGTAGCTCGTCCGCCCCACACCCGTGCCCATGAAAAGTTGCTGGATGTCCTTCAGCCGGCACGGGGTCTTGTTGATGAAGTATTCGCTGCCGCCGTCCCGAAACACACGCCGGGTGATCGTCACCTCATTGTAGGCGATCTCCACGCCGGCGGCCTGGAGGTGCTCTCCATCCACACCGCCGATGGTCAACGACACTTCCGCCATGCCCAACGGCTTCCGCCCGTCCGTTCCGTTGAAGATCACATCCGACATCTCGCCGCCGCGAAGTGCCTTGGCAGATTGCTCGCCGAGGACCCACCGGATCGCGTCAGAAACATTGGATTTGCCACAGCCGTTTGGCCCCACGATAGCCGAAACGCCGGGTTGGAAGTTCAGGGCCGTCTTGTCTGCGAAGGACTTAAAGCCCAAAACGGTCAAGTTTTTCAGATACATGATACTTTTGCGTTCCCTAGAGATGACACCCTACCTTGGGGTCAAAGTAAAGCGAAAACCACAACGTATTGTGGTCTACTTATTCACAGGCCACAGCTAATTGGTGAGGAACCGTGGTTTAAGCTGTGCCCGCGCTTTCTCAATTCATCTCTACATACCTTACAGACAACCTTATTCACAAATAATTCACAAGCTCTTTCAGCAGCTTGCGACGCTGGTTTCAAAGCCCGAAGCCGTGCCCCTCTCCCCCAGGCGCAACCAAACCACCGTTACGTTTGTAGTGCCAATTTGGATCGATCACTGCGGCGCTTTGGGCATTTTCGACTTGTGCAATTTCTCCTCCACGGCTAGTTAAGCTTCATGCCTCAGCAAAATCTTTCTCGTCGTCGCTTTCTCAAATATTCCTCGATCGCCGGAGCCGCCGCATTCGGTGCCCCTTACATCATGCGCGCGCAGGACCAGCCTGCGATTAACAAGCTGAACATCGCCGTCATCGGCGCCGGAGGAAAGGGCGCCAGCGACACCGATGGGTGTGCCAGCGAAAACATCGTGGCGCTCTGTGATGTCGAGCAAAAAACCCTGGACGCGCGCAAAGAAAAATATCCAAATGCGAAGCTCTACAAAGACTACCGCAAGATGCTTGAGGAGATGAAGGAGATCGATGCCGTAATCGTCTCCACTCCGGATCACCATCACGCCCCTGCCAGCATCATGGCCATGAAGATGGGCAAGCACGTTTATTGTCAGAAACCGCTGACGCATTCCGTCTACGAGGCGCGTATGATGCGCGAGGTCGCAGCGAAGCAAAAAGTCGCGACGCAAATGGGCAACCAGGGCAGTGCCGAAAGCGGCTTGCGCCGCGCCGTCGAAGTGATCCAGTCCGACGCGATCGGCGGCGTCAAACAAGTTCACGTTTGGAGCAATCGTCCGATCTGGCCCCAGGGCATGGATTTTCCGAAAGAATCTCAGCCGGTTCCCGAAGGGCTCGACTGGGACCTCTTCCTCGGGCCCGCGCCAGAACGTCCGTACAACTCCGCATATCACCCTTTCAAATGGCGTGGCTGGCAGGATTATGGCACGGGCGCGCTCGGCGATATGGCGTGCCACACCGCCAACATGCCGTTCCGCGCGTTGAAACTCGGTTACCCGACGGCGGTCGAAGCCACTTCCTCCGGCATGAACAAGGCGAGCTATCCCAAGAGTTCGAAAATCAAATTCGATTTTCCGGCACGCGAAGGCATGCCTCCCGTGGCGTTGTATTGGTACGATGGCGGCGAAAAGCCCGATGCGGAACTCACTGACGAAATTGTGGAATTCATTGGCAACCAAAAAGACAAGGACGGCAACCCGCGTCCAAAGAAACTCCCAACCAGCGGTTGTCTGCTGGTCGGCGAGAAGGGCAAAATCTTTTCGCCGGACGACTACGGCGCTCGCTTCCACTTGTTGCCCGAGAAGGACTTCGAAGGCTACCAGGGTCCTCCGGAGACCATCGAACGTTCGCCCGGGCACTACAAGGAATGGCTCGACGCCTGCAAAGGCGGCAAGAGGCCCTATTCCAACTTCGACATCGCGGCCTACCTCACCGAGATCATTCTCCTCGGCTGCGTCGCTTTGCGCGTCGGCAAGAAACTCGAATGGGACGGCCCGAACATGCGGGCCAAAAACGCTCCCGAAGCCGCGCAATACGTCAAACGCCAATACCGCAAAGGCTGGACCTTGGGATAGCGCGTGCTAAGAACTGCCGCACGTTCGACCCTAAGACCGCTTTGCGAGCACAGAACCAAACACTCTTCGCAGAATCTCCGTCGTCCGCTCTGCGGGATTCTTCCGAATCAGTTTCTCCTGCTCCGCAATTTTCAGGAATAATCCATCGAGCGCACGCGTGGTAACGTATGCATCGAGATCGACACTTTCCCGGCCCAGAACCGCCTGCGCGGCCACGACCGCCAGCGGGTTATCCGTCATCCGCTTGTAGGCGGCGGTGACGCCGGAGCGCGCCGTGGCATCTTTGACGATTGGGAGAAAACGTTGGTACAAATTCGCTTCGCTGGTCCGGCGGAAGAAATCCGTCGCAGCAGTTTCGTGCCCACGCAAAATCTGTTCGGCGTCAGCAAACGTCATCTGCTCGACCGAGTTGACCAGCACCGAGACCGCTTCGGGCACCGCCTTCTCCGCAGCGCGATTGATCGCAAGCTGAAACTCATCCACCAGTGGCCCCTGACCCACGGTGCGCAGGGCCCGTTCGACAGGCTGGAGCCTTTCGGGCACCGGGATCCGCACCTCCACATTTTGAAAAAAGCCGCCCTCGCGACCCAGTTGCGAGACAGCGTGATCAACCCCCTTGTCCAGCGCAGCCTTCAATCCAGCGACAATCTCCTGCTGCGTTAACTGGCCGACGGCTCCAGTTTTGCCGATTTGCTCCAACCATTCGCCCGTGGTTGCGCAGCTGCCGAGCAGGACCGAAAGCGGAAGAACCCAGTAAATGCACCTCATCCCGCCTTCAACTTAGCCTCGGTCCTGGAAAACGATAGCGGAAAAGGGCAGGGGAGTGCCCTTTTAACTTTTCCCCCGCCGATTTTTCAGTATGTTCCTGCGCCTTGTTTCGTGCCGAATTGGCGCACTTGCGCAGCGGCACGGCGAAATCGAAGTTGGCAGAAGTAGATGGACGCAGCGCACATACGAAATTTCAGCATTATCGCGCATATCGATCACGGAAAGACCACGCTTTCCGATCGGTTGTTGCACCGCACCGGCACCATTGCCACCCGCGACATGGAGGATCAGTTGCTCGACTCGATGGACCTCGAGCGCGAGCGCGGGATCACGATCAAGGCGCATCCGGTGACGATGGAATACACGGCCAAGAACGGTGAAACGTACGAGCTGAACCTGATCGACACTCCGGGTCACGTGGACTTTTCCTACGAAGTCTCGCGCAGCTTGAGCGCGTGCGAAGGCGCTCTCCTGATCATTGATGCCGCCCAGGGTGTCGAAGCTCAGACCGTCGCGAACGTCCATCTCGCGATGAAGCAAAACCTCGCGATTATCCCCGTGATCAACAAAATCGATCTGCCGCACGCGGACGTCGCCCAAACCAAGGCACAGCTGGAAGACATTTTGGCGATCCCGGCAGACACGGCGGTTTTGGCGAGCGCAAAGGAAGGCGTCGGCATTGAGGAGATTCTGGAAGCAATTGTCCATCGAATTCCGCCGCCAAAGACGACCGGCGCGCCTTCGTTGCAGGCACTGGTGTTCGACTCCTATTTCGATACTTATAAGGGCGTGGTCTCGCACGTGCGCGTGTTCAATGGTGAGCTGAAGGCCGGGTTGAATGTGAAGTTGTTGCACTCCGGCAAGACCGTCGAGGTGAAGGAGGTCGGCAGCTTCAATCCCAAGCCATACATTCGCGAGAAACTTGAAACCGGTGAGACGGGTTATATCACCGCGAACATCAAAAGCCCGAAAGACATTAAAATGGGTGACACGCTGACGGACTCACGCAATCCGTCGCCTGTGCTGGCCGGGTTCCAGGAGATTCATCCGATGGTGTTCAGCGGACTATACCCGATCAACACCGCAGACTTTGAGCATCTAAAAGCCAACCTCGCGAAACTGCAGCTCAACGATTCGGCTTTTGTTTTTCAGGCCGAAAGTTCGGTCGCGCTCGGTTTTGGTTTCCGATGTGGCTTCCTCGGGTTGTTGCACATGGAGATCGTGCAGGAACGATTGCGCCGTGAGTACGACATGGACATTATCGCCACCTACCCAAGTGTCGTGTATCGCGTCAAGATGACCAACGGTGAAATCAAGGAGATCGACAACCCGGCATTCCTCCCGGAAGTGACTTACATCCTGGAAATCCAGGAGCCGATGGTGCGCACGTTCGTGATTTGTCCCAACGAATACATCGGCGACATGATGGCGTTGATTTCCGAGAAGCGCGGCATCGTCGACCACACCGAAACCCTCGACGCCCGCCGTGTCATGCTCACCAGCCTCACGCCTTTGAACGAAATCCTGATCGATTTCCACGACCGCATCAAAAGCATCACGCGCGGCTTCGGCTCCATGGATTACGAACACGCCGATTACATGGCGTCTGACATGGTGAAACTCGAGATGCTCGTCAACGGTGAGCCCGTCGATGCGTTTTCATGCATCGTTCATCGTGACAAAGCAGAGGGCAGGGGACGCGCCCTCGCCGCCAAACTCAGGGAAGTAATTCCGCGCCAACAATACCAGGTCGCTATTCAAGCCGCGATCGGCGGAAAAATCATCGCGCGCGAAACCGTCAGCGCCTTGCGCAAAGACGTGACTGCAAAATGTTACGGCGGCGACATCACCCGCAAGCGCAAGTTGCTTGAAAAGCAGAAAGAAGGCAAAAAGCGCATGAAATCTTTCGGGTCTGTGAATATTCCGCAGGAAGCCTTTATCGAAGTCCTCAAAACATAACTATGACACTGCACTGGTTCCTGTCACGCCGGGTGCGCGTGGCAACGCACATGTACAAGCATGTGCAAAAAATTCTCAACGCGCAGCGCGATCTGCTTTCGCCGGAGGCCATCCAAAAAGTGGAGAAGGCGATTGCCGACTTGCGCGATACTTTGCGCAGCAATCCAAAGCGTCCGGCGCTCGACGCGAAAGTGTCCGAGTTCGAAACAACCGCCAACAAATGGCTCAAGCCCTATCCCAACGCCGGCCTGCGCGAAAACATCGAGGTCCTTCTGGTCGCCATTGCTGTGGCCATGGGCATTCGCACTTTTTTCCTCCAACCGTTCAAGATCCCCACCGGCTCCATGCAGCCAACCCTTTACGGGATCACCGATGAAAACTTTATCGATCGTCCCGACGTGAAGTTTCCCAACGCCGTGCAACGATTCTTCATCTTCTGGTACCGCGGGCTCTCTCATACGCACATTGTCGCCAAGGACTCCGGCCACCTTAAAATCATCGACGAACAACCGTTGCGCCTGCTGCTCTTTAACCTTCGCCAGCGCTTTCAGATCGGCAACGCCGTGCACACCATCTGGTTCCCGCCGGATGGCATCCTCAAACGCGCGGGCCTGGCCGATGAGCAATACGGACATCCGATTCCAAGAGTCTTTCACAAGGGCGAAGACGTGATCAAACTCAAGGTCATCAGCGGCGATCACTTGTTCGTCGATCGAGTTAGTTACAATTTCCGCCGGCCCAAACGGGGCGAGATCATCGTCTTTGAAACCAAAGGCATCCCGGATCTGGTGCAAGATCAGTTTTACATTAAACGCATGGTAGCACTGGGAGACGAAACCGTTCGCATCGGCAACGACCGCCAGTTGGTTATCAATAACAAACGACTGGACGCCGGCACGCCGCATTTCCAGCTCGTTTACTCCTTCAACACCAACGAACCTCCCGCCGACAGCAAGTACTCCGGGCACCTCAACCAACTTGTCGCAAACAGGTTTCACTTAAATAGGAACCTTGCAGAGCGGTTTCTGGATGAAAACCACTCGCAAACCGTGCGGCCAAACCACTACATGGTCATGGGGGACAATACCGTGAACAGTTCCGACTCGCGCACCTGGGGCGACTTCCCGCAGGAGAATGTCATCGGCAAATCCTTCTTCGTTTACTGGCCCATCGGGAGCCAGAACGGCCGCGACAGCCGCTTCGGCATGGGGCACGCCATCGCCAAATAGGCCCGCCGGACCAACGCCAGCCATATTTCGCACAATGTCTGTTATATTTAATCAACCAGCACCCGCTCATACGCCCCTACATATTCCGCCGCCGTTCGATCCCACGAAAAATCCGCCAGCATCGCGTTGCGCCGGTAATGATTCAACAGTTCGGGCGTGTCGAACAGTACCAGCGCCTTACGGATTGCCTTCGCCAGTGCGCGCACCGAGTATTCGCGGAATTTGATCCCATCGGCGTTCTCCGCGTCCTCGGAAATGTCGGTCACAGAATCATCGAGGCCGCCCGTTACACGAACAATCGGTATCGTGCCGTAACGTAAACTGTACATTTGATTCAACCCGCACGGCTCGTAGCGCGACGGCATCAGGAAGAAATCCGCACCGGCCTCGATGTGATGCGCCAGCGTGTTGTTGAACCCGATGCGGACCGATACCTTGCTCGGATGACGCTTCTGCAAAGTCCGATAAGCCGTTTCGTACGCCGGCGACCCGCTGCCCAGGAGCACGAATTGCATGTTTGCCGCCAGCATTTCTTCCAGCCCGCCAAGTTGGATATCGACTCCTTTTTGCTCCGCCAGCCGCGTAATGCTGGCGAACAACGGCACGTTAGCGCGCGCCGGCAAGCCGAACTCCGTCTGCAATTGCGCTTTGATTTTCGCTTTGCCGCTGAGATTCCGGCTCGAATACGGAAATGGCAAATGCGGATTGTGATCGGTGTTCCATTCCTCGTAATCGACTCCGTTCAAAATCCCCGCCAGCGCCGATTGTCGCTGGCGCAAAATCGCGTCCAATCCACAACCGAATTCTTCCGTTGTGATTTCCCGCGCGTACCTCGGACTCACCGTCGTGATCAAATCCGAGTAGACGATCCCGGCCTTGAGGCAACTCATATACCCATAAAACTCCAGCCCGCTGGGATTGAAATAATCCGCCGGCAGGTTCGTGAAATCGTAAGCTGCGCGCGGAAAATTCCCCTGATAGGCCAGATTGTGAATGGTAAAGCAGTTGCCCGGCGCGTCCATCCAGCCGTCGGTCAACCGCTGGTGAAGCATCAGGATCGGCACCAGCCCGGCCTGCCAATCATGCGCGTGCACGATCTCTGGACGCCACGGTAGATAGCGCGCGAGTTGGACAACGCACTTCGAGAAAAAGATAAATCGCTGTGCATTGTCCGCGTAATCCTGCCCGGTCTCGCCGTAAAGACCGGCTCGCGAATAAAAAGGCGCGTGATCGACAAAATAAATCGTCACCCCCGGCGAGGACTGCAGTGTCCAGACGTTTGCCTGCACACGCCCGGGACCGAGTGGCAGATCGATCCACCAGTCAAACCGCTGAATATGCGGAAATTTGTCGAGGATGCCGGAATACAACGGTGTCACCAACCCCACCTGGTGCCCTGCTCTGCCCAGCGCCTTGGCCAGCGCTCCGACCATGTCCGCCAGTCCGCCGCTCTTCGAGAACGGATGGACCTCACTGCTCGCCAGGAGAATTCGCATACGAAATTACGTGTGCCCGTCTGCCGTGGATGCCATGCGTCACGCCGTGATGCGGTCGGTTTTGAAATACGGCTGCAGCGCGGGCGGCACCAGCACGGAACCATCGGCTTGCTGCCACGACTCGATCACGGCTACAAACAAGCGCGCCAGGGCCGTGCCGCTCCCGTTTAAAATATGCGGAAAACGGTTGTCGCCGCCCTCGGCCTTGAACCGCAGGTTCATGCGGCGCGCCTGAAAGTCTTCGCAGTTGGAGCAACTCGACACTTCGAGATACTGTCCCTGCCCGGGCGCCCACACTTCAATGTCGTACGTCTTGGCGCTCGCAAAGCCCATATCGCCCGTGCAAAGAAGCACCACACGATAATGCAGATTCAGCAACTGCAACACGCGTTCAGCATTTGCGACCATTTTTTCCAATTCATCGTAGCCCTGCTCCGGCTTTACGATCTTGATCAGTTCGACCTTGTCGAATTGATGCACGCGGATCATGCCGCGGGTGCCCACTCCGGCCGCGCCGGCTTCCGCGCGAAAGCACGGGCTGTACGCGCAGTACCGGATCGGCAGCTCACCTTCCTTGAGAATTTCTTCCCGATGAATGTTCGCTACGGGCGCCTCCGCCGTCGGCAACAGATACAACGTTCCCATGGTCGCCGCGTCGAGTCCTTCCTGCACGGCATAGGCCTGATCACGAAATTTCGGAAATTGTCCAACCCCCGTCATGCAGTGGTCCCGAATGATGTACGGTGGCGAGACTTCCGTGTAGCCATGCTCGGTCGTGTGCAACTCCAGCAGAAACTGGATTAGCGCTCGTTCCAGCCGCGCTCCCCAATTCGTGTACAACAGAAAACCACTGCCGGAAAGTTTCGCGCCGCGATTAAAGTCGATGAGCTTGAGCCGCTCGCACAACTCCACGTGCGATTTCGCCTTGAAAGAAAATTGGACCTGCTTTCCCCATAAGCGGACTTCCGGGTTGTCCGATGGCGAGGCCCCCTGGGGCACGCTCGCGTGAGGAAGGTTTGGAATTCTAAGAAGGATTTCGTCGCGGGCGGTCTCGGCCTCGGCGACTTTTTTATCTAGGTCCGCGATCTGATCCCCAATTAACCGCGTCTCTTTTTTCTTCGCTTCGGCTTCGTCGCTCTTCTTCTGTGCCATCAAGGCGCCAATCTCTTTTGAAACGCGGTTCCGCTCAGCCTTCAGCCGTTCCACTTCGACGAGAAATTTCCGGCGCTGCTCGTCCAGCGCAAGCACCTCGCCGACTCTCGCCTCGTCCCCTGCCCTGCGGCTAGCCAGCCGTTCGCGAACGAAGTCAGGCCGTTCGCGAATCGTTTTTATGTCCAACATCCGGGCAGTATAAAAGGGGCTCCCCGCCCCGCAAGGCGGAAGCCCCTTTCGCACACTTCACTGCGCCGCTTTTAGTAAGAATGGAACCTGAACTCCGGTCGGGTGTCACTTAACTCGTTGCCGCTCGGAGACGGCTGTTTCCAAACCTGCATGGCCCGCGTGCCCATCATATCGCGATGGGGATACCCAGGATAACTGTAGTAGGAAGTCGAACCGTAAACTACTCCATCCTCGTCGGCAGTTCCGCCGGTGTGCGTGGCACAACCGGCACCTAGAGCTAACGCGGCACAAACCACAAACAATTGAGTTTTCATAGGAGGCAAGTTGCCGCCCTCGTCGTCGCGCAGCAACAGAGGCCTTCACCTCCCACAACTTGGGGGTGAAAGCCTCACGCTTGCCTCCAGGGTCTCAAACAGCGGAGCCCCTTTTGGTAACTGTTAACCGACCCGCTCTTAGTAATGATAGAACCTGAACTCCGGCCGGGTGTCACTTAACTCGTTGCCACTCGGCGAAGGCTGCTTCCAAACAGGCGCCGCCCGCACGCCCACATAATTACTTTGCGGATAGCCGTAGTAATCGGCACCGTAAACCACACCATCTTCGTCGGCCGTTCCACCAGTGTACGTGGCACACCCGCTACCCAGAGCCAACGCGGCACAAACTAGCAATAATTGTGTTTTCATATAAGATCCTTCCTCTCGCCAACGCTCCTTTACCATGCCCTGTGCGCAACGTGGCATCAATAGAGCCTTTACCCCCCGCAGCCTTAGGGCAAACGCTTATGGTCCCGATCCCATGGCGTTGTCAGGAATGCAAGTTAGCCGTTAGGTTTGCACGGTCCTGTTCCAATTTGTACGGGTTATCCCTGATTGCTCCGGAGGATGATCACACGAACTTGCCCGGTTGTTTGAACGAAAGGATTTTTATGAAACTGGAATTAATGGAAGACCTTTACCTCGAAGAATTGCGCGACCTCTACGATGCCGAGAAACAGTTGCTTAAAGCACTCCCCAAAATGGCCGAAGCCGTGCAGTCCACTGATTTGCGCGACGCTTTCACCCGCCACACCGACGAAACCAAAGCGCATCTCAAGCGCCTCGAAGAAATCTTCATGCGCTTCGAGGAGGAGCCCGCAGGCAAGAAATGCAAGGCCATGAAAGGCTTGATCGCCGAAGCCAAAGATCACCTGAGCGAAGACGCCGAGCCGGAATTGGTTGATGTCGGGCTGATCACCGCCGCCCAAAAAGTCGAGCATTACGAAATCGCGGGATACGGTTGCGCCGCCACTTACGCAAAGCTCCTCGGTTATGAAGACGACGCCCAGGCATTGCACCAGACTCTGGTCGAAGAGAGAGCGACCGACGAAAAGCTGACGCTGCTCGCGCAGGGAATCAATATTGAAGCTGCCGAAGGCGAGTTGCCTCAGGACCGGGTGGCCCCTGATGTGTAAATCGCGCGTCCGGCGAAATTAATCCAAACGGCACGCCATGTAGTCGCTCAAAAGCGATCCCGTGGTGTGCCGCTTTACTTCCTTCAACCCGCTCGCCTCAAGCGACTCGAGAATCGTCTGAGGCGGGACGCACTCTTCAATCGTCGTCCAATAAAACTGCAGCAACTTGCCGGTTTCAGCCGTGCGCGTGAAGATGCGCGTTATCGCCGGCAATACGCGGCACATGTAAAAGCGCCCCAGGGAAGTGCCCACGCGGCTCGCCGGCCGAGTGATTTCCAGCACCAGAACGCGCCCGCCCTTTTTCAACACGCGTTTGTACTCGCTGAAGAGCGCGACAAGGTCTTCAACATGTCGCAGCGCGTAGCCCATCGAAATGAAATCGAACGTCTCATCCGCGAACGGGAGCGCCTCACCGAAGCCCTGCACCAACGGAATCGCCTGCCGGCGTTGATTCTGTTCCAACATTCCTCGGCTCGGGTCGACACCAACAATGTCATCAGCAGCCAGGCCCAGTTGTAGCGCGGCTCTCGCGACCAGGCCCGTCCCCGTGGCCACATCCAGCATCTTCATCCCGGGTCGCAAACTGGCGCGCCGCAGCGCCATCCGCCGATACGCTCTGCACGTGCCAAAGGAAAGCGCTGCCGACAATGTGTCGTAGTGTGACGCGGTGTGATCAAAAATCTCCTGGACAAACTCCGACCGCCGCCGCGCTGGCGGGACAAACTCAGGCAAGTCGCGCACGGGGCGCACCGGGGCTCTGCACTGCACATTGTCCATGCCACGATGTTTTCTGATGCGCTATCCACTGTCACGACACAATTTCACAAATTGCAGTTCCCACTTGGGCCACCGTCCTGTTGTTCGTAACCTCCCGGTGACATGAAGGTGCTCATCGCGCCGGACAAATTCAAAGGCACACTGACTGCCGCCCAGGCTGCGTGCGCCATTGCCGCAGGTTGGAGCAGCGCCCGGCCTCGCGACGAACTCCGCCTGCTGCCGATGAGCGACGGTGGCGACGGATTCGGCGACATCCTTAGCTCCCTCATCGCTGCCGTTGCTGTGACGACAGAGACGGTCGATGCTGCGCATCGGACCATCACTGCAACGTCGTGGCTGAATGAACGCGCTGGCACGGCAGTCGTTGAATCTGCGCGCGTCATCGGCCTCGCCCAGCTCCCGCCCGGCAAATACCACCCCTTCGACCTCGACACGCGTGGACTCGGGGTCGTGCTGCGGGCTGCGGCGCAACGCGGCGCGCGTCGTTGCATCGTTGGCATCGGCGGCAGCGCCACGAACGATGCGGGCTTCGGCTTCGCGCGCGAACTCGGCTGGCAATTCCATGATGCACACGGCGCAAATATCAGCCGCTGGATTGAGTTGGACAGACTCGCGAGGGTCTCTCCTCCAGAGCAACCCCGGTTCTTCGAGCAACTCATCGTCGCTGTTGACGTCCAAAACCCGTTGCTCGGTCCCGAAGGTTGCACGCGCGTTTACGGTCCTCAAAAAGGTTTGCGACCCGAAGATTTCCCTCTCGCCGAACGTTGCCTTGAGAGGTTGGCGGAGGTGCTCAAGCAACGGCACGGCCTCGACGTCGCGGACAGGCCAGGAGCGGGTGCTGCCGGAGGCCTCGGCTTCGGACTTTGCTCTTTTGCGGGCGCTCAACTCGCCTCGGGCTTCGATCTTTTCGCCGAGCACGCTCGCTTGCAGGAGCGATTGCGCGATACAGACATCGTCATTACGGCCGAGGGAGCGATCGATCGCCAGACGCTCATGGGCAAGGGCGTCGGCCAGATCGCCAGTCTCTGTGCGCGCCACAAACTTCCTTCCATCGCGTTCGCCGGAGTGGTCCAGGACCGCGACGCCGCCGCCAAACAATTTCGCCATGTTTATGCGCTCACGGACCTCACGTCCTCTGCCCAAGCCATGGCGAATGCCGCGCTCTGGCTCCAACGGCTCGCCACCCGCGCGGCGCAGCAATTCGATTTGCAACAAAGCCCGTGAGTATTTTCAATCTTGCCAATGACATTAATTGATCCCCTGGGTGACATCATTTGGAAGGCACGCCAGGCCGCCGGTGTTAGCCTCGAAGCCGCCGCGCAAGCCGCCGACCTTTCCCCTGCCCTGCTCGAAACTTTGGAGCGCACCGGCCAATGCGATCGTCCCATTAACCTCGCGAAACTCGCTCCGTTCATCGGACTTCACGCCGAAAAGCTTCAACGTATCGCCGACGGTTGGCTGCCGGCGTCACGCGATCTCTCTCTTTGGCGTGAACTCCGGCTCATGACCACGTCGCACGAGGGCCTGACCGTTCACTGCTACCTCGTGTGGGATGAAGTCTCTCGGGAAGGCGCTCTGTTCGACACGGGTTGGGACGCGACTCCGATTCTCGAACTGATCGAGCAGAATTCCGTCGGGCTCAAGCATCTGTTTCTTACGCACACTCACGATGACCACATGGCTGCCATGGGCGTGTTGCGTGAGCGATTTCCGCAGCTCCGCGTCCACACCAATTCGAAGAACGTGCCGCCGCAACATCGCAACCGCCCCAACGATTGCATCTCGCTCGGCAGCCTGCGGATCACCAATCGCGATACCCCCGGCCACGCCGAGGACGGCGTCACGTACATTATCGGCAACTGGCCGGAGGACGCCCCCCACGTCGCGGTCGTCGGCGACACTCTCTTTGCCGGGACAATCGCCACGCCGCACCAGTCCCCCACCCTGCTCAAGGAGAAAATTCGCGACCAGATTCTCACGCTACCGCCCAATACCCTGCTCTGCCCCGGTCATGGCCCCCCTACCACGGTTGCCGAGGAGCGGGTGAATAACCCGTTCTTTTAGGGTCGGTTATTCACCCAAACCAGGTCGCCACATGCCTGTTTTCGACGGAAAACTGGTTAAAACCCCCACTTGAGCCTCCCTCGGCTTCGCTTAAGTTCCTCTCGCCAAGGCAACTTAGGCACCTTATGGACAGCGAACCATCCATACTTTTAGTCGAAGACAACGAGGATGATATCGATCTTACCCTCCATGCGTTGAACAAAAGCCATCTTGCCAACGACGTCATCATCGCGCGAAATGGCCGCGAGGCCCTCGACTACCTGCAATCGGCAAAGAAAAATCAGGACGCGATGCCCGTCCTGGTCCTGCTGGATCTTCGCCTCCCTGTCATCGATGGGTTGCACGTGCTCCGCGCCATCCGCGCCGACGAACGCACACGCGAGCTGCCGGTGCTGGTTATGACTGCCTCGCGCGATGATGCCGACCGTCTGCAAAGCCAGCTCTATGGCGCAAGTGGATTTATGGTCAAGCCCGGTGACTATGACCAACTCATGCGCGCCGTAAAGAAGCTTGGCCTCTATTGGTCTGTCGCCAAACCGCCTGGTCCCGTCCCCCACCCCGGTCTCTCTGAACGCCTCGGTCTGTTCTGCCGCTACGCGTGCGCAGCGTAGGGAGGTCGGACGCCCTCACAGCTTCTCAGGATTTTTCAGCAGGGTGGCAATCCGCGAGAGCAACCGGCCGGCAGCGCCGCCATCCAGGACGCGATGATCGAAGCTCAACGTGAGATTGCCCTCGAGTATCGGAACAAACGCGCCCTTGCCTTCATCCCAATTTGGGACTTTGCGTCCCGCGCCCATGCCGAGCACGAGAGTCTGCTCGGGGAGTGGAATCGGCGTCGCCCAAGTGAGCCCAAAAGTGCCGAAGTTCGTCACGGTGGCGATCGAGCCGCCGGTGGCGTCCTTGGGCAGGCGGCGTTGCCGCGCGAGTTCGACCAGTTCGTTGTAACGCGCCACCAACTCCTTGAGGCTCCGCTTATCGGCGTTGCGCAGCACAGGTACCAGCACGCCATCCTCGGCTTCCACGGCAAAGCCGACGTCGATCGCGTTTGGGTGAACGATGTGATGGCCGACGAGGCGGCCCGCCACAGCGCTGTTTTCCGCCAGCGCAATTGCCAAAGCACGCAGCCCGTACAACGCCGGGCCCGGTTTGGGATCAGAAACCTTGCGATGCGCGAGCATCGCATCTAGACAGACCGGCAACGCCACCGTCGCGAGGGGCCGTGTCCAACTCCGGCGCATCGCATCCGCGACGGCCACCCGCATGGACGACGCCGCACTGAGCTTCGACTGCTCCAGGTTCGCGATAAACTTCTCGAAATCCTGAATCGTGACCCGCCCGCCGGCGCCACTGCCGGCGAGGCCGGCCAGATCGGCTGCGTGCAATCCAAGTTCGTTCATGCGCGCCTTCATGCGCGGCGACATGTAGGTCGCGCCCGCGGCATGCGCCGGCACGGGCAAGCCGCGCACTGTCGGTTCTACGCCCTGCTTCTTGACTTCGGTTTTCGAACCGTTGTCGTCCCCTGCTCCGTTGGTAGTGAGCTGTGGCTGATCCAGGCCAAGGCGCTGCGCTTCTTCGCGGCTCGCCTCTAAATATCCGAGCACCGCACCCACAGGATAACTTTCGTTTTGCGTGACGAGAAGTTTCTGGACCCGCCCAGCGCATGGGGATGCGACGTTCATCGTCGCTTTGTTCGTCTCGACTTCGAGCACGTCCTGGTCAGCACGCACTTCATCGCCAGCTTTAACCAGCACATTAATGACGGTCGCCTCGGCGATCGATTCGCCAAGCTGCGGCATGATGATGGGCACCTGAGGCATAGTTGCTAGGATCGCAAAACATTTCGGGCTGCAGCGGCGATACTGCGCGCCGTGGGACGGTGCGCGCTCCAGAGATTCGGATGATACGGCACGGGGGTGTCCTTCGCGTTGAGCCGCGCCGGCGGCGCGTCCAGCAAACCGAATCCTTCGGTCGCGACGCGCGCAACCACTTCGGCAGTCACGCCGCCCCATGGCCACGATTCGCCCACGCACAACAACCTGCCTGTGCGAGCCACCGAAGCCATCACTGTGTCGGTGTCGAGCGGCTTCACGGAGCGCAAGTCCACCACTTCGACCTCGGTTCCTTCCGCCGCCAATTCCTCCGCGACCGCCAGCGCTTCATGTACCATCGCGCTGTACGCTACAATCGTCATGTCACGCCCGGCCCGCGCGATGCGCGCCTTGCCCACCGGCATCGCTTCCGTCGGCAGCTTGTCCGCCTTGAGATGGTAATAAAGATACTTGTGCTCGCAAAAAATCACCGGGTCATCGATCGCGACGGCCTCCAGCAACATGCTGTAGGCATCCTCCACTGTAGCCGGCGTCATCACGATCAAGCCGGGATAATGTGCATACAACGTCTCCATGCTCTGGCTGTGGAATGGTCCGCTGCCCGAAGTCCCGCCCGACGGCAAGCGGATCGTAATAGGGCAAGGCACCTGCGTGCGCCAATAAAGCGTCGCCGCGTGATTGACAATTTGGTTGAACCCCGGTGTCGAAAAATCCGCGAACTGCATTTCAATGATTGGCCGCATGCCTTCGATGGCCGCGCCGATCGCCGCGCCCACCATCGCGTCTTCGCTGATCGGCGCATCGATGACTCTCCCCGGAAACTCGTGCGCCAGATTTTTCGTCGCTTTGAACGCACCGCCAAATGCCCCCACATCCTGCCCATAAATAAACACGCGCGGATCGTCGGCAAGCGCCCGCGCCTGCGCTTCGCGAATGGCTTCGAGGTACGTGATGCTCACGTCAGGGAATTTCGAGATGCGTTTCGACCAGGTGCTTCGAAGCCAACGAGCACCAGTTCTCCTTGTAAGGATCGGGTGCCGGTTCTCGCTGCACCGTTGCGACGGCTTCATCCACCTGCAGCGCTGCTTCGCTGCGCCACGATTCAATCGCGATCTTGTCCGCCCACCCCTGCGCGATCAAATGCTGCTCAGCGACTTTCAAACAATCCCGCCCCACGTGCGATGCCTTGAGCTTTGGATCGATGTAGCTGGCGTCATCGTGCTCGCCGTGGCCGCACAGGCGAAGCAGCGGCGCAACGATCATTTGCGGGCCATGCCCCTCGCGCGCGCGCTTCACTGCCGAACCAATCACTTTAAGGCAAGCGCTCAGATCGGTGCCATCTACAACATGCCCTGCGACTCCGTACCCGTCAGCACGATCCACCAGCGACTCGCACGCAAACTGGCGCGCACTCGGTGTGGAGTATGCGTAGTGATTGTTCGCGATCACCAGCACGAGCGGGAGCTTCTCTACCGCAGCCTGGTTCACAGCTTCGTGAAAAGCGCCGGTCGAGGTTGCGCCCTCGCCAATGCACGCGGCTCCCACAATGCCGCTGACGCCCTTGAACCGCCGCGCCATCAACGTGCCGTTGACCACCGCGATCATCGCGCCGAGGTGGCTGATCATCGGCAGATAACCCTCGCGTGGCCGGCCGCGATGCACATTGCCATCGCGCCCGCGCATCGGTCCCAGCGGTGATCCAAGGTAAGTGCGCGCGGCATCCAATGGCGTCTCGCCAAATGCTAACCGCCCCGCCTGGTCGCGAATCAGCGGCGCAAAGACATCCCCTTTCCGCAAAGCCAACCCCACGGACACGCTCAAGGCCTCCTGCCCGCGCCCCAGGAACACGCCTCCGTGAATCTTGCCCGCGCGGTACAGGCTGGCGAATTTATCGTCCAGCGTGCGCGCCAAAAGCATCAGGCGAAAAGCCTGAATGAACGTTTCGGTGCCGGTGGCGGATTCCGAGCTGCTTCGAATCCCCGTTTGAACCATGCGGCCTAACTTATGCCCAGTTCCGCTCACGGGCGCAAACGTTTCTTACGCATAGCGATCCTTCGCCACCACATATTAATCTTTCTTACGGACCGGTTTTATCACCAGTGATCGCAGGGTCTCAAGATTTTCCACATCCTCGTGCAAATCATCCGATTTGGGGGTTTCCAGGCAACCCGGCGTATCGGCAAAGCGAGGATCATTGACAATATGCCGGAAAGCCTCCTTGCCGATCTTGCCTTTGCCAATGTGTTCATGACGATCGACACGCGAGCCGTACTCGGCTTTGGAATCGTTCAGGTGAAACGCAACTACTTGATCAAGCCCGAGCAATGAATCGACTTCGTCGATCGCGGCGTCCCAGCCTTTGGGCGTGCGAATGTCATAACCAGCCGCAAACAAATGACACGTATCCAGGCACACGGCCAGCCGCTCCGGTCGGTCGACCTCGTCATAGATTGCGGCCAGATGGCGAAGCTCACAGCCAAGGCAACTCCCCTGCCCTGCTGTGTTCTCCAGGGCCACGCGCACGGGCGAATCTTTCGTCGCGCGAAACGTCTCGTTCAATCCGGCAACAATTTGCTTCAGACCCACCGCCTCGCCTTGCCCAAGGTGCGCGCCGGGATGCATCACCAGAAACGGCAAACCAAACTCCGTCGCAAACCCAAGCTCCTGCCCAAGCGACTTGAGCGACTTGTCGCGATTCTCGCACGCCGGCGCCCCAAGATTGATCAGATAACCCGTGTGCCCAAACACCGCCGAAATTTTCCGCGCGGCCAACTCATTGGCGTAGAGCGTCAGCGCCTGCGCGTCGGGCGGCTTGCCGAACCACTGCATATTGTTCTTCACGAAAATTTGAACAATGTCGCAGCCGACAGTCACACCCCGCTCCAAAGCCTTCCACACCCCACCGCTCGTCGGCATGTGCGCGCCAAATTTCATTTGCTCATCGTAGCACGTCGCGAAGCGTTCGCGAGCGTGGAGCGTTCCATTGCTCCGCGCAGCCGCTCTCGTCGCATAAATAACGGTTGACAGCTCGAGCAGGGCGTCTAATCTCGCCTTTGAAGGTTTCCCTTACGTATGCGTGGCTCAGCCACTCTGCCATGGTTAATCCGTAATTGCTTTCGGGCGAAGGAGATTCACCTCTGCGCTCGAATCAAAATCCACACGCGTGTGGCCGCGTCCGGCACAGCAGCCACCAAAATCAAAAAGGAACCTGCGATCGAGATGACCTGAGTTTCATCACCCTTCATTTGTTGCTATGCCTTCAAAAAAATCGGCTTTGCCACTCAGCGACGCGACGAAAAAGCCGTTTGATCCAGAGAATCTATCCAGCTCGGTCATCGCCATTCCTCTGCTGCGGATCCTGCGGGAGAAGAAAGAGCCGGATCCGCACGCGGTTATCATTGATTTGAACCTGGAATATGCCGGGGGCGACCAGAAAATCAAAGGCCGGAAAGCCGCGCGCTCATGGGTGGAGGAAGAGATTCCAAAGGTAATCCGAGATCTTAAGAAAAAAGGGAAAGCGGCGTCCCAGGGAATTGACTACACGAAGAGTCGACTTACCGAGCAGTATCTGTTTGCCCGACTTGACGGAGACGTCATCCAGGAGTTGGTCCGTCGTGATCGCGAGCCCAAACCCGAAGCAAAAGGGAAAAGCGGGCGAAGATTTCAGGCCATCTTTCATCTTTGGCCCGACTTCAAAATTCATGCGCTGATCACGAGCTCGGCCAGAACGGTCAAGGCAGACGCAGCGCGGGCGGCGTTTTCGGCTTTCGGCGATGGCGTCGTTTGGGCGGTGATAGATTCGGGCATCGATGTCAAGCATCCGCACTTTGCCGAGCACGAGAATCTGATCGTCCAGGCCCCGCTAGAGCACCTTGATTTCAGCGGCAGTCAACGTTCGCAGGGCGACGGCTACGGGCACGGTACACACGTTGCAGGAATCATAGCTGGCGAAATCCCCGCCAGGAATGGCAAACCTAAAAGCCGCATCCGCGCTCGTTTGCGGGAACGGGACGAACACGGCGAGATCCGCTACCGAAAGCCTGAAATAACTTCCATCGCCGGAATGGCTCCAAAATGCAAGCTTGTCAGTCTTAAAGTCCTCGATGACGAAGGCCAGGGATCCGCCAGCAACTTGATCGCAGCGATCGCCCAAATCCAGGAATGGAATGGGCACGGTCGACGGTTGCTTGTTCAGGGCGTGAATATGAGCGTCGGCTACGATTTCGAGCCTGAGTGGTTCGCCTGTGGCCAAAGCCCCCTTTGTGTGGAAGTCAATCGGCTTGTGCGATCAGGCGTCGTCGTAGTCGTCGCGGCGGGCAACACCGGATATGGGTTTACCGAGTCCGCGTTCCGCGGCACGGTCTCCGCCGGTCTTGATCTAACGATCAACGATCCCGGCAACGCCGAACTCGCGATCACCGTCGGTTCCACCCATCGGGACATGCCTCACGTCTACGGCGTCTCGTACTTCTCGTCCAAAGGCCCCACGGGAGATGGCCGACCGAAGCCTGATCTCGTTGCCCCCGGCGAAAGGATTCTATCCTGTGCTGCCGGTAAGCGTCGCGCAGAGATGCGTGAGAAGGCGGGTGATTGCGATTACCTGGAAGAGAGCGGCACGAGCATGGCTGCGCCGCATGTGTCGGGCGTGATCGCCGCTTTCCTTTCGGTTCGTCCGGAATTCGTTGGCAATCCCGAAAAGCTGAAGGAAATCTTTCTTGCTACGGCTACGGATTTGAGACGGGAAAAGTATTTTCAGGGGCACGGTCTGGTGGATCTCATGCGCGCCATTCAATCAGTCTAGAGCAATCCCTTATGAAACAACTACACGGCTTTCCATATTTTGAAGTCCAATTCACAAAAAAGGGGGACGTCTTTAAAAGTGCAGAAGAGAAGGAGTTGATTGACTTCGTTAAGCAAGGCGGCACGACAGATCTGTTCGTTATTTCGCACGGCTGGAACAACGATATGGCAGATGCCCGGAACCTCTATGATCGGCTTTTCAAATGGGTGCGCCATGTTCTGGACTCCGCCAGGATACCGGGCGCGTCGAATCGAAGTTACGCTATCCTTGCCGTGCTTTGGCCTTCCAAAAAGTTCGCAGATGACGAGCTCATCCCCAGCGGAGCTGCTGGGGCGCGCTCGCCCATCGGCGTCGCTGAACTCAGAAAGCAGCTGGACAACCTTCGCGGCGCGTTTGACGCGCCCAGGGCGGATCAAAAGTTGACGCGCGCCAAGGCGCTTCTTCCGAAGCTGGAAGACAGCAAGGGCGCGCGTAAAGAGTTCGGCGACTTGCTTCGGTCGCTGGTGCCGCCCAAAGCCGGCGACGAGCTTGACGGCACCGAACAATTCCGAAAGATCGCTGGTGATGAGTTAATCGACCGCCTCAGTAAGCCGGTGTCGGCAACTCGACCCAAAGGCCCTGGTGGCGCCACGGCCATCACGCCCGGCGCAGGAGGCGCCGCGGGCATTCGCAGCTTCTTTTCAGGAATTCTTTCCGGGGCGCGCAACGCTCTGAATCTAGCGACCTACTACCAAATGAAAGAGCGTGCCGGAAGTGTCGGACAGAGCGGCGTGAATTCGTTGCTCCGCAAAATTCGATCGTTGGCGCCAGGCCTAAAGTTTCATCTCATCGGTCACAGCTTTGGCGGTCGTCTGGTGACCGCTGCCGCCGCAGGCCCATTGAATCAGCCTCCGGTAGGAGTTAGCACCATGACCTTACTCCAGGCCGCTTTTTCTCACTATGGCTTCTCTCAGAATTATGTCGCCAACAAAAACGGCTTCTTCCGACGGGTTATCGAAGACGAGATGGTGAAGGGTCCGATCCTGATTACGTGTACCACCAACGATCGTGCCGTCGGACTCGCTTATCCCACGGCTTCTCTCCTGGCTCAGCAGGTCGCATCTGCCCTCGGCGATAAGAATAGTAAATATGGCGGCATCGGATGCAACGGTGCGCAAAAAACTCCCGAAGCAAGTGATCTCATCTTACAAAAAGCCGGAGGGTCTTACAGTTTTGCTTCCGGCAAGCTATACAACTTAAACTCTGATAAGACTATTTCCGGACACTCAGACATTACGAAGGAAGAAGTGGCGTACGCCCTCATAAAAGCTGTGTCGGTGACCTGATCCAGAGCTTGCTGAGAAAATGGCCAAAACAGCATCTCCCATTCGCCGTTATTCCGTAACCTCCTGGCCGCAGTTCGTTACGATCATTGAAAAATTGTCGGGCTTCCGCAACTGGGCTTTTCGCGGCCAGGGTGATGCGAAGTGGCCGCTTCGGAGTGCGCTTTCCCGCCACATCATTGTTTCCAAGGTCTGCCGGGATGCATGGCCGCTCCAAGAAGAACGGATCCGCCGCATTTTCGAACGGAAGTCGCATCTCCATTTGACGCGCCCTCCGGGCGACGACGAACTCGAATGGCTGGCTCTGATGCAGCACCATGGAGCGCCAACCCGCCTGCTGGATTTCACGTGGTCACCTTATGTCGCGGCGCTTTTTGCGCTCGAACACTCTACGCGTCGCTCAGCAGTGTGGGCCTTGAATCTGGCTCTTCTTTGGGAAATCCACGAAAGGCGCAAAATAGACGGCGTGCGGGTTGAAAGGGCGGATCCGCGACAGCGCGATTCCTTTCGGCGGTATTACCTGCCAAACAAACATGCCTTCGTTTGGCAAGGCGATCCGTTTCATATGCCCCAACGTGTCATTGCGCAATCCGGGACGTTTCTTGTCTCGGCACATCTTGGGTTCACCATCGAAGAGATTCTGGCGCGTTATCCCGGGTCGGACGGGTTAGTCGTCAAGTTTGTCCTCGATACACAAAAGATGCGTGCCGACGCCATGGCCTCGCTGTACTCGATGAATATTACTCAGGCGACGCTATTCCCTGGCTTGGATGGTTTGGCCAGATCAATGGCGTACGAGTTCGAGTATAGCTGGCAAATCGACCCCGCCACGAACGAGACGCGCCCGAGCCTGCTAAACCCTCGTCTGCCGCCGCACATCCTGAGTACGCAGAAAGCCGTTAGGAATCTGCGTTAAATTCCACCTGAATTCGTACTTTCAACTGGCTCCTGCGTTTGCGATGATCAGGTTAAGCCCGGTGGAAGCGTCCGTGAAAGTTGCCCGGAAATTTGAAAATGAAAATGGCCGCGTGGCGGCGCTTCGCCGCTACCAAATCCTCGACACGCTCCCGGAACCAATCTTCGACGAAATTGTTTCCACCGCCGCGACGTTGTTTTGCGTGCCGATCGCCTATATCGGGTTTATCGATGAAGAGCGGCAGTGGTTGAAGGCGTGTACGGGGCTTGATCTGACGCAGATCCCACGGGATGTGGCCTTTTGCGCGCACGCGATCCTCCAACGTGAGCCGCTGGTGTGCGAGGACCTGGCCAAAGACGAACGGTTCGAGGGCAACGAACTTCTTTGTTTGAAGCGGGGCCTGCGGTTTTACGCCGGGACTGCGTTGCTGAGCAGCGACGGGCAGGCAATCGGCACACTTGCGCTGGCCGATCGCAAGCCGCGCACATTCGCGTTTGAGCAGGCCGAGGCGCTGGAGGTGCTTGGCCGCCAGGTGATGACGCAACTGGAGCTGCGGCATCATCTCAGGGACCTCGCGCGGACCATCGAAGAGCACAAGGCCACCGAGGATCGCCTGCGCAATTCGGAAGCGTTTTACCAGACGCTCGTCGAAACGTTGCCGCAAAACATTTTGCGCAAGGACGCGCAGGGCCGGTTCACCTTCGCGAACCGCAAGTTCTGTCAATCGATCGGCAAGCCGCTCTACGATATTCTCGGCAAAACGGATTTCGATTTTTTCCCGCCCGAGCTCGCCAATAAATATCTCCAGGACGACATGCGCGTGATGCAAACGCTGGAGAACCTCGACACCGTCGAGGAGCACGTCACGCCCGGTGGCGAAAAGCTTTTCGTGCACGTCATTAAAACGCCGCTCTACAACGCACTGGGGCGGGTCGTCGGCATCCAGGGAATTTTCTGGGATGTCACGCAGCGCAAGCGCATCGAAAACGAGTTGGAGCATGCGCGCGATGCGGCTCTGGAATCCGCGCGCGTGAAATCGGCATTCCTGGCGAACATGAGCCACGAAATTCGCACGCCAATGAACGCCATCGTCGGCATGACCGGCCTGCTCCTCGACACCCGGCTTTCGCAGGAGCAACGCGAGTTCACCAGCACGATTCGCGACAGCACCGACAGCCTGATGGTCATCGTCAACGACATCCTCGACTACTCGAAGATCGAGGCAGGGAAGTTGACCCTGGAGAACATCGCGTTCGATCTGCGCGAAGTGGTTGAGAGCACGGTCGAGATGCTCGGCGATCACGCGCGCAAAAAAGAAATCGAGTTGGGCTCCTGGCTGGAACCGGACGTGCCGGTCCTGCTGCGCGGCGATCCGGGGCGCTTGCGCCAGGTCCTCGCCAATCTCCTCAGCAACGCTGTCAAGTTTACGGAGCGCGGCGAAGTCCTCGTCTGCGTGCGGCGCGTTGCTGAAACCTCGCCTTTCACGAGACTGCGCTTCACGATTGTCGATACGGGCGTCGGCATTTCGGCCAAAGCGCTCCCCAACATCTTTGCGCCCTTCACGCAGGGCGACACCTCCACCACGCGCAAATACGGTGGCACCGGGCTGGGCCTGTCCATCTGCAAACAACTCGTCGACCTCATGGGCGGGCGGATCGGCTGCCATGCCAACGATGGCCCAGGGTCCACGTTTTGGTTTGAGGTGACGCTGCCGCGACAACCGGAACCCGCCGCAGCCCTCGCCCACGAGCGGAGCGCCTGCCGCGTGTTGATCGCGATCGATCACGAGACCACGCGCAAGGTCGTCAAACATCAACTCGCGGGGGCGCCGTGTTGTGAAGTCGTGACCACGACCGCCGCCCTCGCGCTCGAAACATTGCAGCGGGCCGCCAGCGAGCACCTCGCCATGGGCATCGTGATTCTGGATAGCGAGGACTCGGCAATGCACGGCCTCGCGCTCGCGCAAGCAATCAAGGCCGATCCGGCGGCGGGGGCGACAAGGGTCATCGTCGTCGCGCCTTTGGGCAAGCGACTCAGCACGCCTGTGATGCGGCAGGTCGGAATCTCGGCGTGCCTCGTCAAACCGATCCGCCAATCTCGACTGCTCGATTGCATCTCCGATGTCCTCGAAAGCGCTGGCGCTGCCAACCTGCTCGGCGGCGCGGCTTCTACCGAGTCGCACGCTCCGCTTTCCGCCTTCGGCGTCCGCGTGCTCGTCGCGGAAGACAACATCGTCAATCAGCGGGTCGTTCTCAGCCAGCTCAAGCGCATCGGCTTTACGGCCGATGCGGTCTCGAATGGCCGCGAAGCGCTCGATGCGCTCAAACGCGCTCCCTACGACATCATCCTGATGGATTGCCAGATGCCGGAGATCGACGGCTATGAAGCCGCCACGCGCATTCGCGCTGAAGGTCTGCGCAGTTTCAAATCCGAGCCTTACCTGATCGCTCTCACCGCCAACGCGTTGCCCGGAGATCGCGACCGCTGCTTCACGGCCGGCATGAACGATTACCTGCTCAAACCGGTGCGCCTCGATTCTCTCGAGGGTGTTTTGCAGCGCGCCCTTCTCAAGGTCGAACCCAAGGTGCGCAACGGCGTCGCCGACCCCCAGCCCTCAACCCTTAACCCTCAACTCGTTGAGGAACCTCTCGACCGCGAAATCATCGCGGGGCTCCGCGAACTCGACGCTCCGGAGACGCCTTCCGGAGGGGGCAGATCCGTCGAGCCCAAGGGTCCCCGGGCGAGTGTGCTGCGCGATCTTGCCGAACTCTTTCTACGCGACGCGCGGCCGAAACTCCAGAGCATGAGCTCAGTTCTCGACCGCAAGGACTTCGCGGCTCTGGCGTCCATCGCCCACAGCCTCAAAGGCAGCGCCAGCAATCTGGGCGCACGCCGGCTGGCTGAACTGTGCGCCACGCTCGAAAAGTCCGCCCGCACCTCGGATGCCGAGGGTGCGCGCGGACTGCTCGACCAAACGACCGCAGAGTTTAGGCGCGTCGAAAGCGCCTTGGCGTTAGAAATGCAGAAATAGCAGCGTCTGGTCACCCAGGCGCCTACACATGCGCGTGGCGCTCCACCGGCTCCAAATCGGTGATGGCCGGCCCGTTGAGCACCGAGCCAAATCGATCGAACCGCGAGCCGTGGCACGGACAATCCCACGTCTTCTCGCCGTCATTCCAATGCACGATGCAGCCCATGTGCGGGCAGACCGCGGAGCATTCGTGGACCGACCCGTCTTCGCCGCGGTACACCGCCACTTTGCGCAGGCCGTGTCGCAACACAGCGCCGCTGCCTGGCATGATGTCGTCCGCCGTTTTGGCCGTTCCAGGTGTCGCCCACTCGCGATAGTGGCCGGCAACGTCCATGTTCTCCCGTGTGAATTCACCCGCCGCGCGCAACGTCCGGCGCGACGGATCGTAAAGTTCCTTCCACGGGTTGTCGCTGCCCATGATGAGATCGCTCAAGAGCATTCCCGCAATCGTACCGTGCGTCATGCCCTGCCCCGAGTCGCCGGTCGCAATATATATGTGCTTGTCCCGGGGGTTGCGCCCGATGAACGCCAGGTAATCGACCGGCTCAAGCACCTGGCCGGACCAGCGATACGCGATCTCGCCCGCTTCGGGGAAATGCGCGCGCGTCCAATCGATCAGCGCCTGCCAGCGGTGCTCGGGATGATCGTCGTGCCCGGTTTTGTGATCTTCGCCGCCCACGATCAGCAAGTCTCCCGTGGTCCCGCGTTGCAACCGCACATAATGATACGGATCGCACGTGTCCCAATAGAGCGCGCAAGGAACGATGCCGCGCGGCACGCGCGCCCCGATTACGTAAGTGCGATACGGCGCCTGCTTGGTGTGGATCGTCACCCGATCATTCACTGGCGCATTGGTCGCCACCACTACGGCGTCGGCCCGAATGGTCCGCCCTGTTTCTGTGCGGACCACGCAGGGAGTGCCGTCGTGAATTTCGCACACGTGCGTGTGACAAAACAACCGCGCGCCCCGCGCGGCCATCGCTTTGAGCAAACCGTTGAGATATTTGATGGGATGAAACTGGCCCTGGTGCGGAAAACGCAACGCCGGACCCGTATCAAAGGAAGGTATCGGAGCGCGGTCAAAGAGCGTGACGCTCTGCAATCCCGCCCGATGCGCCGCTTCCAATTCCTGGTCGAGGTAGCCCTTATCGTGCTCCGGCCCGGCGAAGAGGAAACCGTCAAGCCGTTCAAAGTCGCAGTCGATCCGCTCGCGATGCACCGCCTCTTCGATATAATCGATCGCTGCACTGTGGCTGGTCGCGGCTAGTTCCGCGCAACGCTCGCCGTGCAATCGCTCCAGCACGAAATAGCGGTCGTCGAACGCGTTCGACAAATGCGCCGTCGTTCGCTCCGTCTCGCCGCTGATTAACGGCCCATCGTCAATCACCGCGACCGTGTGACCGCGCCGCGTCAATTCATACGCCGTCGAAAGCCCGCTGATGCCCGCGCCGATGATGCAAACGCCGACGTCAATGTCATCTTCGAGCGGCCGCGGCACCGGCAACCCGGAGCGTGCTTCCATCCACAACGATTCAGTATTCCCAGAATGTTCCGTCATAAAATCTTTGCCCCTGTCGGAACACAGCACCCAAAGATGCCGGGCCAACCTGTGGGTTGACCCGGCATGTTCTCCCGTCACTTGTGCCCCTTTACCCCGCACCTCCTTCGGTGCCCGTTGAACCTGTCAATCCGCTTGTGCCCATGCTCCCGTAGCCGGGCGTCGGCAGCTTTCCGTCCTTCGCTTGCTTGCCGACGGCTTTTCCCCGCGGAACGCTGTCGTCCCCGTCCGGGATCACCTCGCGTTTGTAAATCTCGCCGCGCCACGCGCCGGTCTCGTGACGCCTTGTTTCGATGAACTTTTTGAACCGCTCCAGGTCGCCCTCCACGCGCCGCCCCACGACGCCAAGCGTGCCGGCCATATTCTCCAGAGCTCCTTCCGGATCGTAATTCAACTTCAGACACACTCGCGTGGCGTTATTCCCCGCCGGCGCAAACGAAACCTGCCCCGAGTTCTTCGCGCCGCCCATGCTCCGCCATGCGATGGTTTCGTCCGGAATCTGCTCGAAAATTTCCGCATCCCATTCCTTGCGCTTCCCGCCGATCTCGGCGACCCAATGCAACCGTTTGTCGTCGAGTTGGCGGACCTCCTTCACTCCTTCCATGAACTGCGGAAACTCCTCGAACTGCGTCCACTGGTTGTAAACCCTGCTCAAGGGCGCATCCACCTCGATTGTCTTTTCAATAGATTCCATAAACACTTTCTGCCTTCTAAATTCTCCACGGATTTCCGACCACGACCTGAACCCAGACTTACCGTACCTTCCCCCACCGCCTCCAGCCATGGGGTTTTCCACCCCGGCTTTTTACAGGAGCCAGCGGCTCGATCTGTCAGTGCCCGATCGCCAAGTTAGTTCTGGAACGTGAATTCGTAACTCTTGATCGGCCGCGGCCTGATCAAGAACTTGTTCCCACTTTTCCGAGTTCGCCTCGAAAAGCGCCCTCAAATATCCACCCAAGAAGAATCCAGCTGCTTGGGGAGCCAGCCTTTCGCTGTGCCTCAAGGATTTCAGTCAAGAGACGGTTGCTCTGATCCAATTTTCCTGATTGATAGCCGAACCGATCACCGTTCTTGGCGTCCCTCGCGACTAGCCACGAGAGTGACCCGGCCATACGCGAAGGAAAGCCTCGCCACATGCGTTCCACGGGAGTGCTTTGGCCCCATCCCGCAATCGCGGGACGCAGCCCCAGGAGAGGGAGCGTGTGCGAATGTGGCTTGATCAGACTGGCGCCGCTTTTGCCGGTTCAGTATCCTTGGCAAGCGGGTTCGCAATGTAGAACACATATGTACTTCTTTCTCATCATAGGTTGTTTGTTCCTGGCTGGTGTTATCTACAACATCGTCAAGGGCGACTATCGAGAAATGGCCGGCGGTCTGGTTATTTCAGCAGTCATGTTTGCGATCTTCTTCGCTCGCAAGCGTAAAGCAGTCCGGGAAGCGGAGGCCATTTCCACCCCAGCTTTGACCCCACTGGAATGTTGCAAATGTGGCACCCGGGATGATGTCAGCAGGAGGGCGTATCTCCTGACTTATAGTGTGATTGTTTATACGTCAAAGAGTCCCGGAGAATTTAAACCCGTTTGTCACAAGTGCCGCGTCAGAGCCGGCTTGCTTTACAGTTTTGCCACTTCGATTCTTGGCTGGTGGGGTATACCCTGGGGTCCGATCTATACCGTCCAAGCAATCTCTCAGAATTTCAAAGGCGGGATCGTTATTTCAGATGAAAAACGAGGTGCCTGAACAGCCGGACGCTTCGGCAGGCTCAAACGCCCCGCCATCACCTTGCGGCCAGCCAGGGTAATAGTCCTGGTGTGGAGGGGTCATAAAGGAGCGCACGCAGGTGGTGGGGCTAAAGCGCCGGAGCACCGGCGCACTCCACATGAGGCTTCGCGATGTTCGATAGGTACGAGCCGCGTACGCGGAGGACATGTGCTGGCGCTCCAGACGTTCCAACCGGAAGTCCCGCCTCCTGACGTCGGCAGCTACAATGTTGGCGTGCTACGGTTGATAGGGGGTGACCAGCCGGTAGTACCGCCTTGGGTTGGGCGCCGGGTCGGTGGCGCGTTCTACACGGTTGGTTGGGCGGGTGTAGGCGTGGGTGAGGTTGGACCATGCCCCAGAACCGAGGTTGTCGGTGAATTGGACGGTGTAGTTGTGGTTGGAGTAGGCCATGAATTCCAAGGTGGTCTCGGGGCTCAGGGAGAGCATGTCGAATTGCAAGGCGCTTAAGGCGTTGGTTGGCTCGCTGCCGGCGAGGAATTCTTCGAGGTTGGTCAGGCCGTCGCCGTCGGAGTCGATCATCGCGTCGGCGGAGCTGGCGGAGTTGAGGCCGTTGGTTGCTTCCCATGAATCGCCCATGCCGTCGGAGTCGTTGTCCGCATAGACGAGAAGGTAGGCGCGCTGGCTCAACTCGCCGGCGGTGCCTCCGGTGGCACGGTTGGTGACGACCACGTCGTAGAAAAACCCGTTGTGCGCGAGCTGGACGTTGGTGAGGGTGAGCACCGATTGGCCGAGTGGCACATAATTAATGCCGTTGCGCCGCCAGCGATATCCCATCGGCCGGGTGCCGTAGGTATCGACGCCGAGCTGGACGGTGTCTCCCACGAAAGCGATCACGCTCTGGGGCTGCAAGAGGAAGACCGGCCTCACCAGCACGGTCAGATCCGCCGCAGCGCTGACGGTGCCGTTCGCGTTCGACACAGAGATTTCATAGCGACCGCTCTGTTCGAGTTGCAGGTCGTTGAGCACCAGGTTGCGGCCCGTCGCGCCCGGAATGTTCGTGCCGTTGAAGCGCCATTGGTAGGTCATGGGACCGGGACCAATGACGGTGACGGAGAATGTGAAGTTGGAGCCGCTGCGGACCTCGACGTCGAACGGCGCGGTGATGATGGTGGGCGGCGCGGTGACGGTGAGCCTGGCGACGGCACTGAAGACAGAGCCGCCAAGGCTGCTCACGATGACATCGTAGAAGCCGTCGTGTTCGAGTTCGAGGGGCGCGATCGTGAGCTGGGCATTGGTTGCGCCCGGAATGTCACGCGGGCTAGCGGAGCTCGCCCCTCCAGATTCGTCGGCAGGATTGAAGCGCCATCGATAACGAAGTTCGGCGCCGGTGGTTGCGACACTAAATGTGACCGAAGAACCGACGAGGTTCGTGCGGGACTGCGGTGATTGAGTGATGACAGGCAGCGGCACGAGCGGGCCGTTGTTGATGGCGCCAGGCGTCGGGTTTCCGGCAATCCAGCTCAACGGATCATTGGCGTAAGGGATCGGGTTCAAAGTGCTTACCCCTCCCGTCGGCCGTCGCTGCATGGACGCACCCGCACCGTCGCTGGCCGGACCCGGCCAGGGAACGTTGTCGCGGTAATCGACGGCTTCGACGAGGACTTGCGGGATGTACGAACCGTCGGGAATGTCCGGCTGAATGAGTTCAAGGCGTTCGCCGTTGTTGCTGAGCTGGCCGTCCCACGGGCCGAAAATCGGTACGCCTGGAGGAATGTTGTATTTTGCGCGGAAGGCGGTGAGCTTCGCGGTGTCGCGCACCGGATCGAAGCCCACGACGAGCAAGTAAAGGGTTTCGACCACAGTGGCCGCTGGCGGGAAGGTATAGTCAACGCCATTGCGGAGTTTCCAACCGCCAAGGTTCACGTTCAAGGCGGAGTGGTTGTGCAGTTCGATGAATTCGTCGTCGATGTTGCTGATGACATTGGTGGGTGTGACGAGGTCCGGCGGGTGATACATGATTTCGTTGATCACGACCGGCCCGACTTTGGGGTAGGAATTGTCGCCGTCGAAGGTGCGCGACGAGAGTGCGACGAACTCGGTGCCCATGCTGGTCTTGTAGGTACCGCTCGAAACGCCACTGAGAGCCGGGCCGTAGGTGGCTTTGACCCGCACGCCGGTGAGATTGCCGGCGGCGTCGGCCTCAGAGACCCACAACTCGCCGCCGCGGCTGCGGTTCAAGGCAAATGCACCAGGGAAGCCGTCGTTGAAAAAGTCTTCGTCGAAGGTCCGGAAGCCACGGGCGGGAATTGTGATGGCTCCAGTAAACGGCGCTTTTTTGAAATTGCGCGGATCGTCGCTGAGATACCAGCCGCCGATCGAAGCGGGCGTGTCAGTTGGGTTGTAGAGCTCGATCTCTTGCTGGAACGTGGCCGGTGCGTGCGCGAGCACTTCATTGATGATAATGTTGCCGGGCAAGCGGTAGTTGCTCTCACCGGGCGAGGCCGAGCTGGGGAAGTCGGCCAATTGGGAGGCGCCGTCGGGCAGCCGCCCGCGCGAGACACCCGGCTCTTGAGCGCCGAAATAGGCGGCGGTAATAAGGTTGGAAGTCGCGCCGTAGAGACGCAGCGACTCGCCCGCGGCTGACAAGTTGAAATTCACATGGTGGCGGCCCGCACCGGGATCCTGGTCGGCACGGAACAAGGCGAAGCCACGCGCGCCAATAAAACTCAACTGCGCGATGCGAAAGCGCGAAACACCTGCGAGTGAGGGATCGTCCGTGAGCAAGAGCCCACCCAGGTCAACCGGCGACGTACCGTTGTTGAACAACTCAAACCAATCGCCGCCCTCGGGCGAGCCGGTCATCCATTCGTTGAACACCAGTGTGGACGTCGAGCCGAGACCCGCCGCGGCCGAATTCCCCGCGCCCGGAGTTGGCGTCGCGGTGAGCCGCCACGGGGTGCCGACGCGCCCGATGGAGAGGTCTTCGATTTGATGGCCGTACTCGACGAAGTTGACGACTTGACCTTGCCCGTTGAACAGGTAAACGCCGCCGCTTTCGCCGTCGAGATTGCGGCCCGTGTTCAGGAAAGTTTCGGCGTTGGTCGATGCAGGGCGATCGTCCGTACACGCGATCACCAGGAAGCCCGCCGGCCCGATGGTCGTGCCGGCTGGGAAGACCCATTCGCCGGGCTCGGCGCTACCGACGCTCAGGCTCATGCCTCCCAAATCGACGTTGGTCGTGGCAGGGTTATAGAGTTCGATCCAGTCGGTCACCTCGCCGAGGCCGTTAGTGAAGGCCGCGCGGTTGCGTGCCATGACCTCGTTGAGGTACGGGCCAGTGTAACTCGCAACGTAGTTACTCGCGCCGGGGCTCATCGATCCGACGAAACTGGTGACGGCGCCGGTGGCATTCGGGAAGCGGCCATGGCTCACGCCTTCGGCCTGGGCGGCGTAGGTTTGCCGCGCGACTTCGCTCGCGGCGGAGTCATAGAACACGATGGTCCCGCCACTGCTCGACAGGCGCAGATCGACGTGGTCCGCGCCGACGTTTTCATCGAAAAAGATTTGAGCGAAGCCGTAAGGCGCGATGTAGGAGCGCGAGGTGATTTGTTGCGCGAGGGCGCCTACTCCGGCGTACGCGCCCTCGAGCGACACGGGCCTGTTGGTGAGGTTGTGAAGTTCCACCCAGTCGGATTGGCCGGGCAAGGGATTCGATAACCACTCGTTGATAGCGAGGCTCGATGCATTGCCGAGAACCGCGGGCGAATTGGCAATGCCGGGCGTGGGCACAGTCAATTGCCACTCGGCGGCGATCCGTCCGAGCGTGTAGTCGGGCACTTGCAAGCCGTAGGTAACGGCATCGACACGAGAGGTGGCGGAGTTGTAGAGGGAAATTGTCTCGCCTGCGCGATCGAGAGCGAAGCCGGTGTGGATTCCCGGTGTCGTGTTTGTGATCGCGTCGCACCACACCACGAGGTAACCGCCGGCGGAAATGCTGGTGCCCGACGCGAAAACCCACTTCCGCGCGTCACCATCGTCAGTAATGCTCCAACCTGTAAGATCAACCGCTGCACCGCCGACGTTGTGTAATTCGATCCAATCCGGAAACGTGCCCCCGTTTGCCACGGCGCTCGCGTTGTCGGCCATGATTTCATTGACGCGCACGGCGGGAATGGCAGGAGCGGGACTGAGTTGGCTGGGCGTGCCGTATAGGGTCGTGCTCGCGCGCCAGTTCCCCGGATCGTCCGGGTCGCCGTAGGCATCGGTGATTTCCAACGAACTCCCCTGCCCGTCCGCGGCTTCAGGCCAGCCGTTGCCGTCGTTGTAATCCACGGTCACGACGATCGCGCCCGACCGTTCTCTGAGCGTGATGCGTTCTCCTTCGTTGGCGAGGCCGCCGCCGAAACGCCCTGCGACGATCACGCCCGGATATCTCGCCGCAAACGCATTTGGATCGGCGTCCGAACTCAAGACGAGGGTCGCTCCGGGTTGCAGAATGGTTCCGGTGAGAAAGGTAAAGGTGATGCCCTCAAAATACATGCCGCTCAGATCAACGGGCGCGGCGCCGACATTTTGCAACTCAATGAACTCGTAACCACTGCCTCCGGGGGGGTTGTAATTGATTTCGGTGATGCGGATCGGGACGCCCATTGTTCCCACGTCGAATTGCGCTTCGCTGAGCGCGCTCCAGTTGGTGCCGTACTCGAGACTGCGGGCTTTGACAACCATGCTTTGCTGGAGGCGAAATTCGCCGGACGAATTCCACAGTTGCGCGGCTGGCGACGGCCCACCGCTAAACATCAAGCGCGGATCGACGCCATTGGTCGTAAAATAAATGACCGTGTTCGGTGGATTGCTGACCGACATCGTCAGTTGAAAATTGCGCGGCACGCGGCCACCGTGCTGGTTGAAGCTGGGCGCGTTCGAGGAGCGCAGGAGTCCGTACAGCTGAAATTGCGGAAAGATGACTCCCCGGCGCTGCGCCACCCAGGCCGAGAGAATGCTCGTGTCCATTCCCGGGATGACCCCCAGCAAGTTTGTGCGCAGGCTCTGGAAATTATTGGTGATGTTCTGGTTCATCAGCGCACCGTTGTTGAACATGTGTTTGTGAATGCGGTCCGCCCAGACCATGCGAAACTCAGGGTTCTGGCGGAGGCGCTGGTAGATATTCGCAATCTCTGAAGAGGGCGTCGCCAACCCCGAATTGTCCGGCCCGCCGCCGCTCTCGGCAAAGGTGTCGCGAGTCACCACGCGGCCGTAAATTCCGAAGCCCCACTCGGCGTCCCAGGCGTAAAAGCGCCAGATGCCGTTGGTGCTGCGCTCGCGGCCCGCGCGCCAGTTATTGTCAGGCCAATCGCCCATGCCGGCGTAGACATTCAGGAGGCAGTAATCGACGAAGTTCACAACGTCGAGCCGTTGTGTGACCTGCTGATAAATCGCCTGCTGGGTCACTGGCTGCGTGTTCACGTAATTGACGAAGGCATTGAAGTTCTGGCGGTCGCCGTCCACGATACCAAGACCGCTGGAGCTGGTCGCAAAGCGCGGGCTCATCACGTCCCAGTCGCTGCCGCCGCCGTGATATTCCTGCAACATTTCTTCATGCACGCGCTCCGTGGGATTGTAGTAGCCCTTGTATACGCCGTTGACGAAGAGGTTTACGAAGTTGCCATGCGAAGCGACCTGCCCCATTTCATGGGAAAGGCGACGAGCCAATTCATCACGGATAAATGGATTGGAAGGGTCGTTGAACCCGGCGCGGAGGACCATTTGGTCGAGCCTCGTGACAGTGGTGTTCGTGAAGAACGGATAGTCGAGGCGGCCCTCGCCGTAGTCGCTGCGGAAGTAGAGGCGATACGAAAACTTGCTGCTCTCGCAGGTCCTTGGCCGCTGGTAGTCGCTGCCCTGAACGCGGATGCCGCAATCGATCTGGAAACCGGGTTGGCCGTCGAGCCTCAGAAACTCCGCCGAAATGGGACGCTCCCACGCCAAGCCGTGCAGGGAGGGATTGTGATACTGGGTGGCGTTGGTGACAGGGAGTTGATCGCAGGGTTTGCCCGGGTACATCCCGATGATCCCCGTAGGCCCGATGAGGTTGTTGGTGGCTGTCACGAGGGAAATCACCGGCAGGGAGCGGATGGCTGCGCTTTGGTTGAACAAGTAGGTGTGCGTCTCCACGCGCGAGGGCAGCATATTTGGGCGGAACGCGGCCGCGCGCACGAATCGATTGCCGTTGATGGGAATCGCGTTCGTGTAGGTGAACCCGCGCGTCTCAGTCGGTTCGCTGCCATCGAACGTCACGCGGATCGTCGTCTGCGGCGTGGGCGTCGAGAGGTAGAGGTCAAAGGCGCTGGTATAGTGCCCGCGTTCGGCGCTGAAGTGAACGTCCTCGACGACGCCGGAAATGGTGCTGTTGCCGTTCGGAGCGCCCGGGGTCAGGACTTTAAAGTAACGTATATTTCCGGCGGGATCGTATCCGTAGGAGTGGTCGTTGCGCTGCTCCGGATAATCGAACCCACTCACGAGCACGCGCGGAGAATCCGGCGAATACAGACCGAGATGCTCCCACCCGTGCCCAGTTGAAAGCTGGTGTGAAAACGATTCGTCGTTGCGGGATTGGGGCGGTCCTTGCCCGACGCGAACACCACAATGTATTGGCCCGGGTTGAGCACGCGCGAGCCGAAGACCCAGAAGCCAGGCACTTCCGGATCGTCGCTCAACGACCAACCCGCGAGGTTCACGGCGTTGCTGCCCCGATTGTAAATTTCGATCCAGTCCGAGTTGTCACGGTCTTCATCGAGCAAGCCGTTGGTCGCCACGTTCGATGCGAGGAACTCGGTAATCACCAGGTCGCCGCGCGTCGCGTTCGGATCAACGGTGTAGCTCCAGGAACCGCCCGCAAAGGCGTTGTTGGCCGGTGAGATGTCCGTGATGCCGTGTCCTGCCGCCCAGTTCACAGTGACGCTGCCGGGCGGCGCCGGGGGAAAACCAAAAATGTAAGGGCCGGCGGGCAACTTCGTCAGGCTGGTTGCCGGCTGGCCGTTGACGAGCAGATCGCTGGCGTCGATTCCATCGACCTCTTCGCTGAACGTCACCTCGATCTGCTGCAGCGCGCGCACGGTGGCTCCCGGCGCGGGAAAGCGCGTCGCCATGGTGGGCGGCGTGTTGTCGACCAGTTGATACTGCCACGATGAACTGGCCGCGGTCGCGTTGAACGGATTGCCGGTTGCGTCGGCAATCCCATTTCCGATCACCCAACCGATCTGGATCGTGCCGTAGGGCGGTTGGGGAAAATTGAAGGTATAGGTTCGCGCGTCAGGCCCGAGGACCATCTGCCCCATAGCCAGCCCCTGGATCAAAAAATCCTCCGAGTTGACTCCAGTCACCGGTTCGCTGAAGACGACTGTGATACTCGTGAGCGAATTGACCGTGCCTGGTGCCGGATTCACTTGCGCGATCGTCGGTAACGTCGTGTCCTGCGCAAAAATCTGGGCTGCCAAAAAACAAAAGACCCCAAGGGTGCGCACTGCGTGTTGGAACATGGTCAAGGAACATACCACGTCCGCTGGCAGAATTTAAGCAGAATTGTTACAAA